>Ga0180433_10000229_pt1 | contig 99664 bp, 127 predicted proteins | sample SS_ome_8_FD_132980 | JGI IMG/M metagenome (GOLD analysis project Ga0180433, IMG submission 132980) | Hypersaline lake sediment archaeal communities from the Salton Sea, California, USA - SS_1_D_1 metaG | ecosystem: Environmental > Aquatic > Non-marine Saline and Alkaline > Hypersaline >... | reverse complement strand
GAGCTGTTTACGAGAATAGGTGTGCAAATATCGAGAGCGCCGCAATCGCGGCAGATGACCAACAGGCAGAACGTAATCTTCATGAACCCTGTCAGTCGAGGTTTCTATTCCACCGCTCTGTTGCATGCCGGTGAGATCTATTGCCGGTTCAGCGTTCAACGGCTACTCCATTGTTGCGTCGTACTCGTACACCAGATTTCCCTTTTCGTCCTTTTCCACTGGCTTCATTATGCCCTGAAACATGGTGTATGGCGATTGCCCGGCCTTGGGGTTATTCCAAAGCCAGCGCAGATAATCTCGCATGGTGTGCTTGTGAAACTTCGCGCGCCGGCCGGCGTTGCCCGTGTTGTAATTCTCCGCCTGACGCCAGAGGATCTTTTGCAGTCCGCATTCGAGCATGTCGGGTTCGATTTCATCCCATGTGACACGACCATTCCTGCGGCATAGTGTTACAGCCTGGCAGAATTGACCGCGACTGTAATTCCAGCTCTCGTCCAGGCCGCAGCAAGATCCATTATCGCACCTTTCTTTGAAGTGCGCATCACTAACGTAGAATCGCATGCCGGCGTCCCGGGTGGCAGCCTCCATCTCGTTGATGAACTGGCGCTTGATGTTGCGGTTCAATCTCAGGTATCCGGCGCCCTTGCTGTACGTGGTGTACAGGTCCATGTAATCTAAACCGCTGACCTCCTTCAGCATTGGCATGTGCTTGCGCAACGCCGGGCTCCGTCGCTCCAGGCAAAAGAATTCCGTGGATACTGCGGTGGCGCCGGCATCGGCCGCGGCCTTAATTAATTCGGTATGCGTCGGATTGGAAATGCCCAGCATGAACGGTCGCAATCTGAGCGTCGCTCCGCCGCAATCGAGTTTGGCGATCTTCTCTATTGCTCGCAGCCGGGCCTTGGGTGTTGGCACTCGGAGCTCAACCCGCTTTGCCTTTTCGCGGTCCATGGTGATGATGCTCACCTTCACGTTCCAGTTTTTCCGTCCCTTGAAAAGTTCGGTATACCGCTCATCTCGTAGCCACCACGTGCCTTTGGTGCTGAAACAGATCGGGTAATCGATCTCGGCGAAGAACCGCAGCAGCTCGAGCCCCACGCGCTGTTTCTTCTCAATGGGACAGAACGGATCGCTCATGCCTCCCCACTGCATCGTCTTGCGGTTGGCGACATAGTCAGCGAATTGAGAGTAGCCAGGTTCCGTGAAGATCCGCTTGATGTAATCGACATTTGCCGGCAATGCTTCGCCGGCCAGGTACCGGGCCTTCTTGCTCTCGAAGCCAACGGCGCGCTGGTAAGACGCGAAGCAATAGACGCAACCATAACCACAATTACTGTACTGGTCGAAGGTCATTGGCATCGAACAGTCGGGTAGCTCGGCTGTCCACCTCGGCGTCGTGTAATATCGGGTCATCGCTCCACCAACCTCCTAACCTGCTCGTGCTTCAGCATGTCCTCTACAATCTCCGCCGGCGCCTTCTTGCCCATCAGTACGTATGGCTTGCGACCCCAATGCTTCCAGAGGCGAATGACTTTTGTGATGCGGCCTTTCAACCACGTCGGGCTCTGGTTGCTGCCCCTGGCCATGCGGCGTTCCGCGGCAATGATATTGGGAGTGAACAGCAAGAATACCGTCAGGTCTATACTGGCGGCCGCGCACGCGGTGAAGAACTTGTCGTTGGCCAAGCGGTCGCCCTCGGCGAAGAACGACATGCAATCCGCCTCCTTGATGAACGGCACCACCTTGGGTTGAATGTTCATTGGGTAGGCGTCGGTTCCGCTAAAACTCTCGCGCACGGCGCCGAGCTGGATGCTGTTGGGGTATTCAATGTGTGCAATCGGTTTCGTGTGCTGCTCGAACGGAAGATCCTTGAACAGCTCGTTGGTCACAGTGCTCTTGCCACTGCCCGGTTGCCCGATCAGGTAAATCAGTTGCTTCTTCATGCCTTGCCCTTCTTGTATGAAACGGCCAGTGAACCCTTCCGCCCACTGAACAGTGCCTTGTCAATGACCGGGTCGCTCGCGTCGTACTTGCCGTCCCTTATTCTGTACATACACAATGAGCAACCGCTCTTCTGCTTGCCCCAAAACTTGAACCCGCATCGCTCGTAAAATTCCACGGCCTCGGGCTCGGCCGAAACACGGAAGTACGCTGCCTTGCAATATCCCGCGTAGCTTAATGCCCAAACGCAGAGCGATCTTCCTACCCCCTGGCGACGGCTGGCGGCGAACACGTGCAGCAGTTGAAGGTTCGCGACCTTGGGCTTCCGTTTGCTCACCGTGGTGATGACAGCACCCTTGAGAACCTCGCCGTCCCAAACTCCCATGCAAAAAGGCCAAAGCTTCTGCATGTTTGCCTTGGCAATGAACGTCTTCGCGAACTTATCCCGCGGATCATTTGTTACCGCGAGACTGAATTGTTCGGCGCTGCATTGCCTATATTGCATAGAACCTCCGCTGTTTTATGCCACGGGATTTGGGCCACTTCGTTTTCTCCCAACCGTCATACTCCTGCTTGTCGAAGATGAATGGCGGAAAGGTGTATCGGCCTGTGGCCAGTATCTGCTTCACCGAAGGTCCGCCGTTCAATGCCGCGTCCATGAAATTCTCGATGAAGCTGAACATCGACACCAGCTCCTCGTACTTTGTTGTTGAACGCAGGCATCTGAATTCAATAGTGCGCAGGTGCTTCATGCAATACGTGTTCACCGCATACCTGAATGGCCGGCCGCGGGACTTCCCGTCCTTCCCCGCGCAGTGATAGAAAATAAACTCAGCGAAGTTGCGCGACGTGAGGATATTGTCGAACATGTAATCCGGCATGAGCCGGCCGCCATCGTATTTCAGATATTGCTTAGCGCCTTTGCTCCCTTTCATGTCCCGGCTGTCCCGGTACTGGTACAATTGCTCGACCGTGTCCTCCTGGTTGTCGCGAATGTAGACCATCAGCCTCTTCAGCGCGTCGATGTCTTTGTCCAGGCCGGGCACATGAATATGTATGTGGCCGTGGTTCACGCACGATGTCGTCGGCTTGTCGCCGTGCTTGACGAACATCTCGTGGAGCTCAAGGATTCGGTCAATCTGCTCGGCCCAGGTACGCGTCGGCTTCGTATTTATCTCTCCGCCAACAGGAGGCTTTTTGCCCAACGGGTCGACGGCCACGTACTGATACGGTGGCCTGATATTCACGATGTCGGTTTCGCAATATTCCCAGGCGCCCAGCTCCTTCGGAACCTCGAATGTTTTGTCAATATCTCCCCACTCAATCTCGTGACCCCAAGTGTAGTTGCTCATGCCTCTTCCTTCAGCCAGCGCGGTTCGTATGTCTCGCGCCGATAATCCCAGAGCACGGACCAATCGACGCCGTCCGTGACTTTGCTCTCCATCGATTCAATTTCCCGGGCCTGGCGGTCCAGGTAATAGCCCACATACCGCTTTCCGATCCTGTACTTCTTGTATGCGCACAGCGTCGTTTCCAATGCCCACACTCCGTCAGTGGGATCTTTCTGCGTTCGCTCCTTCACCATCTCGTCGAATCGCTGTTGCAGGTAACGAACCCACTTCGGCTCGAGTCGTCGCTTTTGGCCGTGAACACTGAGCGCCGGGTAGCCGATTGCATACGCCAGTCCGTTCCGACTCGACTCCGAGGAGCCGTCCTTCATGTCCATGGTGTCCGGTGCCATCGGAAACCCGGTCACGACATGAACAGCCTCCAGGTAGAGGAACAGGCCGTACCTTCCCATCTGATAGATCTGACCCATGTCGTCGTACAGCATCCGGTATGCCACGTGCGGGTTGCTCGTCCGGAATCGGTTGAACGCCGACTCCTGATACGAGCCCAGCTCGCCGTGGCGTCCCATGTGGCAAGTGTAGGAGCGAATCACATCACACCACTGGTTGCGGGAACGGACCCAGCGCCGATCAGTCTGGAAGTACAGCTTGTCTCGGTTCGCTGCCCACCACCGTTCGAGGCGGCCGAAGTCGACATTCTCGAAGTCCGGGAATTCATTGTAGATGTAATAAACCGTCGCGCCGCAATAGCAGGTCGCGTACAAGAAGGCGAGCCAGTATCGCTGTTCCATGTTCAGCTCGAACCTGTCGCAAACGTACTTCAGCATATCGTACGCCGGGTCGCAGTCGCCGCACTGTCGGCTCATTTCATGGTAGGTGATATAGTCTACCGGTTCGTTCATACCGGCATCGCTTGAGCGAGCCCGGCTCACGGTACTGGGATCGAAAGCGCCGGGCTTCAAACTATAATTACCTGGGCCTTGCACGGCTCAACCTCCTGGAGCTCTCCGGGCAACTGGGCCCGGCGGCAAATGTCGGCCGTGGAAGCTACGAAGACTGCCCTATCCTCTGTACAAGTCCACAGTGGGCGATTCCTGTTTCGCATCACAACGAGCTTTCCCTGATAGATGAAGGTGCCGGCGAAGCTGAAACTGCCCTCGGCCACGAACCGCTCCCAATCCTCACCGTCCAGAACCTTCCGGCAGAATATCTCGCCGTCGTTGTCGGTGACGTACTCCCGGCCGTATAGGGCCTCGTACTCCGACCGCAGGCCCATATGAATACAGCCGTTGAACACCAGACTCACGGCCGATTCAGGAACGTCAGGAAGCTCTCCTGTCTTCCCGGCCGGCGGCCCGGCCTTGATATTCAACGGCTGATTGTTGGCATGATCGGCCCAATCTCCGCTGGTTGAGTATCGGGTATGGCCTATCAGCTTCAGAGGGCGCCCTCGCAAGCCTCTGAGCAGCCCTTCCAGTAGCGCAGTAAGCTGTGGGACCTCGTGGAATTTCGCGGTCAGTAGCCGGCCCTCGGAAAGCCAGCTGATCCCACAGGCATGCAGGCCTCGGATCTTGCTCTCCCGGAACAGCCGGATTAGGGAAGCTTCCTGAGCCTTAGTGACTTCCTGAGTCGCGTAGGCGACGACACCACACATACCGCCTCCTACTCGCCCTCAGAATCGTGCCTCACGTCGTCCAGGCAAAACACCACTTGATTACCCGTGCCTTCAAGCCCAAGGAGCCTCAGCCACTCCTCGCGCTCCTCGTCGGTCTCGTAAACCAACATCAGCTTGCCCATCGAGTCGTCCTCTCCTGAAACCGGTGGCTCGGGTAAATCCGGCGGCAGATCTCCATCGCCGGGAGCCCAGGTCATCAGGTCCTCGAGCGCATCCTTGTCGAACCCGGTCAGGTCCATATCGATGGCTCCGCTGTCCATCTCCGTCATCAGGTCCTTGAGAGCGACGGTATCCATCTCGCTCAACTCGGCGATTCGGTTGTCGGCGATGAGGTCGGCCCACTCAGCGGCGTCGCTCTCGTAATCCTGGTAGTCGACCGGAACCTCATCCAAACTGAGAAGCTTGGCCGCCTCGTACCGGCCATGGCCTCTGACAATGAAACCTGACCTATTGGAGATGGTGACCGGCGCACGCCAGCCCTGAACCGTTATGATCTTCGCCAGTAATTGTATCTGGCGCTCAGGGTGGCGATTGGGGTTGCGCGGATTCGGAACCAACTTCACCAGCGATACCATTTCGGTATGCGCGCAATGCACCTCGGGTACAATTTTCTCGACTTGCTCTTCTGCCATGTGATTACCTCTCCCTTTCCAATTGCGCGACCCGTTCTTTCAGGTCGTGGATTTCCTTGCGTTTTTCCTCGATGATGCGAATAGCGTCAGCGCGCCGAGCTCTAACTTGGTCCAGTTCATTCGTCAGATCGGAAACTCTCTGGCATAGGCCGTCAAGAACATGCGTTGCCAGTATGTCCCAACCGTCATCAGTCAGTTCGCCCATCATCCCATCGATGACCCTGTTAGCGATCTCCTTAAAATCTACCGGAGTACCCATTGGCTCACCTATTCCTTCCGCAATCGATTACTTTTACCGCGTCATTGAATCCCAGGGCCACGCCATCCTCATCCCGGGAAACGACATGCCGAGGAAGAATCGCTGGATTATAGAACCCGAGGCCAATGACGGCATAGACCACGCCGGGCTCAACCTCATCACATTCAATGACCTTGAACCCTCCGATTTCAGTGACTTTATTCTCCATGCCTACCTCCGTGTGCGCGGCGCAGGACTCGAACCTGCAATCGCCGGGTATTCGGTCCTCCCGAAGAGGTTTGCTTATTTCCCGGCACTCCCCTAACCTGGGAGCACGTCTGCCATTCCGCCACCCGCGCTTACCTGGCATGATCGGGTAGCTTGCCCGTCTCCATGTAATCCAATATCTCGTCATCGGTCCAGCTCGCGTACCGATCCTCGCCCTCGTGCTTCACTGTAAGATCCGGTTTGCCGAGCAAATGCTCCATGAGCTTGACGGCGCGCTCGTATGACTTCAGCGCGGAATTCATCGACGAGCCTGTTTCAATGTTCGTGCCCTGGCTGTCCTTGTAGTTCTTGACCCGACGCTGAACTTCAGCTCGAATCAACCTCAGCTCGGCAATGTTGGTCTCAACGATGGTCTCCACCTCGGTTACCATTTTCTCCTGGAATTTCACCAACGTGAGCTGCTTTCGCTCTTGCGCCTCAGTCTGAACATCAAGCCAAATCTGCTTTATTGGAACGAGTCCAACCTCGGGCTTTCCCGGGCCGTCGATGTAACATTTCGCTGTATTAAAATGAACCTTCGCTGCCTTGGCCGCGGCATTGATCGACTGGCGCTCGAAGTACGACTCCTGGAGCTTATTGTAGGTGGCGGCCGAAATCCTCGGCGCTGTTGTCTTTTTTTCCCCCGGCTTCTTTGCAACTGGCTTTTGCGATGGTTTTCTACCTTTCTGCACTTTAACTTCTTTTGTCGGTTTGACCGTATTGTCGGTTTTTTTATCCTTATTTTTTTTCTTGCCGGTCATATGTTCTCAACCTCCCTGATTCTGCGCAGCGTGCCCTTGAATCCCCTGGCCTCGTCTTTTATTTTGTCAAAGGTGGCAGTCACCATCAATTCGGTGACGGTGATGTTATTCTCCTCCGCCGCGGCACGGATCGCGTCCTTCTCCTCCGGCGTGACCCGCAGGTTCAACTGCTCGGTTCTCTTCTTCTCGCGTATATACACCACACATCAGTAATAATGCGAGCTGACCGGCCTGTCAAGCGTATATACGCAATGATTCCTGGCATGTCCTGCTTCTCTGAACGTGTGGTGTTTTATTCGGTGGGTGGTAGTTCTCGGGCCGTGTTACATTTCCGTCAAGATCGCACTTTCATATTCGACCTGTCCCACAGGTGAAATCCGGCAGAGGATCTCCGTCCAGACTTACCCAAAGATGACGAGCTCTCTCGCAGTAGTTGTAATGCTCCTCGTCGGCGACGTGAATTTCAATTGCCTTTTCCATCGGGCCGGCCCAGTGGCGCTTGAGATATTTCATCTCGTCGTACGTGGGGATTCTCTTCCGGTGGCTGATGGACAGGTGAAGCCACTTGCCTCCGTCATTAGTTTGCAGCATTGAGGCAATCACGTACAGTTTTCGTTTCGGGTTCACCCAGGAGAATCCGTCCAGACGCTGCTGATGAAGTATCCACCCTGGCGGTTTGGGCCCAAAGCAATTGGTAAGTATTTTCGCCGAATCAGCTCGGGACATGATTCGCGCATAGGCGTCGCCGGGATTCGTTGCCGCCAGCATTTCGCTTATAGCGTTCTCGATCATTTCCTTGGTCAGTCCTTCGCCGCTCATCAGTTTATCCTTTCTGCGTTTCGAACAGCGACATTTGCGGACGGTCCTCGAGTAACTCCAAGAATCCCACCTGGCCACCTTCGCCGCCGACACCGAATATTCCGCCGGAGGTTTCCGGTTTCGTGCGGTCGAATTCCACATGGAAGATCCGCGGCACACTTTGCCGGTACCGGAGTGTGCCCAACTGCCAGCCCTTCACCTTTCCCGCGGCATTGCCCTCGCGCACGGCCGCCTTCCAGTACACTGCCTCCAGGAGGCGAACCCGGCGACCGTCAAGCTCTGGTGCAAGCACAATCACAGTCCGATCTTTCTGCGTTTAGTCCTTGACCGGAAAGCCGTCGGAATCAACCCACCCGTCGCATCCGTTGAACGGACATGCCTCGGCATTGAATGGTTTTTCATCCAACTTGTTTTCCTCCAGCAGTTTGCCTTTGTGGTCGTACAGCTTCTCGCTTTTCATGGTTACCACCGCCGGCCTGTACTCGCCGGCATTGTAGATGCCACCGCAGTGAAGACATCTCAGCTTTGCCGTACCTTCCCGATGTCCTTTTCCGTCGGTTCGCTTTTCTCCGTAGGTGATGACCCTTTCGTATTTCACCTTCGCAACTCTTTTAAATTCGCTCTTGTCCATGACTTTCTCCTTTTTAATTCGGTTTTTGCCCGGCGACCAATGTTCGCATGTACGCTGTTATTGTCGCCTGGGCGAATGTTTTCTTCAGTTCGGCAACGGCCTCGTCTCCGCTTTTGCCCAACTTCGTAGCCTGTCGTTGAACCCCAAGCATTAGTGCCAGGAGTTTACCTTCTTCCGTGAGCTCCGGACTGTGCTCAGTGGTAATCTCGACATCAACTTCGCTGCCCAAAGTCTTGAACATGACACCAACACGGAAGCCCATGCGCTGGGCCTCAACCTTTTCGACCTTGGGCAACTGGTCCAACTCGGGATGCGACATCTGAAGCAGCAAAGATCCCTCACCCCATTCTTTCCCAAATGGCACCGCGGCATCGAGCATCATGTTCCAGGCCTGCATGCCGTCCCGGGAAACTACCTGGGGCAAGATCATGGTGTCGTCATCATATTCATCCAACACTTCTCGTAATTGAGCTACGCTAATTGCTGGAGTTTTTTTACTTTTATCCATTTGCCTCTCCTTTCTTCTCTCCGATAATTACTGGCCCAACTGGCTCCAGTAGAAGTCCAGATTCATTGACGTACGCGACCTTGAACGTGTAGTCCTTAACTACGACCTGCTCACCGATCCGGAAGATCGACCAGTGTTTCGGAACCGGCTTGCCGTTAGGCCTGACCAGATCGTAGTGAAACTCGCCTTTCTTCTGCTGATTTATTAGATCCAGAAGTTTTTCCTCGGCTTCGCTTCCAGAGTCAGATGCGAGCTTCAGCATTTCAAGTCTGTTGGTATCTGGATTCATTGATGTCCTCTCCTTCTCAACGGCACTTAATAATCGTGCCGGCTGCTTTGCTGCATATTTCTGGCGTTCGCGAATCTATGGTTGTGAAGATCATCAGTTCGCCATCCACGGGCTCGACCCAACACCGACATGGATCTCCTTCTTCACCATCAGGTCCACTGGTGTCGTGTGGTAACCCGGCTTCCTTCGCAAGCCTGAGTATTCGCAAGTTCGCCGGCGAACAGATCCGTACTACCGTTTGACATTCCTCGAGGCCAAACATCCCTATGTGGCATCGCTCAAATGGAATGCCCATCTGCTTGGAAAGCCATTCGTAACCAGCGCGCCAGGCCTCAGCCTTCGAACAGCCTTCCTTTCTGATCTTCTTCCGCCAAAGTGGATCCAGAACTGAGTGCGCCGCCCGGCGCCATTCCCGGAGCTGCGCGTTGGCCAGCGTTCCGAGCGGCCTGTTTAGATCGTCATTGCGGTGAACGCCCACGTAGGCTTCGCATGGACGGCAAAGCCAAATGTTGCCGTGGCTAACGCCGTAGACTTCGATGCTGTCAACGAGCTCGGCTTCGTTGTTGCAGTATGGGCAGATCGGAGGCGCAGTCATCTATCCTCCGATCCTATTATTGGACGGATCTTTCTGAGGGCCACCCGGAGGAACGGTCGATTCCGATTTGAAATAAATGCCCTTTTCAACGACAACCACCTGCTGAACATCGAACCACTGAGCTTCGATGGGTTTACTGTCTTTCAATTCCCTGGGGCTAACGGCTACTCGCTTGCATCCGTTCAGCCACTCTGTAATTCCGGTAACTATTCCCTCGAAACCGGAGATGCTATCTTTGGCTAAATCGCCAAGCCCTACTTCCTGTTCGTTTGTTTTCTCCATGCCTTTACCCTTTCTGTTTGAAATTCCTATACTTTTGCCCATCATGATCTGGGCTACCCTTCGCATATCCCTTGAGCCAAACAATGAGATCCACCAGCGCGCACAACGTGAATGCCAACGGGATTGTGTTCTGCAGAACGGCAGCAATGCACACCGAAACGAACAGCACGACATTGGCCGTCGCAACCGGCGCGATCCACATTCCGCGCTCGTCCGGATGTGGCTTGTCATATTGGTATGAGAACCCACCAAAGGCCCAGTGGCCGGCGACCCGAAGCCGGCAAGGATAGATCTTCACGTTCTTGTACCCCAATGTCCGGGCAACGACCGCGTGCGAGGCCTCATGGAGTATACTCTCTATTACGGCTGCCAACGGGACGAACACCAAGTACCACAACTCAAACGTCATCTCGTTCCTCCTTTTTGGGAATCTCGGCCCAGCAATCGTCGCAAAGTTCTGGATAGTCATCGTAAGCTCCGTAGCACGCACCGCACTCCTCACCACAACACTCACAAATGAACGTCAGTTCTTCGCCGCTACAAATATCCTGATGCTTCGCCATCTTATCACTCCTGATTTCCTTCGCTTCTTTGTCGTGCCTTAACAGCGGTGAGATCACTTGTGAGCACACTCCAAACGAGCGCAGCCACTCCCGGAACCTGTCCGTTGCCAGTGGCTTTGATGCGGTCCAACCTATCGGCCACCCCATCATCCACTCCCGCAAAGCGGGGTAGACGCCACCAGTCAGTGACTTTGTTCTCATTCTCATATTTAGTGTTGTCCCCAGATTTGGTGCATGGCGTGCCCTTTCCGATCTGCAATCTATACCCTCCCGCACTTTTGGGGTGGGTAATTTGTTCAATACCGTAGCCAAACCATTGCCCGATCTGGAGGACGCCCCCTTCCGGGCGTAGTCCCCGCATACTGTCGGAGTTGGCAGCATTTCCAATACTCCCTCCCATCCACCCACACTCCCGTGGCTGTCCTCCAGCCCCCACTTGTTTGCTCTTGGCGTCGGCACTTTCACAGAGAAATGGGAGTTGCTGTTGCCTCTGAGCGCCTGTAGCAGGTCGCCCCGCCCTCCCCTGTCCGCATATGAGGCCCTTGGAGACGGCAACGATCCACATTCGTTTTCGCTCATGGTTTGCACCGATGTCCCCAGCTCCCAGTACCCCGACTCGTCCCACATACCCCATGCTGATAAATCTCTCGACGATTGTGGCCAGCCCCTTGGTACGAAGCTGCGGACTGTTTTCCGCGAACACAAACGTAGGCCGCACTTCATCAACGATTCTGAGCATTTCGAAGATAAGTCCAGAACGCGATCCGGTAATTCCAGCACCTTGACCCGCCGCACTGATATCCTGGCACGGGAATCCTCCGCTGATGACATCGACGCGTCCGCGCCAGGGGTGTCCGTCGAATGTGCAAACATCGTCCCATACTGGGAATCGCGGCAAACACTTGTCCCGCTGTCTGTCGAGTAGCCTTTGCTGGCAGTAGGGATCGATTTCGACAGCGCAGATGGTGCGCCATCCAAGCAATCGTGAGGCCAGCAAGCCGCCTCCTGCCCCTGCAAAAAGTGCCAGCTCACGCATCACCAAAACCCAAAAACTCAACAAGTTTCTTGCGCTGCAACTCCGTCAGTGTTGGGTACAGTCGAACAGTCGCCGCACTCATACCAGCACCCCGTCTTGCTCGAAGGCCATGCCACAGGCTGCACATGACGATTCGTCCAAACCGACAAGGCAGCCGCATTCCGGGCATGGCGTGTACTCGGGATCGGTGTCGTCCTCGTCCTCGAGCTGGAGCTCCGCAATGCAGTGGTCGTGACATTCCTTGCAGTCGCATTTGCCGTCCTCGATGTAATGAATCTCCGGTTCTGAGCGTAGAACCTCACGGCCACACTCGCGACATTTTAGTGGCCCACCGCTGTCGCGACAGGCCTCAATGATTTCCACACTCGAGATACCCACCGGATCGGTTCGCCAACTGACCGTGCCCTCCTTCACCTTGAACCAGGTTACTGGCTCGGTCTCTATCTTGTTCAAGTGCTCAACGATCTCGTCTGTTGTCATGGCTGCTCCTTTGATATTAAACAGCGGAATATCCGAACAGGCGTCATGCACCCAGCCCTCTTCCATTTTGGTTGCCGGGTGCTCAGCGTCTATCGTCTTCCTGCATTTCACACATTCCATCTTCGGCTGCTCTCCTTTTGTTGAATGTAACGGTCGCCCTCGGAGGCCGGCCGTCGTCTATTGTGTAGGCCTTCACCTTGATATGATTTGCATCAGGTTTTACATCCAGCCGGCGAATAAGAGACAAGAGGAGCAGGCGCTCCTCGGCAAAATCGATCTCGAACTTCTCCGACTTTTTGATCAGGCTGATAAATCCTGTTTCGCCGACTTCCAACAATCCCCATTTGGCAGGAAGCTCTTCCTGCTTCAGAAGTCCTCTCGGCGTCATGTAATACCGAAAGTCGCCAATGCCGTAACCGGGCTCTCTACGAAAGAACTTTCGCTGATCGGCCTTGAAGTCGTTACGGCTGGCCTTGCACTCAACAAGGAATGAGAACCCACGGCTCCAGCCAATGGCGTCTGGTGTTTCGCGCGCCGCGCTGGTCATCTCAGTAATTACCAGAGGACATGGACCGCGGTTATTAGACCAATCGTCGGCGTGCCTAACAGATCTAAGCAACCAAACTCGGGCGCGCTCGATCAGGTCGTCGTGCGTCATCTCGTCCAATGATACGGTCATGCGTTATGCTGATCTAATCGCTTGGCCAACCTTAGAAAAGCGACACCTATTCCGTAGGCCATCGTCGCCCTGACTCCCGTTGGTGGTTTTTCCATCAACAAAAGCAGAGCGGTTCCCGGTACAATCATGTCCAGAACTTCTACTGCTATTGCAACCGGGAAATATTTTCTGTGCTGTGCAATGAAGGCCTCGGCTGCGGTCTTCACTTGCTCTACTGTTATCAGATTCATATGCCTCCTCCTTTTAAATCTGTTTTCTAACTCCCTACATAAATGCATCGGACCAGCGCGGTATGTGAATCGGCCAGCAATGTCACCGTGGCTCCGGTCTGAAAGTCGACAGCCTGTGCTCCTGTAAATGGGTATGGTACGCCGGGATCAGACCAGTAATGATCGAGATCGCAAGCTGTCCCGAACACATCTTCATTCCAGTGACATCCAGAAGATCCCTCTGGTTTGATCAGTCCTTGAAGCTCACCTATTAAAGGCATTCTCCAATTATCCAGGTCTCCTATCTCCAGATTTACACAGTAGTTGTACATGGGCACCCAGGTATCTGATGGCCAAGGCGAACCGGCAACATCCCAAATCAGGCCAGTGTCTGGATCGCACCAGGTGCCAGCAACGTCCGGAGCTGAATCGCATAATTCTCCTGTATCTCCATCTGCATCGGAATCCGTGTCAGCATCGGTGTCAGCATCGGTGTCGGTGTCGGTGTCCGCGTCAGTGTCGGTGTCGGTGTCGGTGTCGGTGTCCGTATCGGTGTCGGTGTCCGCGTCAGTGTCGGTGTCGGTGTCGGAATCCCCTGAAGGTTCCTCGTCCGTCAGCCCATCGCAATCTTCATCTATGCCATTTGGCGGATCGTATATTTCTTCGGCACCAGGGTTTATCTCCTCATTTTCATCATCGCAATCCAGATCGCTACCCCACCCATCTCCATCTTCATCTATATCTTCTGAGCTTGTATCCGAATCAGTGTCGGTGTCCGCGTCCGAGTCGGTGTCCGTATCCGAGTCGGAGTCCGTGTCGATGTCCGTGTCGGTGTCGGTGTCCGTGTCGGTATCAACTGAAGTGTCATCATCGGAGTCAGTCCCCTCAGTAGCATCTGAATCTGACTGGTCAATAACATCGAAGTTTGAATCCAGCTCGTCGTTTTCAAACCTAGGAACCTCGGCAGAGCATCCGAAAAATGCAACGAAAAAAAGTCCAATAATAATGCGTTTCATAATCCCTCCTTTTGGCGACAGGCAATCGTCGCCGATACTTATATTCTATTCCGCATCATTAAACTCCGCTGCCGTTATCTATCTCGACAATTCTCTTCTCGAGCCAACTCCTGATGATCGATTTGTCTCCATCGAAATGGCCTACAAGGATCTTAGCGCCAGGCACGCCCAGCGGTGACTTCTCAGTGACCACAGAGATCAAGACAATCTGCATCAAATAAGGATCGGTAACCTCAACCTCCAAAAGAATCTTCTGCCCCATTGCTGGCAACAGTTGGTCGAAGACCTGTCTTTGATTGATCTCTAATCGCTCCTTGACCTCCGGTATTTCTCTGAAGTTTATCATCGCGGCGCTCCGCATGTGGCGCATTGCTGGTCCTTGATGGAATTCGCGGCCTGACATTCATTGCAGGTCCATACCATCTCCTTCTTCGACGGCTGTGCTTGTACTACCCTGAGATGCTTTTTCAGAACCGGCTTCTGGCCCTGGCTTTCCATCGTGTTCCTGTTCATGTCCATAATTGAAACCCCTTCCTTGGGCATGCGCAAATTATCAGGCGCGAAAATCTGCGTTCCGCGCCAGTATGCAGATTTTAAAGCCCAAAAATATGCATCACTGTTTCGCCTTCGCACTATCCAGCGAAGGTGGAAGCGGTGACTGCTGTTGAATTTGAGGCGCCGGCAACTCCGGCTCCTCTGCCTCTTCCTCGTCTTCAATATCCAAGTCTATCAATAGATCCTCTGCCGTTGGTTTTTCAATCGGCAACGAGGCCGCGGCCGGTCTCCTGGATGGAGGTCGCGATGCAACGGCCGTCGGCATTGTCCCTATCTGATCTTCCAGCACCTTGACCCAGTTGACCATCTTACGTGTCATCTCACGCGCCTGCTCAAGATCCTCCTCTAGGTCAGCAATTTCACTGGCATATGCCTCCTCGCTTTTTGCTATTTGTTTCTCAAGGAAATCAATGCGTTGGGCGAGTAGCTGATATGCCATTGCCGCGTCGTCCTCTCCGCTGTCGCGGATTGCTGTAACCAACCCGGTCACTGACGGGATCAAACTGGTTATTGCAATCACCAGCGCGACGGCCGGCGTTCTTCCATTCAACTTTGGTGACTGACCGTTCATACGACCCTCCTTATATTGCATTCGCTCTCGACCAGAACCACAGCGCCACATCCCGGGCACCCACCTCCATTGTGGGTGTCCTTCCACCACCAACCCCATACGTGGACCGGCGAGACAATCTCGTTACCCAGGTCGTCGCGCTCGACGAACGGCGCGATAAAGTCCTCGCATTTAAGCTCGAACCATTCATTGCAAACGGGGCATTGTGCCTCTTCACGGACTACTGCTCCTCTTCCCTGCATTTGCGCCTCCGGAGCCCACGCCTTCGCATGTACTCGGAAAGGGTCAAACCCTGCTCTTCCGCCAGTTCCTTGAGCCGGGCCTCGTCAGTCTCGGTAACCCTGACCTTGACCAGTTTCGTTTTGTTGTCCTTGCTCTTCATCTTCTGGGCCCTCGCCTTCGCGTCCTTCCGCTGGGTCTGATGTTCCACTGTTCGGGCCGTGTACCGATCCGTTTTCTGAGCTTGTCGTTCATCGCTACTCGAGCAGCGTTTTCACCGACGCCGGCGCCGTCGATCCTGGCGTTGCAATCGGTACACTTGGTCGACACATAGACCAAACCGACATGCGCCTGTTCCCGGTTAGTCGTTTCCACCACGGTCAGAGTCCGGCCGCAAAACGGACATTCAACTTGGTATGGGATCGTCATTTGCGGCGCCTCCTGAGGTCAGCAAACGCCTTTCGGATTGCGTGGTACCGGCCGATGATCGAAGCATCGGCCTCGTGGTCCTTTACCTTTGTTCCCCATAGGCCACGCGCCTTGGCATTGCAACGCCGTTTCACTTCCTTGCTGTCGATGCGACACGTCCCGAGCTCCTTCGTTTGCCAGGTCTGTGTGTTTATCCATTCAACCGGGATGCCGAGGCTGCGACAGGCCTCCTCCCATCTGCCTCCATTGCGTGCCAGCTTCTTCATGGAATCCGGGTTTACGCTGAGGTATTGATCCTCTATCGCCGCTCCGATGACGGTATGTCCGGACTGAACCATGGCGTCAATTACTGAGCGTACAATAGCTGTTGGAGTGTTCGCCGCATTGTCCTTCGGCGTTCCAGTCTTCGGCCAACTCATGCTGTCGGACAGCAACAGTCTTGGTTGAACTTCTACAGTCAAAACTGCCCACCCTGACGTAGCCCCTGGGTCAATTCCAATGATAACATCCATGCTATGGAGGCTACAATTTTGTGTCCACAAAAGCAAGATAATGATCGCATCAGGAAGATCGTTCAGCCCAGTTGAGATTCCACTTTCGCCATAACATCATCGGGTATATTCCATAGGCGTTGGCGGCCTCTGCATTTAACAGGTTCGGGCAATATCAGGAGATCGTCGAATGTCCATCCAAACTGATCCTCAGCCCACCACGGCCATTCCCCTGGTGCATCTCCGGGAACCCGCAATGCTCCAATGAACGTCGCAACGGCTACGATTGAACCTGTCGGAATACCGACTACGCTTTGGCTGAACGTGGCACTCTTATTTGTACTGTACCCTTCAAGCGCATGACGCTTCGGATCGTAGGACATTCGCCAGCCGGCTCGTGTGGCCATTATTACCAAAGGCTCAAAGGTTTCTCTCCATGTGAGTCGCTCACCTTTAGCCCCACCGAATGCCATGCCGGCGTGGATGGCAAACTGTTCACCCATGTACAAGCTCGAATCCCATGTTCGATTCTCAACATTTTTACCCAGGCGGCAAACGGCCCATGCCCACTCGGGCCACAGTGTAATGGCCTTCATCGTGTTTTCCTTTCCAGGTTATTTAGCGAGCTCGCGATGCTCTCCAATGCTCGCGCCTGTCGGTCCTGGGCTCGTAGGAATTGGTCATGCGCCGGCGTTTGCTCGAACTGCTGCGCCTGTGCCGGGGAAACACGGTCATCACCAATGCAGATTAGAACCCCAAGCAAGATCCCGATCAGCATTGCAATCGCTATCTCTATTTTTATTTTCATATCCTCCTCCTATTTCCCGCTGCAATTATCGCAGCGATTGTCGTCGTATCCGCTGAAAATTCTAAACAGCCTATGGCCCAGGAACTCCTCGACCAGGCCGTTCTTGACCAACTTACTCACCTCCCTCCAGTCTATCCGGTACCGGCAGATCTGGCCGCACCCACGGCATTTCCACTGGAAATCCACGTGCTCGTCGGTAACAGGATGCCTGGCAAGGTGTTCCACATATCCATATGGTCCCTGATTTCCGAGGTTCTTGAATTCCTCCCATCTGGCCATTACGAAGTCGGCGAATTCGCTGAGCCTTCGGCCGTCAAATCTAATCTTCGAATAGCGAGCGCTGCATGCTTCGCACATATTGTCTCGCTCGCCGTTGAGCCTCTGAAATAAATCCGTTCCTATTGATCTCATGGCTTCGCTGGTATTGTAAGCGTCAATAAAAACATCTTCGCTAATACGCAGAGACGCAAGCTTTCCGCACTTTGGACATGCCCAGGAGAATATTGTATCCATGGTACGCAGATCGCGGTCCATAGAAAAAGTCTTTACCCTGCCGTATCTACCTGGACTATTAATCAACTGATATTCCAGCCAGCCGCTGTTGAATAATTCTCCTGGAAATGGATGTGGATGGTGATGGCATCGGCAATTAGGATGCACTGGCGGACGCTCGCCGTCGGCGCCCACCGCGAAGTCGTCCCAGGAGGCCCTGGGGGTCTCTCCCACATCGTAGCACTGCTCCGACCTCCTTGGCCTCGACGCGGGGCCATTCCTGCCTGAATAGATGGGCCTCATCTGATCGTCGAAATCTATTCCGAGATCTCTGGCCATTGCGCGCATTAAATCCACGAAGGACATGTTTGAATAGCCGAATCCAGGCTGACGGCCAAACTGCTGCTGTTCATCTTTCTTGTGATTTATACCGTGACGTTCCTCGATCTGCTTGATCCTTCGAAGGGCATTCTCTTTTTCATGAGATGTTGCCCCGGGATTATCAGCGAGTCGCTGCAAGGCTGCTATTTTTGTCCGCAGGTCTACCATGCTACTGAAGGTCCGGATCGTCTTGGCGAATGACCACTACCCTGGCATTCTCGCCCTGATAAACACGACATGAAGGAATATCACCGCGGCCGCATTCCAAGGTCACCATGTGTCCGGCATCGACGCATCCCTGGAGATATCCACGAATCGCTTCCGCCTGATCCTCTGCTGTAATTGGTGCTGCTGCCAAGGCCTCGTCGAGCCCTTTCTTGTATTCGGTTACCCACTTCTTGTCCTTCAGCGCCAGGAGTGATAGCACATAGATCTCCCCAGTAATCAAATCCCTTTTCGTCAGCCGACGACGGCGAGCATTATCCTGAATGTTTTGCCGTGCTAAGTTTCGTTCGAGTTGGCCCAATCTTTCTGTTTGCCGACGGCCGCGTACTTTACCTTTCCGGGCCTTGGGCAGTTTGATCTTTTTGCGACTCATTCTGTCTTTTCTCCCTCTCGGCAACGCCGGATTCCAACCAGTTTTTCATATTCTCAACTGAGCCCCAGCATTGAGGTGGCGCTTCGTTGTAAAAGAAGTGCACGAACGCCGGTAGGTTTTTCAGATTATTATCATCTGCCCTGTTTATGGACTCCTTTAAATTGTTGGTGATGACAGCGGTAAGAAAATCGCCCACTGGATATTTGTGTTTGATGTACCGCTGGATGGCGGCCATCATCTGGGCAGGAACATAATACTCTCCGACCTTGTAAATTTTTTGCTCTTCTTTCTTTTGATCTTCCATCTCCCTTAATCCTTTCTGCCCATGAGCTCTTCGTAATTGAAGCGACTGCCCAGGGCTTCTTTGATGTGAATGTAGTCGTCGGAAAATCCGATGACCTCTCCGCAAAGCAGATGTACATGAGACTTAACGGTAGTGTACCCAAGGACGAATTCCTGGCCGTGAATTGTTGGCCTGTACATCCCGGCTTTGCCGCCGGCGTGATTCTCCGAAGGCTCCTTTTCGATCAGGTCCCAAAGCACAAGGTATGATCCGTCAGTAGCCGATTTGGTCAACGCAGGGCAAAGCTCTCGCGTTGAATAATATCTCTGCTCATGTTGGTATTTGCGAACTAGGCGGCAGAGGAAGGCGGCCATCTCCGAATGAAGTTTTCTCTTGTATAACTTCACCAAGCGGCCACAACATGGGCATGGCGCACCGTCCTCTACTTTGGCCAGCATCTCGCGCTTCGCCTGTGCCAGAGAGATCCCCCTGGCCGCTGAGGTCGGCAGTGGCAATTGCTCGCCGCTCATTGTCCTTCTCCATTGGGAGGCGCTTTCCATAAATCCGTGTTAGCCAACAAAGTATCTTTGGTAATTGAAAATTCCTTTTTCCATTCTTCCACTATTTTCTCAGCTACATCTGGGTCAGTAACTTCATCAGCCAGCGTAAAGAGCATGGTCATCATCGATAACGCTCCAGAATAGAAGGCGAGCTTCATGGAATTTTTTTGAATCATTGGAGCTTCCGAATCTATCACCATTTCTTTAAATGTATCCCACTCCTCATGTACTCTCTTAGTCATATACCCTCCCTTCTCGCCTTTTCCGCGGCGACCATATCGACAAGAACCTGGCGAAAATCAGAATTCCATTCTTCCTCTTCGAGCACTGTTGCCAGTTTGTCGACAAATTCATTTGACGCCTTCAGTTCGGCGCGCAACTTGGTGACCTGTTTATCTATTTCCGGCACTGGATACCATAGGCAACCATCATCCCATTGAGTCACCAACAATGGGAATATTACGTCGCCCAATGACACTTTGCCGCTCATGTCTAACTACCTCCCTTCTCTATTCGCACGCGAGGTTTATCGAGGCTGGTCATGTGTAGTTTGCTGTTCAGCCAGTACAGCTTTGTTGTTCTCATTCTGATGGAGTCAATGAGAGCGTCCGTGTGGGCTCCATTCCAGAATACGAAGGCATACTCCTGGGCTATGTCGGTGTTGCCGTCTCCGGTAAACGACGGCCGTGCCGTGAGAATCCATACCTCGGCCGGCGGCCTCTCCCTGAACAGCTTGGACCGGGCCTGCGTACCGAGAAAGGCCATCTTCACCAGAAACACGGCAGCGCCATGCGGCTCGAGCATGTCCAGCGATTTTCTGACCACCTCCTCTCCGATGGTGAACGGCGGATTAGTGGCGATGACGTCATACAGAACCGCTTTGGGGTCATACTTAGTTATATCGATTTGAGTACAGCAGGCGCCTCCGTTGCCGAATCCTTCGGTGCCCTCCCAAAGCTTTGGTTTCACATCTCGAATATCGAACCCGAAAGGCTCCATGCCGATCTCCTTAGCGGCCGTTGCGAACGGCGCGTCATCTCCGCAGCAGGGCTCCAGCATGCGACCTTCCCCCGGTTTAAACAGCGCCATTTTTGCGGCGTGCTTCACGGCCCAGCGCGCCAGGCCGAGGTTCGTGGTGTAATTGTCGTTTTCTCTCCTGGTCATCTACTTCTCCTTGTCTTCTTTCAGTAGCCCGAAGGCTATCTTCCTCATATCCTCAAGGTGGTATTGAACCGCAGTCAGTTGACCAGCAGAACCTCTTGCTCCCGCCGGTCTGATGCGAGCATCCCATAAACCATCTGCCAACATTTGGGCTACTTCGCATCCATCTCTATTATATGACAAAGAAAGCATTGGTTTGGCGTAAGGCTCGAAATCTTTCCATTGTCCATCATCGGATAGATATTTCGTGGGACCGTTGCCCGAAACGACGCTACCTTTCACGTAGATATCGATGGTGCCTCGGCAAATATTTCGATCCACTTCTATCTTTTTTATCACTATTGGTTCGCTCATATTTCACCTACCTTTTTACCATGCGCATCATGCGCGATCTTCTGAGGTCAGCCACGGCCCGGCTTTTCATTGCAGGCCGAAGGCCAGCGAAGTCGAATTCCTTTCCGTCTTTGTAGGCTCTCGCTTTTATGCAACAACCGTCACCAACAGGGACGAGGCCGGGCTCAACCAGATTACATTTCGCGATGCCCTTGTCATCAAACTCCAGACTCGGGCAGGGCTCGAACTTTCCAATACCGTGATGAGCCATTCCCGCCGGGCAAGTACAGGACAGGCAACAGAACCCGCACCGACTACACCTATGAGGATATTTCATTTGCTCAGCCATCGGTATCTCCGTTGGCCGCGGCCGGCAACGGCTCGGGCCTGGGTAAACCCAGCATGTCCCAGGTTTCATCGGTAACAAATGAGAACCTAAGCCTCAGTATTCGCTCGGCCGATTCTGGATCGATCATCCTGCGAATGGCGTCCTCCTTTATTACCACCCAACCTCCCGTACGGTATGGATTGGTCGTTTCGCCGCCGGAAAGTTTTTCATCGACGCTGATCAGGATGATGCCGTTCTTCATGTGCTCGCGACACTTGTCGCATGGCAAGTCATCCCAAACGGCATGTTGAGGAGCCTGGGCATCGCCCTTCATTCGGCCAGGTAGGACGATCTCGTTCTTGGGCTCCAGGCAATAGAAGCAGAGCGGAATCGCTGGATTCACTCCGTGCTTTTTTGATAAATAAATTCCTCTTCCCATGTAGCCTCCTAGAACGGTATGTCGTCGTCTTCGGGAGGACCTTGGTATCCGCCGCCTCCTCCTCCGTCGTATCCGCCTCCATGATCTCCGCGGCCACTGTTATTGTCACGTCCGCTTCCGCCTCCTCCGCGGCCGCCTCCGCCCTGCTGTCCGCCTCCGCCCTGCTGTTCCCCTCCTCCCAGGAAGGTGACGCGGTTGGCTTTTATTTCGGTGATGTACTTTTTCTGACCGGTCTGCTGATCGTCCCAGCTTCGATTCGTTATCTTGCCTTCAATGTGAGCCATGCGACCCTTGGCCAAGTACTTACCGCAGCTCTCCGCCTGGTTGCCCCATACTATTATGTTATGCCACTCAGTTTCCTCCTTCTTCTCATTGGTCTGTTTATCGTAATAGACCTCGGAAGTAGCGAGTGAAAAGCGGCAACGAGCTGTCCCGGCTTGAGTGTAGGATAACTCAGGATCTTTTCCGAGCCGACCCATTAGGAATACTTTGTTCAACATATTTTCCTCCTTGAATTGCATCATCCGATGCTCTCATTTTTCCATTGGTGGGGGTTGTTCAAAATTAGCGACTCAGGACATTCCGCCCCACCCAGGAACGGTTGCTTTAACTAATTTTTATTGTGTATTTGTGGACACAAAAAAGCAAGTTTTTTTGGTCAATAGAAAGGTCGATGAGTTAGTCGTCTTCCAATGCGTACGCAGCTTCTTCAAGGTGACTACCATAATAGGGATCTTCACCACGAAGATATGCCTGCGCAAGGCTCGCCAGGTAGCCTAATGGCCATACTCCGAACCACGGGAGCTCCAGTGCAATGAGTGCATGCCAAGGATTTCTGTCGAAAAACAAGGTCACTGCAGCAGACGCCAGGCCGATAATAAACCCGGCGAGCATACGAGCTTCGCATTGTTCAACGTGGTGTAGCTCATGGGGAATACACTTGTGCTTTCCGAACGAGATAAATCCTCCATGGCAGAGAGTGGTGCCGTTCCATCGCTTGTACCATGTGCGCGCCGGCCATGAATGCTCCTTCAGCTCGGCCCAAATGCCGTCGGCCCAAAATAGATCGCGACCCCAAAGCACTCGGAATACCAATGCTACAAGGATGGAAACCAGATCGGCTTGCCATGTCCAGATCAAGGTCAGCCACCAACGCCTGGGCTTACCTTCTATCGCTCCTTCTTCGATTACAGGGTCAGGCATTTCCTTGCCAAACATCCTCGCCGCAATCCGATCTTGTAAACTCTCATCAGTCTCGCCTTTTATTTTACTCAAACGCCACGACCTTGCCACTCTCTCGAGCCTTTTTCCCCGCGTCTTTTTTATTCTCTCGATGCTTTCCCTCAATTAAATCCTCCGTTACACAGGAACGAGCAGCGGCCTGGCCGGTCAGCTTGATTCTCATCAGACCCGGGAATTCTATTTCTATCTCGGCCGGCTCTTCTCCGGGAAACGGCAATGGTGAACTTTCCAATAGTGCTACTTGCTTCTTAAGCAGTTCTATTTCAGATTTGCGCGCTGCCATTTGTTCGCCGTGTTCTCGTTTCAATTGGTCCACGTAATTGTGGGCTTTGCGGATCTCTTCCTCTAACCTCCTGTTTTCCGCTTGCAATTCTTCAGGGCTCATTTTATTCCCGCCTTCCTCCGGCGTTGCCCCACTCATCGCGCGCTGATCCTGGTTTTGCCCAATATGATTGGGGCCATGTCTGCATCAACGCCGTGGCTGGGCAGATGCTCGTGCACCTCGCCGTCGTTTTTCGCCTGTTCCAATATGCGCTTACGCGCCTCCTCCCTGGCAGCTATGACCTTATCGGTCTCTGCCTTTTTCGTGGGATTGTCGCCTTTGATACAAAGCATACCCATGCACCTAGGGCAGCTCAGTACCTGTCCATCGCCTTGCATCTTTCGTGGCAACCTGTATTCCTCAGTTACAGGTCGGAAGCCACCCCAGATTACCCGTGACGAAAGCAAGTATCCCCTTTTGCCTGTTTCTACTGGCACTGCAATAATGCCCACCACCTTGCTTTCGTTCCTGCACAATATTTCTACACTCACATCATCCTTGCTCATCATCTTCTCCTTTGCCTGGTTCTTTGCCCACGGTGACTGCGTCGGTTGAAAAATTAGCCCGGCCGGGAGCAGCCATCCCGACCGAGCTGGAAGAGGCACCCTCAGATCCGGAGATCTTGAGGAATGCGCTGATCATAGCACTTGTGTCTTCGGGTTTCAACTGGCGCGCAGTGTAAGCAATTCCTCGCCACATTCCGAACGCCAGCGACATCACCACCTGCTGCTGTGCAGCAGGGCTACTGAGGTCAAGCCAATACTTCCCATCGCATTTGGGACAAGGCCCGTCATCATTGTAGCCAATGAACTTGAGCCGTTCCGATAACATTTTAATTTTAGCATAGTTGCTTGCAAACTTGGGATGAGAGCCATGCCTGGGATGATCGCATGCAACATGCGTAAGCTTCCCGTCAGTGTACCGGCAAACGTCGATGTCCTCGCATTTGACAACAAAGACACCACTGCCGGCGTGACCCTCTCCGGTGAGATACTCGGGAATCATCTCGGGCTCGATCAGTATCACATCTGGCAGATCCTCACCCACAGTTCCGCTCCTCCCATATCTGCTCGAGCTTTTCGATCTGGCCCTCGCTGAGATGAGTTGTCTCATTATTATCCTCAATATCCTCAATAAAGCTACGCTCCCAGCCAGTGAAGTCGTCCGGTCGCTCTTCGAGTGCCTCCTGGCAATCTCTAATCATACCTTCTATTTCATCTTCGCTGTAATTGTAGGCCATGTCCTTCTCCCATTGGGCCTCTTTTAATTTGAACAGCTTCGCCGCGGCGTCCAGTGGCCCATTAACTCTATCGCCCAGCTCGTCCTCTACCTGTTTACAGTGACCCTTGGGTTCCATCTGCGTGACCCTCCAAAGTTCCGCCAGATCGTCCAACTTGCAACGCCTCGATGATAGAAGCAACGAGGCCTCTCGGCATATCAGCTCCAGCGAGGCTCTGGTGTTTTCCAATATGCGCTGACGCAAATCGACAACCAAAGGCAACGCGGACTTGTGAATGTCCAGCGTGTCATTATTCATTTTCTCGCCATGCCTGGCCATCGTTACATCAATAGAAACCGGCCGGCCGCGCCACCAGCCAATCTTGATATAAAAATCGTTGTCCCGCTGACCGTCTTCAATGGTCGCCTTGTGCGTTATAGTCTCAATGCCCTGCGTCGCCATGCGGTCTTCTATTCTCTGCCAGTATTTCATTTTGATCTCTGTGCTCCCCAGGCGCCGGCGAACGCTCCTGCCAATACCAGGCCAACCACCGTGCCGGCTCGCCACGCCCATAGTTCAATGTTCTCGTTCTTCTCCGCCTTGAGTCGCCAGTCATGTTCCTTATTAAACAGTCCGGTCATACTGTTTAATGCGCGCTCGGTTTTATCCGTGTTGTCATTCCAGATCTCTAACTGAAGTTCGAGGTTGCCAATCTGCTGCTCCAGCGCGGCGACCTTGGCCTCCATGCGTATCGCGTAATAGAACAACCAGCGGTAGTCTACAATCAACTGCCCCATCTGCCCCCAGCCCGGCGTTGCGAAACACTTGTATTCTTGGTCCGGCTTAAATAGCGTACGGCGCCCTTCGTCGTCCCTGGGCCTCAGCACCATACCCTCAGGCACGTCGATCAATTCCGGAGGCCTGACGCGCTCGACCTTCGCCGGCTCACTTACGCCGGCGTCCGCCGGTTGCTCCTGGGATACCGCTCTTGAGGATGCGGTCAATAGCATCAATGCTACCAGCGTTGCTAATCGCATCTTGTATCTCCTCTCTCTCCTGTGCACTCTCGGCAATTTCCTCGTCCAGGATCTCAACCTGGAATTTAAGGGAATTCATTTCGCCTTCGAGCTCAAGCAGGCGTTTATCGTTTTTTTCCCTGTCGATTTTAAGTTGCTCGAGCACCATGTCCCGCTGCTCTTCCATGTGGTCTGGTGGCTCAGGCGAGCACCGGCTGAACGCGAACATCGTCGCGGCCAGGAAGATCAGCACCACGAGAGCCATCAATACGAAGGCCGGCCATGCGTCCTTTAGCAACTTCCAGCTTGGCGCGAACCACATCATATCTCCTCCTCGTCCTCTTCGCCTTCGCCGGGTTCAGACGAATCTGGTTTACTGGGTTTCTTTATTGCTCCGAACAGCTTTTCCATTACGCTCCTCGGCGCTTGCCCGGTCAACGCCAAGGCGCGGACCAGCATGTCGGTCTTCGCCTGGTATCCGTTGAAGACCAGAGCGATGACGCCCATTACCGTGACTATGCCCGTCATGAACGACGCCAGCGGCCAGCCCAGCTCCTTCTGTGTGAACAGCGCGACCATCGCCATCGCCGCCAGCAGTAGCTCCATGAGCAAAAAGGCAATAAACTTCTTGCTCTGATACCACGACTTCTCGTACGCGAACGCCAAGTATTTCCTGTCCTCATCGGTCATATCAAACCTCCTTGTTGGGTTTCTTCACCTGTTTAATATCCTCGGGAAATTCCATCGGCCACGACATCTCCGGAGCGAGCTGCACCATATTGTGCTTGGTGAAACACGGAACCTCGTTCTCCGCGGCCCAGGCAACGAGCTGACGGCCGTTTTCGACCACGTGAGGAACCTTGTCCGGCGGAAGCGCCGGCCGGGTCTGAGATCCTATGATGAGCCAACCGGGTTTAACCGCGACACCGTTCAGCCAATCAGGATCGACGAAATCTCCAGGGTCAGGTCCTCCCTGCAACGGCTCTGCGCTGATCAGTAGACCGCCACATCTGAGAACCGGGTCAGACTCCAGAACCGTGGTTTGCCTGTCGGTGAGCAGCATCGGAATCCGGTACCTGGCGCCGGCGTGGTCAGCAACGGAAACTCCAATCCATACGTTAGGAGGCCAGTCGTTGATCAGGTTCTGAGGCTTCTTCGTCAGAAGTATGAACCTATGCTGAGGTAGGTTCCGACAAAAGTCGGAGATCATATCCTGGACCCAGCTGTCCCCGGCGACTCGACCCTTGCCGCGCTCAGTTCCGTCCAGATAAAGCCAGCGGCCTTCTGTGGCCGGGTCGGACATCGACCCAATGAATATTACTCGCGGTCTGGTGACGCGCGACAGACGCTCTCGCTCCTTCCTCATCACATTGTCGTGGTAGGCCGGCGAAAAGGCGTGACCCGTTATAGATTTCACGGCCATGTACCGCTCGACGCCCATGCGCGCATTGCGCTCCGCGGTTCCCCTGGCGTAACAGTAAGCGCAGTTATTGCGACATCCGGTGATGAAATTTACGGTTTCATCGCACCACTCGATCTTCGTCTTGCCCATGTCCTTCAACCCTTTCCTCATAGGCTTCCACAATTTCAGCGGCGCGCCTGTCCGCCCACGCGAGAAGCCAGTTCCTTTGCTTGTCCGGCCCAACACTGTGGGCCTCTGTCGCGAGCCACTCGTTCAGCTCATCGACAGAACAATCATCATGCCTTTGCCCTTCGTCTCCTTCGAGGTACTGAACGTATGCCTCGAGGAGCTTTATCGCGTCGCGCCTGAAATTGGACAATATCAATCTCGCCGTTTCCAGGCCGAGGCCGCACCGAGGCGACATCAATGCGCGCTCCTTGTACCCATACTTATCATGGCACTTTCGGCAAACCCTCGCCAGTTTCAGATCGGTAGGCTTCAGCCCCATGCCTCCGTCGTCGCCCCAATGGTGGAGCTGGACCCATGGCTTTTCACCACACGTACAGCACATAGCGCCACGCATGCGCTCGTGACAGAACTTCATGAACGCGGGAGATCTCCAGGGCTTTCGCTTGTCCAGCATCATGGCAGCGGATCAACTTCCGACGCCGATGACGGCACCGTGCTGTTGTTGTAATCTTCGAGCAGTTGATTGTACTGGCCGATCAGATCGTTCAACTTATCCTTCACGCCTGAGATGCCAAGCGAGTCAGCCCAATTCGCCAGGCCTTCGCATATCACTGGCCAGGTTTTCGGTTCTGGATTCCACGCTGCTCCCGTAGGTTTGGTTTCGCCAATGGTGTTCTTCAGGTGATTGCCTGTGGCACCCAGCGAGATCCGGATGTTATTGTCACCAGTGGCATCTGCAGCCGCCTTTATTGCATCGATGATGTCAGTCTTGGTTGTCATATTTCCTCCCAGTCTGATCCGGACGGGAAACGGGCATATCCCATTTCTCTCATTGCACTGGTGTACAGTCGGTTCCATACCCGAAGGTCATCTGCCTTTGCAATCCACGCGCCCTTGAAAAATTTGTAGTTGATGTACTGCACATCGCTTTCCCTGGGAATCTCCCTTTCGCACAGGCCGGTCATCCATCGCCCACTGGCAGTTCCGCTGATTCCTCCATTGTCCATCGACCACAGTGTCACCATGTGCTTGTCGTCGCCAAGGTCAGTCACTGTCACCATGTGGGAAATACTGCTGCCAATGCCGCGAGTTTTACTTACCGTCTTCGGCGAAGCCTTTGGTGCAGCTCCATCCTCGGATTCTGTCTGCTTTTTTTCAGATCCTCCGACGCCACTGCCAGTACCGCCCACACCACCACCAACGAGATTGCTGCTCCGAGCAGCACGAATAGCACGATCTTCATCGCTCTCCTCCGTCATGCATCTTGGGTGATATGCCTTGTTCTCGAATACCCGAGCCTGTCCCTCTGGTATTTCTCCGCCGCAGGCTTCGCATATGGTCAGGTCGATCACTGGTGCATCAAGTTCTTCTACCGGCGCCGCATACCTGGTGAGCTCTATCTGCTCGCCGTCCTCTGTTTCCAGCACAACGACTAATACCCTGATGTTTTCTGACTTGCCATGTTCCTCGGCGCTTGCCTCAACGTCGATCTTCTGGACAACTATTCTGCGCGGATAACGCTCGGCCACCGACTTCACGTAGAGATCAGGGTACGGAGGTGGAACTTTAAATACAGATCCCACCTCCAATCCCAGCGCGAATTCGTATGGACTATCGGGAGCTCCAAGTAGCTTTGCCCAATCGCTCATCGATTGGAGCTTCTGCGCTTGGCCGCCATAGTTTTGCCGGTCTTCACCGGGCCATTGCCCAGTGCCCTGTTGCCCAATTTCACCGGCTTCTTGCGTTGCCCGAATTTAGGCGGTCGGTATTCGATAGTTACCGCTACGTGAATGCCCTGGCCGCCATCGTCATGCACTGCGCTGACCGACAGTACCTCGGCGTTCTCTCCGACTTCGACCTGCACCCGTCGTGTTAATGTCTGTTTCCATGACCCGATTCTCATCAGTTCCTTGAGTCCGCCCTCGACCTCGATCTTCTTCATCAGCTCAGAGGCCGGCTCGTTTTCCTTGGCCTTTTTATTACGCCTGTAGATACCGACGATTGTTTTTTTGTTGCTCATCGAATCCTCCCTAGCGGGTCGCCTTTCAGCACAGGACGATTGCCCTCGTAAAGGCTGCACGCTTTATTGTTTTCCACGTGGTCGCATAGTCTCTTCTTATGTTTGCAAATACCCCTTTCAGTGAGATGCTTGCATTCGATATCATCCAATACAGTCAGCCTTAATCTCTCAATATATTTCAACACAGATGGCCCGAGCATAACATTCCGGGCCACCTGGTCTCGGTATTTCATAAGACGCTTATGCGCCGTTCCTCCTGGGCGAGCAAACTCGAGCAGCTCGCTTATTATTTCGAGTAGATCGCGTTCCAATTCAATCTACCCAATTTTCCATCGCGTGGTCTATCCGTATTCGATATAACCTCACTGCTGAGATCCTTTCCTTCATAACCTTGAATCTGGCGCAACGTCCGTCTTTGCGAATGCCACGCTCGCCGCCGGCGTACACCGACAGAGGTCCGACCCAATCTGAATCCTCCCATGAGAATTCGTCGCCATAAATTCCACCGGCTCCATCCTGTTCGCATTTAGGGATCTGCGCTGCAAGCCAACGAGCTCCCAGAAGCAGGCATAGTCTCGGGTTGTGCAGTACTTTATCCGAGGCGTACCCGGCGAGCGCCGCTCCATGCAATTGCATCAGACATACTTCGCCTTTTCCATTCTTGTTTACCACGTCCGGTGTTACGGAAGATTCCTTTGCCGCTATGTACGCCAATACCAAGTGATCATTCTTGGCCCCAGGAAATTGGCCTCCTATGTCGGTCGGTTTATCGCGGTACATTAGTGCCGCGTCCACCAGATATTCCGCAAATTCTGTGAATCTATCTCTGCGCGGATCTGCTGGGCTCGCGCCTTCGTCGTCGAACCACATGTTCCACAGCATCTCAACTTCGGCAACCATCCTCTCCTGGCTCATTTGATATTCGGCAATGTCGGCCGTTTCGACTATTTCCTGACAATCATTTGCAGCTTGATCTTTCTGCTCAAGGTAGTCGCATTCGCAGCAATGCTCGTAGAATACAGGTTCAGTGGTCTGCTCCCCAGGTTCCAACCATGGTTTTTCCCTGGCCTCCGCTTTATGACTACCGGGAACTACCGCTGCGCCCAAGATGAGCAACAGCACGACACCGATAGTCAGCAATGCTATCAGACTCTTCATTCAATCCTCCTATGTGACAGTGAGCCTTCTGAAAAATTCCCAGAAATACTCGCCGGTCCTCTCTTCGGCATATTCCCAGGGAAAGCCGGCCGGGTCCCATTTGCGAGGTGAACACTGGAGATGACCAATCAGGCCAACGTGCTCCATGTGCTTCTTGAATACCTTTCGAGGAATCCGTCCTTCTTTGTTTTTCGGGAATACTGGTGGCTCGTTGAATAGCTTCCCGATCTCCGTGTTTGGGTCTAACTCATTGACCTCCTTCCTCAAATAACCAATGGCGACCCACAGGCCGGCGGCCCAACGGCACACGGCCTCTACCTGTTCATCAGTAAAACAGAACACTTTCTTCTTCATGCCCTGTAGGGTTTCGACTTTTGTGGTGTGGGGCAGATTGCCTGTCCTGCGTCTATTGCTCACAGAGTAATAGTTAGGACGTTTGCCGGCATCAGGAAATAGACAGCACTCGGCGCCAATGCTGATCTGGTTGTGGGTACCCCCGTGCTTTGCCGCCTTTTCAGCGTCGAGGAATTGATATATGCGACCGTCGTCCTCTATTGCAAACTGAACAGAAAGGCCGCGCTGATTGTGCAGCACATCATGCATGATCTTCGGGCTCTCCCGATCTGCGCCGGCGTGATGTATGAATACCTGGCGTATGCTGGGAACGCCTTTCTTCCTCTCGTAATACCGCTTGCCCTGAATGATCTTCTTCTTTACCTTACCTGTTGCATTGTCCTCCTCTTGGACAACAACACGGTCGGTACCGTACTGGCTGAAGCCTTCATCCTCCCACCATTTGATAACCCTGCTGCCAATGTCGAACGCGACACCGTCCAGCACCAGAGCATTTTCCCCGCTGAAGGGAAAGCCAGTTAGCGAAACTCTTTTTCTAATCGCCATTACCCGATCTCCTCTCCTGCGTCTCAGGATATAATATCACTCAGACGCTTTCTGGTCATCTTTAGGTGCTTCGGCCTGCTGATCCTCCGTAAGTTCGGCCGGCTTACCGCGGCCACCGCGTGCTTTATTTATTAATTCGCTGAGATTTTTCAGACCACCTTCATCTGGCCCACCAGCCGGTCTCTGCATTGCAACGCTGGCCATTGCCGCTGTCTTGGCCGCCATCTCAATTTGTATGCAATAGGTTTCGGACCGGCCCTTTATTGCCGCCATCGCCTCCAATGCTCGGCAGTAGCTCTCCATGTCGTTGTCGGTCATTGCCTTGGCCGCGACAACTTCTAGTCTGCTCAACTCTCCGGCAACCGCACCCCTTACGCGCTCCTTGACCACCTCTTCGATTGGCTTTGCCCTTGGGAGTGGTCTACCCTCGGGCGCCTTAACCTGTTGCTGTTTTTCGTCGTTCATAGCTGTTCCCTTCTGTCTGCGAAATGCGGTTGCGCCCAGGGTCCTACCTGATCGTAATCCGGAGGAATGAGCTCCACGACTTCAACAGATCCGTCGCCGAGTATTTCGTCGGTCTGTTCATCGTAATCAACCGAGAAGTCCAACGCGAGGCCGGCCGGCTCGGACTCGATCAGCACTGTAACGCTTGGTCTGTTGCCTTTGGCATCAACCGTTCGAGGATCTCCAAGAACCCTTACCAGGTAGCCTCCTTCCTGTGCCCATTTCTCAAGTATTTTCTTTGGCGGTTTCGATCCGTCCACGATGTGATGATGAGGAAGGTCAGAATTGGCGAGTCCGGCCTCTTCTGCATCTTCCATGTACTGGGCCAAGGTGTTGGTTACCGCGGTGAGCAGGCGTCCCTCATCCGGTACCGGCGTGAAGGTTTCCTCCTCTTCTTCAGTGTCGCTGTCAGTGTCGGTGTCGGCATCATCTTCCTTGGAAAACTGAACGCCACAGGCACCGCACTGCTCGTCGTCGGCTTCGACGTCAGCTCCGCACTCGGGGCAAACGAGGCTGGCCTCCTCGCCATCTTCTTCCTCCTCATCCTTACCGCCATCGAGCAAGCTAAGTTGCCTGGGATCTGGCGCGTCGGGATCGTCGCCAAAGAAATCCTTGGGCAGTATACCAGACTCCAACGCCAGCTTGTCGCGAACCTTCGAGCGCAGGTCTCGTATTTTTCTCGCCGTTGGCGCCTTCTTTCCACCATCCTCAGCGATCCGCTCGGCGTCTTCAACCGCATCGTCCATGGCATCAACTATCTGCAGCACATTGGGATCGCATCCCGAAAGAAAATCGGCGCAGATGAATTCCAGCGCATGCCCTTGCCAGGTCTGCTCCCTGAACTTGTCAGCGGAGCAATTCAGAACCCGGCACGCCTCCATTGCCCTGTCGATGACGTCCTTCTGGTCGCCCTTCATTATTCGGAAGCGCAACGTGATGTACTGGTTTCCTACCGGTCCGTTGCCATCGCCGACCTTTTCGCCCGGAGCATCTCCGCCTTCGTCGTCATCCGGCGAGTCGTCGGGAGTTACTATGGTGTGCTCCAACGCATATTGAATTTCCTGTTGCCGAACACGGACGGTTGCCAGGTTGCCCTTCACTGAACAGCGAAGGCCACACTTGCCGCAAACGAGCGAGATCGATGTTTTAGTTCGCTTCTTTACATCGAACCCAGTAGAACCGCACTGGCAGGCGAGTATCCTGGTCTCGTCAGTTGGGATGCCTCCGCCGTTACCATTTTTCTCATTCATGAATTTCCTCCTCAGTATTTATTCGTCCAATCATCATACTGCTTGGACTTTGCTGTACTGGACTCTGGCCCAGTGTTCTCAAAAAACTTTCTCTGCCGATCCTCTTCTCCGCTGAAACTCTCCGGCTTTTCATAGTGCTTGGCATTATCCTCGGGAAACGGCCCATCGCGATCTATTTCCCAGCCACGCATGAACATTCGCGAGAGATCTGACCATAGCCTGATCATGCCTGTTTTTCCATGGCTGGATTTGGCCACGATGAGCTGCGTGTCAGGATCGTCTTCGCACCCTTTGATGTAATAGCCTCGACGGTACAGGAACCAGATGAATCGCGCTACTTGTTCTATTGCTCCGCTCTGCCTCAAATCGTGTAGCGTGGGTCGCTTGTCGTTGCGGCGCTCTACCTCCCTATTGAGCTGAACAGCAAGCAAAACTGGAATGTTCAATTCCTTGGCGATATTTCGCAGGCCCTTGGCCGCGGCCTCGGTAATAGCCGTCAGGCTCTCGCCTTTGTCGGCGACTTCGCCCAGGTGGTCTACAATGAGCAGGTCCAGGCCATGCATTTGGTGAAGCAAAGCGGCGCGCTGGTGTATTTGATCCGAAGAAAGCGCGGCCGAGTCGTCGACGTACAGTGGTACTTGGCTTATGGTGTTGGCTGCTTTGATCAATCCGGGCCATGAATTATCGGGCACAGACCTGAGCATCAAGTTGTTCAGGTCGACGTCACCAAAGCGAGCCAACATTCGCAGAACTACCATGCGACGGTCGTCTTCCAAGGTGGTGTACATCACCTTTTTGCCCTGCTTCGCGGCATTGGTGGCGATGTTTAGAACTAGAGCTGACTTGCCCATTCCAGGCCGGCCGCCAATGACGGTCATCAGCTTTGGCCACAGACCTCCGGTGAGCTCGTCGATTACACCGACTCCGGTCTTCACCATACCCTCTGGCGCCTTGCCTGTTTCCAGCTCCGCGAAGATCTCCTTAATGTCCGTTCCAACCAATCGCGGACCTTCGGCGACATCGAAAGCCGATGCCAGGGTTATTGCCTTGCGCGATTCGGCCAAGTATTCGGATATATTGATGCCCTCCGAAAAACCTCTAGCGAAAATCTCTTGAGCAGTGTAAATCATTTTTCGGGTGGCGGCCTTGTCGCGGACAATGCCGGCGTAGTGATCGACATTGGCCACCGTAGCAACGCTGTCCAATAAGCCAGAGAAGATAGCTGCTCCTCCTACTTTCTCAAGATCTCCCCTCTCCTTTAGCACATTACCCAGCGTCACCGGATCGATTGGCTTCCCATGAGAAGAAAGCTCGAGCATAGCCTCGAATATTCTGCGGTGGGCCTCAACATAAAAGTCCTCGCAGCCTGAAATTACCGAACGGATTTGGGCCATTGCCTCGTTGTTCAACAGCACCGAACCGAGGCATGCGGCCTCGGCCTGTTGGTCATATGGTGGAACCCTGTCCGTGCTCATCGACCACCTCCCTGTTTTGCCTTGTTCACCTTCGCCGCCAAATCAGATCCGTGCGCGTAATCATCTCCATTGTGGCCGGTCGGTCGTGGTATGTCCTGGTCTTTAATCGCGGCATTCCAAACGAAACGTCCGAGATCCTTCTTCGCCTTTTTGGGGTTCGCATATGTCCAACCAGCGAGCTTCGTTATCAGCTTGGGTATGTCAATCGCCGGCGCGCTCTTATCCAGATTCTCGGCGACCTTTCTTGGTTTGGTCACATTGTCCCACATGGTCTGGTCACCGACGCCGGGCACATTGAAGTCGACATTCTGCATTGCGGCATAGATCGTCTTGAGTCTATATGAGCTACCTTCAGGCGGCACACGGTCTTTAAAATCCGGCTGCTGGGGAGGAGGCGGTTCACGCCTCCGCCCTAACTCCCTATCTTGTTCTTGATCCTGATCCTGATCCTGATCCTGGCTCAAGAGGGGCATCTGAGCCCCTTCGAAGGGGCTATGTATATCAACCCCAAATTCAGCCGGATTCAAATTAAACAATTCAGAATATTCCTTGAGAAATGATTTTAAAAGCACAGTGTTAGGAATCTTTTTCAGCTCCTTTATTAGACCAATTCTGCGCTTGTCCTTTGTCGATAAATTGCCACCAATTTGATATTGGGCCATGCGTATGACAAAAATCATCTCCATCTTTTCATCATACTCGCAAAACCCAACATTAATTAACTTGCGAAGGGCCTTCGAAGCCCCTTCCAAGGGGATGCCTGTATCTTGAGCCATGTAGGTAGTTGGGCAATAATACAATCCCGACATCGATGAATGCGGCGAAGTTATTAGATAAAGAGCTAACACCTGAGCTTGGCAATCACCTCTGAGAATTTTACCGGTATTTCCAATCCAGAACTTGGCGGAAACCGTTCCATAATCACGCATTGCCAGCTCGCTTCCTGCCATCTTCAATCTTAGTTCCTTTGATGGTGTTGCATGTTGTACACAATACTCTCAGATTTTTTCTGTTGTTGGTTCCGCCTTTCGCCATAGGAATAATATGGTCTATGCTCATGTACACTCCTTCAATGGGAGTGTAATAACCCACACCACCACTAGGCCGTGGAACTTCAAATCCCGTCAATCCGCAGACGGCGCATATGAGTCCATCCTCTCGAAAAACTTGCTTGCGAATCCTTTCGGGTACTTTTCCGTCGGCCATAGGCTCACCTGCCTTTCTTGCCGCTGCCCTTCCGACCCGTTCCTTTGGCACTGCCCTGTTTCTGTTCGCGTTGAAATTCTGCCGCCTCTTGAAGTTCGCGCTCCCGAATCTCCTCTTGCTCCTCTGGCGTTGGCTCCTTCGATTCGGGCTCTTGCTCCTTACTGGATTGATCCTCGGGCTCGGGCCCAGACTCGGCGTTCTCGGCGCCTTCGTTGCCCTGTTCCTCCGGTGGACCTTCCATCGCGCCCTGGCCAGTAACGCCGGTTTCGGCCAGCATCTGCTCGCGGAGGCCATGCATTGTTGCCAGGCTCACGTTCTGCACTCCCTGAGCGGCCGCCTCCTTCTTCATATCGCCATCGCCTTCGCCCTGGGCCTCCCTCTCCGCAAGCAGCCTCTCAAACCGCTTCTCCAGGTCCTGCTGGTGTCCAGACTCGGCAAGGGAAACCAGGCCGGCGGCGCGCTCGAAATCGGGACTCAGCTCCCAAAATTTAGCGGACCATCTGATGGCCGTCTTCTGGGCCATCGCCGGGAAGTAGGTAATCCAAGGTGTGCGCCTCATGCTCGCCGGCGAAAGTACTTTCTCTGGCTCATCGTTTTTCCATCGCTTCCAGAATATCTCCGTGCCGTCCTTGGCAATTTCGACCCGGATGTTCTTGTCGGCGAGAACATTGTTGCGGTGGTTATAAACAGCTTCGATTGGGTAGGGCTGCCCGAAGTCATAAAAGCCGTCGTGATAACGAATGGCGGCATAGACGGCAACCATCTTTCCCCTGGGCTGGCGAACATCCCATGTGTGGTCGAGAAATAGGTTCGTACCCAGCTGGTGCTTGAAGTAGTCGTGCTCGTGCACGATGATTGCTTCGATCTTCCTGACCGATGGGTCGCGCCGCGCGAGTTTCATCAGGCCGCGGTATTGAACCTGCAGCTGGGTTATTTTCTCCCAGTACTCTTTACCGCGCTCATCCTTCTTTTTATTGTTGCGCGCCTCGAGGTAAGCCTCACCGAGCGGTCCCTCAAAACGCACGCCGAGCGTTGCAGCTTCCAGTATGGCCGCGATGGTCGACGTTGGTGTTGCGATGAGCAGATCCTTGTCGGATCCAACATGCGTCAGTGCGGAATTAATCCACGACGTGGCATCGATTGACGAAGGTAGCGAGCCTTCGATCATTTCCTTCAGGCTGTCGCTCTCCAGGCGAGCTTTAATTTTTTCGTAATTCTCATTTCCCATATTCTGCCTCTTCCTTTCTTTGGCCTAGCCAAGTTTTTTGGTGACTGCTTCGGCTGCTTTATCCACTCCCATGCGTATTGCCCCGAGCTCCATCTCGAGCACCGAGGCATAGAGATCCGCACGGGCTCTCAACTCATCAAAAATATCAACCGCCTCCTCGGGATCAATATTGTTTTGCTTAGCGAAAGCTTCTAACTCAGAATGAATGGTCATTGTGGTCGAATCATCGTTCTCGAGGTAGGGATTCGCGTCGTTCCTTGGACCGTAATAGTTGAATTGCTTTATGGGCTTCCCCTGTTTCATGTACTTATCCAAGTCGAGATTGGGGAAGTCCGCTTGCAATGCTTTTTTGTCGAATGATCTCCGGCCGGCGACCATACGGTAGAGAAACTTATGCGGCCCTACATTGACCGCTTCCTCGCCGGCTTCCTGCATTCTGTGGGCCATTCCGTCCTTGGCCTGGTCGAGTTTGGCCTCGGCAACTGCTGCCTGCTCTTTGGCCAGTTTGAACAGATTGACAGCGTCCTGCCATTCCTTCTGCGTCATCTCCTTGTATCGGCCCTTGGTAGCTTTTTGCGAAACAGGCTGTTCGTAAATGGTATCCGCCGGCGGAACCCTCTTCATTACATAGTCGGCCCAAAACGTCTTGGCATTCTTGATTATGGCGCCGATCATACCCTGGTCGATTGGCAGCTCGACGATCTGCAACTGAACATTCTCCGGCTCGTACACTACCAGGCGCGTGCCTTTTATTTTACCAAGCCATTTCTTAGAGTCCTTTCCTAGAAAGGGAAGCTCGCAGACGTTGGCCAGGTGAGCAAGGTGTTGGGCCTGTACCATGTAGTATTCTTTAATGCCCTGGGTCTTGAATGAATCGCATACTCGCTGCACTGGCGCTTTGCCTTCATAAACCCACCCGTCCTCGCAAAAGCCATCGAAGTCGGCAAATAGCGGTGAATCAGGATCTTGAACCTGAAATGTCTTGAACCTCTCCTCGTCGGTGACCGGCGCGTATACCTTAATTCCTGTTTGCGCCTGGAACATTGCGACCGCCAATGGCTCGTACGTGTGGCCGCGGCGGAAGTTGGGATTTTCGCCTTCGTCCTCGACATCTTCCATCTTTATGTCTCTGATTTTGCTGATGTATAAATCGACGGCCGTCTTCTTGAATACCTTTTCAGGTGGCAATGCCAGCACTGGCGAATCGGACGAACCAACGCCATTCTGTCTACCTTGCAACCACTTCAAATGTTCTTGTTTGCTTAGTCCCATGCCTCTTCCTTTCTAGTTGTCGAGCCCTGGGTAGGGTTCAACTTCCCGGGTAAACCACGCCAGGTCGCTGTCGGCAGTTTGGCTGCACGCTCGTCTATATGGGCATGGCCCTGAGACACCAACGCACGCTGCCGGGTTCCGCGGCCAATGACCGCTCTTCCTGGCGATTGCTATTTCATCTGCTGTCATGTACGCATCGGAATTCCACTTTCTAAGCGCCTGCTCAGACGTTTCAACATGAATACGATATGCGAACGATTCTCCTTTTTCCCTTATCCTCTCAACGACCGGCTTACATCTTTGCCATTCCGTTGTAACATCCAATCCGTGCTTTCTTACCTCAGCTTCCCAAATATCCAAAGTGGTGTCGCACGGTTTTTTGCTCATGCCGCCCACGCCTGTTCCTCCGCATTTTTGACAGGCTGTCGTTCCCGACCCGCCATCATCTCCATACTTACCTTGCCCATTGCCCTTACATGAGCGGCATTTGACCGTCTCGGGCACCGATGGCGGTTTAATTCTGACAACATCGACTACTGCGGATAAAACAAAATCACCAATGAGACGGGAAGCGGCCCACATCATGCCAGGAATCGTCAGGTCCAAAGCGAGCTCGCGCTCTACTTCGACCGGGTCAGTTGATGAAGTCAACCTCCTGATCAACACGGCCGGCGGCAAACCATCGCGCTTAATTATACCATCGATCCTCTCGGCGAATTGCCACGGCGCGGTCCTTTTGTACGGTGTGGTATTATACGCCGGTTCGCCTTCTGGAATCCACAGACTATCGGTGGACAAATAGTCCACCATAGGCCGGCCATCGGATGTAGTTAGAAACTTCATTCCCTCGCCGGCGATATCAGCTTCGTGAACATCATTGTAGTGCGCGATGATTCGCTTAGTTTGCTCGAGCAACTCCTCGACCTTTTTAACATTTTTATTTTCAACTGGTGGCAGGAACGCGCTCTTCATTAGCTGCCTGGCATAGGTGTCCAGTACAGCATCACCGGCGCTTAGTACTCTCAGCTTCCCAATGCCGCGGGTCAATGCAAAATCTCGCTCACGCAATGCGGCATGCAGCGCAAACTTCATTGTCGGTGGCCAGGGCCACGGACGCCGGCGCTTCAGCCTGTAGTCCATCTCGTATTCAGTGTGGTACCTGGCGCGGCATGTACTGAAAGTTTCTAACATCCGTCGCGTGAATAGGTTAGGCGGCCTCACTTTTTTCACTTCGATCATTGCCTCCTCCTTGGCCGTTGGCTGCGGCCGTTCGGTCAGATTGACGTCGGCAAAAAAGCTTCGCCGTATTCCTCGGTCGTAACCTCCTCAAGTAGATCATCGGGAGTCACGTCCAATGCTCCGGCCATAGACTCCAGCACGGAGACTTTGGGATCTCCGGCATTGATGATGTATCTCAGGGATTGAGGACTTCTGCCCATGGCTTTGGCCAAATCTCGGAATGACCAGCCCTTTTGCCTGAGATAGATTTCGATTCGTGCCCTGAAGTGGTTTATCTGGGCACTATCCTTTTCCTTGTCTTTGCTCATGACACCTCCTATTTTTTATGCAATACAGTTGCGTTGAACATAGCAAATATTTTTTTATACAGCAAATATTTTTTGTTGGTATAAACAACTTGCTGAAATGCTATTCGCCGGCGTAGGTTTCAGCGTGCTGAGCCAGATAAAAAGCAAACGAATCGAGTGTTGCTCGCTGACTTGTTGTCGAAACATCCAGGCCGTCATCGAAAAAATGTTCCGCAAGATGAGCTGCCTTTTTAAACCCACGGCGAACAGCGAGAACCTTCACCGCTTCGCCGGCGTTTTCGGCCGGTAGGCCCAGAGCCTCATTCAGCCGGGCATGGACAAGGGCTATCCAGGCCTCCGCCTCCTGTCGTCCGCTGGTGTCCACGAGGTCAGCGTACGTGCTGCGTACTACGGCTCTCAGCTTGTTTATCAGCTTCCCTGCCCGGATGGCCGGGTCGTCGCCGGCGGCGCCCTCGGAGGCGTCCTCGGCCGGCTCGGGTGGGTTTAGAGCTTCCAGCCGATCCGCCACCCTGGTAACGGCCTTGACCAGCGCCGGCATGGTTCCCTCGTAGAACCTATTACCCATTACAGTTTGGAAGAATTGTGTTTCACTCATAACAGATCCTTTCTTTATTGACCGCGCGAACGGTCGATTCCTTCTTAAAGTTCGTTCTCGTTTAGCTCGGGCCTCCGAGTAGGCTCCTGAGCCGGCTCTCCTACAAAGGGCACCCCTGCCGGTAAAAGGGGACTCAGGAGCCTGCTAGGTAGCCCGAGCTGAGGCCTGTTTATCCGCCCATACCCGGCGGTGGGCCGTCGGGCATGAGCAGAGTTACTAGAGCCTCTCCGTCGATGTATCGGACCATGACCGGGCCTTTTTTACCCAGGGCCAGGACCGCTCCCTTGAGCCCTGTGGCCAGAGCGTAAATAACCTGTGCGGCCTCGTCCCGATCTATCTGACCTCCTTTCATCACGACCTCATGGAGCCGGTCGAACGATTTACTGATCCGCTTTGCGCCGTCTTTGGCGGTAATTTGGTTATCGATGACGAGGTCGGCGAGCGCCACCATGTGGGTCACTTCATTGCCGACAGCGAATTGGTCAATTGGTGGTAACTTTTTCTTCGCCATTTCTCAAACCTTCCCAAACAGGTGATGCATTTGCTCTTCATCCCTGATCGCATTGGCCAGGTGCTCAACTTCGTCGCTGAACTTCTCGTTTACTTCGCCTTTGCAGTAGGATCCAACCAGCACCGAATAGCAACTGAAGTCCAGCTCGGCCTTGGCCTGTTCATACGAATCGAGCCAAGCGTTGCTCACGCTGGCGCAACCGTCGGTTACCATCACGATGTCCGCGTTCTTGAATTCGCCGGTCTCCCGGATTATCTTCACCGCTGCCATTAGGCTATCCTCAAAATTGGTTCCGCCATCGGCGGCGAAAAAGTTGACCGCCTCGGTTATTGCCTCCGGCGTCATCGAATCCTTGCCCACAAACTTGTCGATCCTCAAAACAGCAGAGCCGAAATGAACTATCGCAAAGTCGCGGTTCTGCTGCCGGGCCACGTCCATGTACGCCAAGCAAACAGCGGCTGCCCAAACATCGGCGTCGCCGGTACTCATTGATCCGCTACTGTCCAGAACCATGACCACCGGACCTTTCTGTTGCTTCTTCCGGTCGGCCTTTTCGACGCACACGAGCGAGCGGTCGGCGTACTTCATACCGAAGATGTGACGCAAGGGCTCGGCTCCGTAAATCAGCTCTCGGTGGCAGAGCTTGGCCAGATCGTTGTCGGGTTTCCGCCCAACGCGCTCGCCGCAACCGAAGCGTGGCTTCTTGCGCTGTTCCTCGTTTGCGATCCTGCGAAGGCGGCCGGCGAATTCCGCGATGCGCCTGAGTCGGTCGTTGCCCTGAACAAGCTTGGCCAGTTTCGCGCCGGTCGCCATCTGAGCCTTTCGCCCTGAGTGCTGATCGGTGCCAATGCCAAAAGCGTCAAGCATGGCCTGTGCGTCTTCGATATCCTTGGACGCCTGTTTAACCGCTTTGCGAATGGCCTGTCTCACGTCGGTCGGGTCCATCTGGTCGGCTGCGGCTTCCGCTGCATCCCGCTTCTCCTCCAGGCCGTCTATCAGCTCGTTGAGCGCCTCTTCAATTCCCGCGGCCTGTTCACTGTCGCCGTCCTCTTCCGCCTGCTCGAGCAGCCTCTCTAAATACTCAATGGCGTCTTCGTCGTTTCGTACATCCTCTACCTTTTTATCTGGCGCTGGCACCTTGTGCAGCAAGGTATCAATCATGCTTGCGGTGACGACGCCGGCCCAGCGGTCGTTGCCAATGGTCTGGGCCCGAAGATCCTCAACCTCGGGAACTTGTCTCATGGCTGCGTCCAGCTTCTGAAAAACCTCGCTGCCCGAGGCCGGCTCTTCCAGGGTCTCTGGTTCTTCAGCGTGAAAGTAGTGAAACATCTCGCCGGCGAATTCCGGGAACGCCTCGTACCTTTTCGCCGCGACTTTTTCTGCCCCGTCTGCGGCCTCGTCAGCCATCTTATGGTCGTCCCAGAGATGGCGCTGAAAGTCGCTTGCGTTGTAGATGAGTCCAGTCATCATGCCCTCCTAAACCACCGGCCTGTACATGGTGATCTCGCGGCCCACTGCCGTCAGTTTGTTCAATGCCGCGTCCACTGCTTCGACCGCCTCTTTGACCGCCTCGTTGTCCGCTGCCTTTTCCTGAACCTCCATGATGGCGTCGCGCCGGCCGGCAAGCTGTGCGTTGACCTCGCCCATTTTCTTCATCGCGGCCGCCTTGGTGAGCGTCCCGGCTTTCACATCGTCCAACGTCGGCATTTCCCTCATCGCGATCCTCACGCCGTCGATGATGCTTGTTGCTCTGGCGCCGTAGGGGTCCGCTGCGTTGCCAACGGCTTTCAGTAGAGCAGGACGATCAGTGTGCTTTTTCCAGAGGGCATCAACCAGAACCAGCCAGTCGCTTGTGGTAATGTAATCGCGGCCGTTCATTGCGGCGCGTGCCTTTACCAACTTCGGCGCCTTGCCTATCCATGTTCGGTCGCTGGCAATGAACCCGACTTCCTCAACTGCTCGCTTGATCTTCATCAGGATGGAGGCCTCGTCTTTGCCCCAGGCCACCCGTTGCGAGAGTATGCGGAGCGCGTCCAGATCCTCGCGGTTCAATCTCGCGGTAACTTTCGGAGCGCCGTTTGCGATAAGCTTTTCGAGCTTATCCTGGTCGCCAATGTAGTCCAGCCAGAATTTCATCGCGAACCTGTCGTAGAGTGCGTCCAGATCCTTGTCCTCCGGGTACTCGTTGGAAGCAGCGAAAACCGACTCGAGCGGAAGCTCAACCACCTCCGGGCCGTTCCTCATTATCCGCTGTTCCATGCCGCGCAAGAAGGCGTTGAGCAGCGCGCTGCTCGACTTGAAAATCTCATCCAAGAACCACACTTCCATCTGCGGTGCGACGCCTTCGGTGTTTCGCCTGTACTCATCCTCTTCGATCATGGCCGTTGCGCTGAACATGCCCAGGATCTCCTCCGGTGTGGTGTCCTTCGCCACCTGGTGGCTGAAATAAGTTCGGCCCAAGCACTCGGCGAGCATCTCAGCGAAATCCGTTTTCGCGGTACCCGGAGGGCCCAACATGAGCAGGTGGTCGTTGGCGATGGTAGCGGTCAGCGCACCGTCCACCAGCGGCCCTCTTTCGATGAAGCGCGCCTTCATCTCCCGGCGCAGTTTGCTCAGCCTCTTGGAGAGGCCCTTGGCGTCCGTGTCAGCGACTTGCTCGGCCGCCTTCAACCTGTTTGCTGTCTCCGCCTTGCGCTCCTTCTCCGCGTCCTTCCGGCGCTGGGCCAGCTCATCGCGCTTGGTCACCTTCCCGTACTCCTTGACCAGCTCCTTGAGCTGAAGCTCCTTGAGTAGCTTCACGGCAGGAAACTGTTCCTCGTTGACGACTACGTCGGCCAGCGCCATCATTGTTTTTTCCATCTTCTCTTTTTTTGTCATCTGGGGTGCCTCCTGTTTTTATGGGTGCTTTATTGCATCCCGGACCGGGCCGGAGCCCGGTTTCGCCCTGTGCCCAGGGCTCATCAGCGGGTTACGCTACCCTCGCTTTCCCGTCGGTCTGGCCGGCGTCGTCCGTCTCTGTCTCGGCCTCTTTCTTGGCCTTCCTAGCTGCGGCCCTCTCCTCGGCTTTTGCCTTCTTCGCGGCCTCCTTCTGCTCGGCGGCCTCCTTGGCCTCGCGCTCCTCTTGCTCGCGCCGGGTCGTTATGTCCGCGGTCAAGCGGTCGGCTGCCATTTTAACCTTGCTGGTCAGGTCGTCGGTGAAGGTGCCGAGAATGTTGGTGTAAAGCTCGGCCTTGTTTCTCAGCTCCTCGAATTCCGCCACTCTCGTCTCCAAGGTGTTGGTGCGTATTCGGCTCCATCCCTGTTGCGAGTAGAAATCCAGAAGCTCGAGCACCGAGGCGAGCTGGGCTTCCAGGCCGTTGCGCGTGGCGGCCTTCAAGGACTCGATGGTCTCTTTGGTGTCGAACGCCGGGATGACAACCGTGGTCATGCCCAGGTCGATCATGAAGTCGTTCCAGGCGCGTACCTTGTCGGCGAAAACCGAAGGGATGTACCACAGGCCACCGTGGGGGAGCAGCGGACAGGCCGACCAGCTCCTGAAGGCCTGCTGAAAGCTGTTGCGAATGTCGTAGGCCAGGTAGGTTTCCGCCAGTTCCAGGTACGTGTCCTTGAACTTGATCGCGGCCGGGTGGCTGAAGTCCTCGGTCACGAAACAGCCGGCGGCGCTGGCGCCGTTTCGGTAGGCTTCCTTGTCGAAGCCGACCTTGATCTCGGTCTTGAACGCTGCGTCCTTGCTGGAAACCGCGTCGTTCTCGTCGTCCACAACTTCGCGCGCCACAATGGAGTGAACGATCTTCTCGGCGCTGTCCTCGACCAGGACCGCGATCCACTTGCGCTCGTTCTTGCCGCCTCGGTTGAAAACCTCGCTGATCGCTTTTCGGTAACAGGCGTTGGGCGTGAGCCTCGGCAGCGCCAGGTCGTCCACCAGGCCGTGCTTCAGCGCGGCTGCCTCAACCTGGGCCTTCGGTCGCGATCCTGCTATCGACCAGCCGCACAGATCTCCAAGGTGCTTGCCTTCGGCTTGAGCGATGGCTTCGGCAACGGACTTCACTCTGATCGTCGCTTGGGGTTTGGCCACCGTCGCCGGCGTTATGCCCAGCTCCTCGCAAAAAGTCGGAACCGGCTCGTCGCTACCGGGCTCCTCCGCCTTCGGCTCCTCCGCCTTCGGCGCTGGCGCCTGGGCTTTTTTCTCTGCCTGCTTCTTCGCCTTGGGCTCTTCGGCCGGCTTCGGCTCGGCTTTCTTGGCTGCTCTCGCCTTTTTCGATGCTTTCTCGTGGTCCGGTGCGGGTTTGGGCTCGGGCTTCGGCTCTTCGTTGGTTATCGCGGCCATCAGGTGAAACGGTGTCGCGTCTTTCGCCAGGCCGTAGGCCTCAATCATCTCGGCCAAAAATTTCGGCGCCACGCTCTCGCGCTGATCGCGTTTGCGCTTCAGGAAATTCCGGGCCACCTTCCGGGTTTTGGGGTGGGCCATGCTGTCCTTGTAGATCACTCGGGCGATGGCCATCATGATCTCAACGATGTCGGTCTTGCTCTCGGGCCTGGTGTTCTCTGTCTGGTTTGTCATAGCTGTCTCCTTTTTCTTGCAGGGTTGGCCTGCGTTGGTTGTTGCCGGGCTTCCGTCCCGGCCGTCTGCGTTTTTTGTTTTGTTATAATAATTCATAACGATATATTCTTACCTCATTTTTTAACCCTTGTAAAATATTTTTTTACTAAATAACATTTTTTTTATACAGGTTAAAAACCTTATTAATCCCCGTCGCTTGAGCCGGCCTCCTACTTGCCGGCCCAGACCTGAGCTACCTTCACGGCCTCGGACCTGATTTGCCTTGTTCGCTGTAACGCTCTGGTAGCTATTGTCACGTTGGCTCGAGTTGACCTGTCTATGTTATGAATGGCGTCGGCCAGTTCGAAGTACAGATTGTAGTCGAGTTGCTTCTTTTCGCAGGCCCAGCCCTTGCCCCAGTTGTCTTTGTTGATCGTGACTTTCCGCCTGGGTTTTTTCTTACCGTTCTCGTCGTACGGCAGCAGCGTGATATGCAGATGATAATCCCAGTGTTCATCCTCCTTGAGCGACTCGACTACGCACTTCCGGATCTTGTAGTTTGAAAGCACCAGCCACAGTACGTCGCCGGCCTTGATCCCAATCTCCAGTTTGTTCTCGTTGTCCATCTTTTACCAATCTCCTTCCTCGGCGCCGAGGGCGCCGCTAGGCCTTGTTTCTGTCATCGACCGGGCCACAGGCCTCCGGTCCCTCCCACGGTCCCCAGTGACCGGTGGAGAGTACCCAGTGGCGCATCTGGTCAATGTCGTACCGGAAGCACTTTTCCGGATCGATTTGGCCCACCCGGTAATACAGCTCCCTGGGGAAAACTCCCTCGCTTTCGGTGTCGTACACCATCACCAGCTCACACTTCTTGCCGGTGAGCTCGCCGAGCTTCTCCATTGGAACCAGAAATTCTATCCAGGCATGACCGTACTCAGCGAACGGCTCAACCGTAAGCGTAGGCCGGCCGTGCACAAGGGTCATCCCCTGTTCCCGGTCGGCAATCCAGGCGTCCATCAAATGCCGGCCTGCGCTGGCGTAGCAATCACCGGGCATTATCCGCCTCCTAACATTTTGTTTAGCGCACGCAACCTGTCGGCTTTGGCCTGTTCTTCCGCAGTCAGAGGTGGAGCCGGGTTTTCTCGCTGCCACTTCTGACCGTACTCGGCTTTAGCCAATTCCCATGCCTTGAGCTTCTCGCGATCCTTTCGGCTTCGCGGCCTGGGGTGGTTGGCTATCCAAGCTTTCATCACCAGATACCACCGCTGTTCCCATGCCTTCCTTGGTGTCAGTTTATCTGCCATTGTCGGTCCTTGTTTCTCTGCTTTTTGCCAGAATCTGCTCGCAAGTTTCACAGGCCTTTTGGTAGTTGTTTTGGTCAGCCTTGGTCATGCCGTGCATCCAGCTTATTCCGACATCCAGGGCCCAGATGATTGCATCAGGAGCGCAGTGCACAATCACTTCGATGTGCTTTTGGGTGGCCTGCGAATAGAACTTTGGGATTAAGTAGTACTGCGGCACCAAAACGTAGTACATCAGGTCTCCGAGATCCTCCTTGTGCAGAAATGCAACCAGGGCAGTGGCGCCGTCGACGGCAATGACCTTGGCATCGACCATGCGCGTCTCGAGAAAGTCGTCGTCGGAGTTTCCGACATCTGAAGCCAGCTTAACCTTTTCGCCACGCGACAAGCTCCTGCTTTCCATCTTTTTCTCGGAATCGGAGCGTGCTGTCACAGAGGCCCAAACTGAGCGCAGAATGTCGACCGCTCGGTCCACTACGTTCAGCTCGAAATCGTTCATGCCGTCCATGCCGGCGTCGAGCCCGTCTTTTGGCGTCAGTATCTTAATTGCCTTGCACAGCGTGCCGGCCGCTCGCTTGCTGGCATCCGCGAATTGGCATGCCTCCTTTTGATCGGCCGTCATAGGCACGTCCATGAACCTCACTTCAATAGTGGTGTTGGGGTCCCTTTTCATTTGTTCCCTCCCTTCTTCACTTCCTTTATTAGCGTCGCCGGTATCCAGCGTACCAGCCTCTCCTTCTTCGGTTTGATTCCGGCCACCAGGTAGAGCCCCATGCCGTCCTGTTCGCGCTTTGCGTTGCGCGCCTTCCGCCTGTCCGCGTCCTCTCGCTCGATCCCGATCTTGCCCGTGCGGTAGTTTATCTTTATCACCTTTTCCCAGTAGGTTCCGTTCCGGTATCCGATCAGCACTTCGTCGCCGACCGAAACATCCGTGGTAGTGATGGCCTCGTAGCCAGCGTCCGCCTTGTCCGCTATGACCTTCTCCTTCTCGGCCTTCCTGGTGTGCAGCTCGCCGCCGGCGGCCTTCACCTGGCCTTGCTTAAACTTTTCCGTCACATCGCGGAGGAACAAGCTCTCGCCAATCGCTGTGAAGCCAAACACTTTGCCCATGTCTTCCATCGGCGCCAGCGTATACTCGGTCATGCCAGCGAACCGTCCGCGCTGAACCCGGCGCGTGCTGACCACCGTGCCTGTCACTGTTCCTCGGCGTCCGCGGATTTCGTAAACTCCACCTACCTTAGGTTGTATTTTTGTGGTGTTCATCTCAGTGCCTCCTAGTAGCTTCCGTAGCGTTTTACGTTTTTGCCGTCGCGCCCTGTCATCCAACTGATCTCCAAGAGCAACCGCTCAACGAATTCTATGAATTCGGCGTGGGACCTGGACTTGCAAATATTGTCCAGCGTGGTGCCCGGCTTGCCGCCATCGGCCCAATCTTTGCGCCGCACTATCTCACGAACAGCTTCGTCACGCATTGCGGTGACGAACCTCTCGATCTCTTCCAGCCTTCCCACTGGTCCGCCTCTCATGTGCTCGTTGTTTGCCGGCTGCAGGTTATTGAACAGCATCTCATACGACCGCTGCAAGTGAGCGTTAATGCCGATGCTTTCAACTACCCAGGAGAATTCGTAGGATGGGTTCTTGCTGAGCCGTTCCATCTGCTCGGCCAGATACTTTTTCGTTTTATTCAACTCGCGCTCAATCTCACCCAATATTCTGACCGGCCGGCTATAAATCTCGGCCTCGCGCTTCCGTTGCACTTCAACTTTGAACCGCTCTATGGATTCCACTTCCCTGTCCCAGGCGTCCTGCTCATCGGTGTCGAGTCCATACCAAACGTCGCCCAGGTAGTGCTTTTCGTGGGCATCAACCACAGCGTCCATTTGCTTCGCGTTCAGGCTGTCGGCTTCCCCGCTGTGAACCAGCTCCACCCAGCGCGCCATGCGAACAAGCGATTTGCAGAAGCTGAAAACGCCTGTTTCCAAGGAGAGCTTTATCGTGTTGCCGCTGGCCTCGGGAACAATCTCTCGCTCAGTCAAGCTGAACTTCATTCCCTCGGGGTTAATTTCGGCGAACACCAAAACCCTGTGCATGAAGTCACGAACCTCCGGGGTTCCAAGCCTGTTGGTGAACTGATTTGCTTTTACTGAAATTTGGTTTGTCATCTTTCTTGCCTTTCCGTCGGCGCCCTCGGCGCCGGTTAAGCCGGCGTTGCCGGCAGGGGTTTTAATTGCTCGTATCAAACGCAAACTGGTTGTCCTCCGGTACCGCATACGCGATGTTCGGAAACTTCATCATCACTGCGTCCATAAAATCGTCGGCCTGCTCTCGCGAGCGGAACGAAACCTCAATGCCGCTGTCGGAAAAATTAACAATTCTTCCGCCCAAGTTCCTCGCTGTTTTTCTAATAAAATTTTTCATGGCTGCTCTCCTTGTGGCGGCGCGTGGCCGCCGGTTGTTTTATCTCCCTGCGTTTGCTGCGCCTTCTGCGATCCTCATCCAAAGCTTGGCGGAATCGGTGTGCCCCATGCTCTCCATCCGTGCTGCGTGGTTCAAAGCCTGTTCGCTGGTGGCCTCTCGCCTTATCCAATAAGTTGATCGGGTTCGCCGTCCTCCGCTCACTTCGCGGTCCCAATAATAACCCTTGTCAGCTTCGTCATCTCGGGTCTGCTCTGCTAGCTCGGCCGCCAGCGTTGGGCTCTTCCAGGCTTCAGAAATTGTCACCTCGTCAAGCTTCAACTTCAGGCCCTTCTCTTCAACTTGTAGGCCTGCTGTTTTGGCGCCTTCGTTGTAGACGAACCCGGTCACTCGGCCGTAGGTGAAAACAATGCGCTCGCGAAAATCGATCCGCAAAACAATGAAGCGCCGGCCGGTGGTTTTAATGGTTGCTAAGCGTAGATTTTCCGGGATGAAAATTTTACGTCTTGCCATTTTTCCGCTCCTTTTTTTGTCTGAATTTCTTTTCATGACTAATTAGTAGCCCCTTTTTTAACCCTCATAAAGTATTTTTTTACACGGTATAGTTTTTTATAACCTATAAAAAACGCGAGGGCCTTCAACGGCAGGCCGAAACAGGGCTCCAAAAAAATGCGAGCCGGGCCTAAATTGGGGGTTTTTTTGGTGTTCTTTGGGGGACTACTGGGACATAGTCAGGAGGTGATAGACGTAGCCTGAAGCGGCAACCGCAGCTCCAATCAGGCCTCCTATCCAGAGGATCGGCCGGGGAATTTCATAGTGGCCATTCGCACTGTTTCTGATGATTCCACGACGCTGAGTGACGATGGTTCCGGTGTGTTCTTCGAGGTGCTGACCGATCAGCGCACGTGCGTTAATCTGATCGCTGGAGCCACCACTTTCAGCTTTCCTCATCGCGCGCCGGCGAGCTGGGCAATTACCTTCATGTTCTTTAAAATCTTGGGCAATTTTTCCAGGTATTTCTTTCACCGCTGGATTTATCTCATCGCGGATCTCGTGCCATACTCCTTTGATAGATTCGGCCTGACCCGATTGGACTCGCCCCATCTCCTGCACATCTCTACGCATACCTTTCATCTCACTGGTAATGGTTTTAAGTGTGACTTCGAGCCCGGCAAATGCCGCACTACAAGAAGGCAGCAATGAATGTTCACTGATGGGGCTTGCTTTGGGTGCATGAAATGGTGGTGGTGAATCGCTTCTGCCAGCCATGAGATCCTCCTGTGCCCGGTTAACCTTCGCCGTCAATCTGTGCTTTTATTGCCGCCTTTACCTGCGCCACTGTTCGCTCAGAGAGCCCTGCCTCAACGCGCAGAATATTTATTTCCGACAGCGTTACCATGACTAGAGCTCTGTATGCTCGCTCGAAAACCCCTTTCCATTTTTGTGCGGCATCCACCAGATCCTTGGCTTCGGAAACGGCCGCTGCCAACTGAGCGGCATAGATCGCGGCATCGACTGCGTCTTTTTCTGCCTGGCTCATCTCGAGCACTTCGTCGTCGACAACCTTCCAATATTTTCTCTCCACTGATTCCAATGCGCTGACGTCAGGATCGTGAAGCCAATCGACCTCCGAGTAATCCGGTGTATTGACGCTTTCTAGATACTCGTAGGTCGTTCTGTTTATCACGTTTGCCATTATGCCACCTTCCTTCTACCGACTATTCCCGCTGCGTATGGGAAATCCTCTTGCAGGGAATCGCCATCGTTCTTGTTGTTGGAAATGTCGCGGAGTGTTCCGGTTCCAATTACCGTCGCCGGCGGCAATTCATTCAATGGCCAGCGTGCTATCTCTCCGTAATGTATTGAGTCGCCACCACGCGCCTTCCATAGCGCGGAGATCTCGCTGGCGCTGAGAACCCTGTTCCAAATTCTGACGTCCTCGATCAGGCCATCGAATTCCCGGTCGTAACTCCAATCCTGTTGGCCGACCAAGAGCCAGCTGTCGGTGTCATCGGATTCACCTCCGCTGCCGGCATTGTAGTTGACGGTGCCTATTGCCTGGCCATTGACATACAGCACTGTTCCGCTCGACTGGTACGTGACCGCGACATGCTGCCATTCATTAAGTGTTATTGCATAGTTGGCGCCTCGCACATCACAATCAATAATGCTTCGGAATTGGCTGAATGCCAGCGTTTGCGTTCCGTTTGGACCTCCGCCATTTGCGAGAAATAAAAGCCATCCTTCACTGAATGTGGTATAGCTCTTGGATATTATTCGTCCGTAGTTACCCTCACCCCATCCGAACGGAAGAATCCATGCCGAGAGCGTTTTGGTGGTTATATTCCTCAGCGTTGTAGGATCGTAAAAATTGGCGCCGTCGCCGGGATATGATGTTCCGTTGAAATAGCAAGCCATTAGGTCCACCCAATCTGCAGCCTGGACAGCACCCAGTCGCCCGACAGCGTGTCTCCGCCGTCGATGGTGTCGCGCACCAGCTCTAGCTGGGTCAGCCTCCCGGCAGTGATGCCCAGCGTCGACAGCGCGATGGTCTGCGAGTCGTACTGCCAATATTCGTTGGTTGGGAATGACAGGTCCGTCATTTGGTATCCGCCCGACCAAGAGCCGACAGCCGAGTTGTCGGGCAGGTCGCGCTTGTACAGAAGCAGAGCCACGCCACTCGTCCCTCCCGGTGCCGTATCGGCGCGAGAACGAATCGTGATAACAATATTTGTAGCGCCACTTGGCGGCTGCACCAACAGACCACATCCTTCCTCATCAGTGTCATCGAAATTCAGAACGGAAAGGGCCGAATTGTTGCTGTCCGCAGCGAGTGCCGCATTGTCAGTTACGGCCCAATCTGAGCTCAGCGGCAAGTCCAGCATGTCGGCGTCGTAGTATTTCGTGGGGAACGAAGAGCTGGCCCCAGGCGCCGCCCAGGTCCCGTCGGCGCGCAGGAAGTTCGTGGTTCCGCCGCCCAATTTCGGCAGCAGGCCGTGCTGGCTGGTGGTCGCGTTGAGATCGGTGTTGTCGTCCGGCGTTGCCAGGTCGTCGAGTTTTATCGAATCTCCTCCACCGGACTGGTGACTTGATGCATGGTAGGCCGGCGTTCCTCCGTCGGGAGAGGCCCAACTGCCGTCAGCGCGGAGGAAGTTTGAGGTTCCGCCTCCAAGCTTGGGCAACAAGCCGTGTTGCCCAGTGGTTGCGTTCAAATCCGTATTGTCGTCTGGCGCTGCTAGGTCGTCGAGTTTTATTGCATCGGCGCCGCCAGATTGGTGAGTTGAGGCATGAGAGCTTGGTGTTTGCGGGTCGGCCAGTGTTCCGCTGAGGCCGGCTACGGAAATCTCATCGGATCCACCGTTCTCGTGTGTAGATGCGTGCGGATCAGGGGTACCGCCGGGAGGCGCCGCCCAGGTGCCGTCAGCACGCAAGAAATTGGTGGTCCCGCCACCAAGCTTCGGCAACAGGCCGTGTTGCCCGGTCGTCGCGTCGAGGTCGGTATTGTCGTCCGGCGTGGCCAAGTCATCCAACTTGATAGAATCAGCTCCGCCAGATTGGTGACTCGAAGCGTGCGAAGAAGGAGTCTGAGGATCGGCCAATGCTCCGCTAAGGCCGGCGACTGACATCTCATCAGCTCCTCCGTTCTCATGCGTCGATGCGTGAGAAGACGGAGTTTGGGGATCGGCCAGTGCGCCGCTCAACCCAGCGACACTCATTTCATCAGCACCACCGTTCTCATGCGTTGAAGCATGCGCCGCCGGCGTTCCTCCATCTGGTGAAGCCCAACTGCCGTCAGCACGGAGGAAGTTAGCCGTGCCGCCTCCTAGCTTCGGCAACAGGCCGTGTTGCCCGGTCGTCGCGTCGAGATCGGTATTGTCGTCTGGTGCGGCCAAGTCGTCGAGCTTGATGGAATCAGCACCACCGGATTGGTGAGTTGAGGCATGAGAGCTTGGTGTTTGCGGATCGGCCAGTGCGCCACTGAGCCCGGCTACACTCATTTCATCAGCACCGCCATTCTCGTGAGATGATGCATGGGACTCAGGCGTTTGCGGATCGGCCAGTGCGCCACTGAGCCCGGCTACAGAGATCTCGTCAGAGCCACCATTTTCATGGCTGGAAGCGTGCGAGGCCGGCGTGCCTCCATCGGGAGCTGCCCAGGTTCCGTCGGCGCGCAGGAAGTTCGCTGTGCCGCCTCCGAGTTTCGGCAACAGGCCGTGTTGCCCGGTCGTGGCATCGAGGTCGGTATTGTCGTCCGGCGTGGCCAAGTCGTCGAGCTTGATGGAATCGGAACCTCCCGACTCATGGCTGGTATGGTGCGCCGCTGGCTGCGCGGCCGGCAGACTTCCAATGCGAATCTTCTTTTTATTGTAAGAATCTGCTGCGTCCTCGATGAGTAGCACGTCGGTCGTGACCGGCGTTCCCTTTTCGGTGATGGGATAGATCTCGGACGCTACATTGTCGTGAATTGCATCGGGATCATTTCGATCATCGGAAAGCCTTGCATCATCGCCGGCGCATGCCTGCTGAGATCCTGTTCCCAGCGTTCGCAAACTACCCGTGCCGGCCGCGGCATCGATTGCCATAGCATCGGCGCCGCCGGCGTCGTGAGTGGAAGCGTGCGAACTTGGCGTCTGGGGATCGGCCAATGCTCCGCTCAAGCCGGCCACAGAGATCTCATCCGAACCACCATTCTCGTGAGTCGATGCGTGAGCTCCAGGAGTTCCTCCGGAAGGTGTTGCCCAGGTTCCGTCGGCGCGGAGGAAATTTGCCGTGCCGCCTCCGAGTTTCGGCAACAGGCCGTGTTGCCCGGTCGTCGCGTCGAGATCCGTGTTGTCGTCTGGTGCGGCCAAGTCATCGAGCTTGATGGAATCAGCACCACCGGATTGGTGAGTTGAGGCATGGCTGGTTGGCGGCCGCGAATCATTCTTGTCGTCTACCTCTATATTTTTATCGGGCAGTGTCACCGTCCTTTTATAGCCAGAGGAAATGCCCGAAAGATCGAAATCGGCCTGCTTGGTCGGATCGGCGTCATTGAATAGGCCAAAGTCATTATCACTGAAAGTTGTTCCCGCGGCATCACCGGCTGCCGCGAATGCAGAAGTGCCACGCCAATCAATGTAATCTGCTCCGGTATCTGTAGTTCTAATGCGACCTTTTACACTGTTGGCGTAACCGTCTGCGGTCTGGAAAATGAAAGTGAACAGCTTGACCATTTCTTGTGAGGCCCAGCGGCCCAGAACCAGCCGATTGATTTCTTCTTCTGCCGCTGCCCTAGCTGCTGCAATGTTTGCATATTGGGCCTGTCCCATGAAGGCAATCAGTTTACGGCTTTCAACCGAATCATTGGACGCCAGAACATGGCATAGAACAAAGTTGTTGTTCGTTACCTCGGCAACCGACCACGATCCTCCCGAAAGCAGATTGTATGCCAATCTTCCACTGCCAGTTGTCCTCACAGAAAATCCAGAGTTGATTACCTGCCTGATATTTGGCGAAGCCTCTGAGCCTTCGAGATGATATATGGGCAATCCGGTCGTGGAACCAACGCCGGCGGAATCCGTGTACACATCCTCGTCGGCCATTCTACCCGAGCTGATTCCGAACTGTGCATGGACGTCCAGATCTCCGTTGCCGTCGGCCACGACGTTGGTCGCCCCGTTCCCTGATATGTACTGCGCACCTCGCGTCAGGTGCAGGTTGATGTGCGTCTCGGGCGGCATCACAAATGAGTGCGACTCGTAGCCTAGGTAGATTGCCTTCGAGTTGGTGGCATCCCAGTAGATGAAGGCCACCAGCGTATTATCCCTCAGCACCGAGGCAATCTGATCGCCGGTGGGGTTCACCGTCTCGGTCAAGGTGTTGCCGTTGTAGAACACCATGTGCAGACCCTCGGCGGTGGAGATTATTATGCTGTCCGAGGTCTTCTGGTATTCCCAGATTCCTTGATACCAAGTGAAGGAGGCTCCTGTGGGCGTGATGTCGAGCTGGCGCGTGCCGTCGGTGAAAGTCAGGTCATACTCATACTGATCGTTCCAGCCGAACCTCATGTTCTTCGCCATGATGAAGCTGACCGGCGCTGAGTATTCACCCTTTCCGTTCAGGAACTGGTGCTCGTTGCCGGTTAGCGGCAGCTGCGGCTGGATGTCCTTGAACGCATCGGCCGCGGCTATTGGACTACCGGCAGGACCGTCGATCCGCGTAACATCATCGGCCACTATTGCCGCTGCCAGATCCGCACTGTTCACGATCTGCTCGGTATCGAACATTGTCAGCAGATCTATTTCGTCGCCACTGCCTTCAACCGTCAGGCCGAGGTCATCGATAGTGAAATCGCCGGCCGGCGTTCGTCTAATCCAAAACTCAGCAGCCATTGGCTCCTCCTTGTCCTACTGGGAAGCGGACTCCTTTTTCTCTTTCTCTTTTTCTTTTTCAATCGGCTGCACCGGATTGGCCATTTCCTTCAACGGCTTGCCGGTTTTATCGGCGCTGCTGAAGTTCTTTTTGCCGTCAAACTCGTCCTTGGCATCCTTGGTTGCGACATTGGAATACGAGGTCTTCATGGAGTCGATGAATTCCTTGTGCTTTGCCAGATCCAGATTGGCGTCGCCTCCGGCCGCCTCGTATATTCTCCTGTGCAGAATGGCGCGAAGATGAGTCATGGGGCCTTTTAATTCTTGGCCTGGTAAAATGTAACTCCTCGATTTGCAGTTGGGACAGAGGGGCAATTCGACGCCGACAAATCCGGCTCCTTCTGCCAGTATGATGTCGTTTTCCTGAATAGCCCTTGTTGGCTCATGCCCAAGCTCTTCGCATCTTTTGCATCGAAAGGTGATGGTTTTCTCTTCGCCGTTATATGATACTAATCCCATGGGGTCCTCCTCCTATACCGTCATGTCCAGCTCAAGCGAGCCGTAGTTCCATGCCTGGCCGTATTGGGCTATGGCGTCGCAGGAATCCGACACCGTGCATCCGTATGAATCAACGCCAACAACCGACGGAGTACCAGACCAGTTGGTTTGGCTGTCTGGACTGACGGTAATGTCACCACTCACCAATGCGGAGGGCATCTTGGCGTGCCAGGTGCAGGCACAATGATTCGTCATGACATGCGATGCAGTTCCAGTATTGTAAACGTGCAGTGCATATCTGACGCGGTCGTAGAATTGGAAACCGCTGGTGCTTCCGGCCAAGGCGAATACGTTCATTGCGATTGTGCCACTCGTATCGCTGCCCAGGCTGATATTGCCAGTCCAATCGAGATCCGTCCAACCACCAGAAATATGGTTGGGATCATCCTTGTCCATTTTCTCCAGGTAGAGCCCTGAACTGGACAGCATCAGGACGTACGAGTGCTCGTTGCTGAGAATGTATTTCCAGACCGAGCTGCCTGAATCCCAGTAGCAGTTGTACGCAATGGCGATGGCTCCGCTAGATCCCGAATACCATATCCCGCCGCGAAGCGAGCTATGCCTGAAGATCGGGAAGTAGTGGCCGGACGTCGTCTCCTCGCCGCGGACATAGGCGCCCTCGTCGGCGAGCCTGATGATCGCGTCGAATATCCAGTTGGCGGTGATGGTCTCCGCGCTCGCTATTCTTGCGCGGTCATTTATTGCCGCGAGAAGTGCGGTGATCTGCGCGGTCAATGTTCCACCAGCGAGACCCGTTGGCGAATCCGAAATCGCTCCTCCTCCGATTCTGGTAGCTCCCGGTGTTCCGGTGGTTAGCGCAAGGTCATCGATCATCTCCTGCATCGCGGCTTGTACATCGGTAGAAGTCAGGAACGAATATGCGGCGAAGGTTATCGCACTCGCCGGGTGGTACGGCGCCGCTCCTCCGATATGGGAGTTGAGATCTCCGCCGAGGCTTGCGAGGACAGCCGCGAGGCTCGCGCTTGCCCAGTTCGTGACGTAGGTCCACGCTGGCGAGTCGAGCGCGCCGATGTGCTCCGTCCCAGCCGGCGTCGCTCCCGCCTTCGCGAGATCGAACACTATCGCGTTCAGCGCGTCCTGCATGGTTGCCGGTGGCGGTGAAGATCCCGCTACGGCGACCGATCCAAACCAGGTAGCTCCGAATGAGAACGGCAGTGCGCCACCCCAGCTCTCGATCAGCGCGAGCACGTCCTCGAGGCCCTCCTTAGCCGTGCCGTATACTCGGCTGCCCAATACACTGCCCAAGAAACGAACCCAGTCCTCGCGCCGGCTGAAGTCCATGTCGCCGTTGACTATCGCGGTGAAGCCGTTGGTCACCAGAATGTCCACGAGTAGTATGGCATCGTCCATCAAAGGCGGTGGTACGGCCGAAGCTGGGGCGGCCTCGGCGCCGAGCCTGACGAACAGCTCGAATGACTCGAGCTGCTTGGTGTAAACCTGGATATTATTGCCGTCCAGCGCCGGGTCCGTCAAGTTGCGGTTGAATCTGAGGAATACCGAAATGTACCGCTGATAGGTGGCCGTGGGCGGATTCGAGTCGGTTCCAAATTCATCTTGCGAGCAATCGACTACGCTCAGGAGATCTGGAACGTAGCATCGCTGGCCTGATTTATCGAACGCCGTTCCAGGCCCGGCAATATCCACGTTCTTGTCCGGTGTTGGCGCATGTTGGGTAACGGTTAGACCATCGACGATTCCGACCATGTCGTTGTCGACGGAGATTCCATACATTGCCGACTGGACGCGGTCAAACGCCCAGTCCATCTGACCCTGCGTCACGATTTGCTTGAAATACCAGTCAAAAATGTCCATGTTCTCTCCTGATCACTCCGCCAGTTCAGCGGTTTCGTCTAGTGCATCAACGCCAAGTACCCAGCCATCTGGCCATGGCAGCGTTTGCGCCGTTCTTATTTCGATTAAATGGGTATGCGCCGGCTTCATGTACTCGGCCACCTTTCGCACTATTGACGTCTCCTCAGATGTTAGCACGTTCTGAGTCTCGATGTCGAACGAGTACATGGTGTACGAGTCGTCCGGAGCCAATATTGCTCCGCCGGTTGATCCCACCATTTGCGTATCGAATTCCAGGGCATCATTTACCGAGCCCCCACTTATTTCTACCGAGGCCTCGACGCCGGCCTTGTTGCTGTAAATAGACAATTGAGCCAGGTCGGTTCCCTGCTGTTCGGCCGTTGGCAATCCTAGAGCGGCCTGGACAGATCCGGATTGAATCTCCAGGCTCGCCATATCTCCTCTGACGACGGTTTCAATAGACACCTTGGATGAAACTACCAGGGCCAAGATGAGGTCCGCCAGGGCCGAATTCAGGGCGCTGACAATCTCTTCAACTGTGGCTGCCCCAGGCGTGGCGATGTCATCGGCCGTGAAGATCACAGTATGCACCGTGGGATCATCGCCGATAATCATTCCGAGCGAATCGCCAGGCGAAATGGCAAAGGTCCCAAGGTTGGTTCCCGCGGCGACCGCTGGCTGTCCAGGGAACAGCTTGTATGCCGACCCGCCTACCAGCTGGGCAGCTATCACAGCAATTACCTCGTCGGCCTTTGCCGCACTGGTGTTGGCAAAATCACCTGGCGTGAAGGTAATCACCTGGGCCGGGTCGCCGTTCAGTTTCACTTCCAATTCCCACGGCGCTGCAATGGCCGTGAAATCCCAAGTTTCCGGAGCGTCGTTCATAACTTCGGCAATGGAACCGCTGCCGAGCTCATCCACGCCAAGCACCCAACCGCCGGTCAGGTATTCAACGCAGTCGACGATTTCGCCCAATAGGAAGTATACAGTTTGCTCGATGCCCCATGCGGTACCTTTGCTTTTGTAAATGTCAATCAGTATCCGCAGGAGCTTTTTCTTTTCAATGTCGGTGAGCTCCAGCTCGGTCCACGATGCAAACGGGTTGCCCATGTCATAAAGCATAGCATCGATCTGCTCTGGCGTTGCCTTGTCCGGGTCCCATTGATCAGTGAAGTGGTCGATGTAATACATCATCCAGTTGAGAACTTCTTGGATGCAATTACTGGTTCGCTTCAGATCCTGAGTTGCATCCTCCAGCCTGTTCTTCAACGGCACCATGTGCTTCCAATGCGAGAATGCCCGGCCTTCGGGATATTCCGGCATGAAGCCTGTAAAAAAGGTAGTGTTATAGGTAGTGTCGATTAGGTTACCGACATCGTCTTCGGTGTTGGGCCCAGCAGTTATCTGGTAAGAACAACCGGGAGTCATCTCCCAATTCAAAGTCAGGTCGAATTGCGTTCCGATCTGAACCTGCAACCACAGTGGGCCGGTCAAGCCCAGGGTATGTCCATAGGGAAAATGTCCGTAGGTGGCATAACCGTAGGCTCCCGAGGCGTATGCGTAATCAATGAGCATCCAATAGGTTGAATCGCTTTCCTGCAGAGCAATTTTGCCAACATCCTCGGGCTGAAATCCAGTGGCCGCCAATCTCTCAGCTTCATCGGCGTAAGTCCATTCAATGGGAATTGGATTGGGAGATACCGAATCCGCAACCTCGGAGGCCACCACTGACAAGTTAACGCCGGGCTCGGGATCTACATTCCAGCGCAATATAGAATCCAGCCAATTATCGATGTTCAATGGCGAACCGTCGCCGGCCAATGCCATGTCCTCGTCGAATGTGACGCGGAGTGTAAATGGGTCCATGCCTTCGGCAGCAATCAGCTTCGGAGGCGTGAGATCCTGAATGGTGAATTCGTACTGGAAAGTTATTGAAACCGGGGCAACCGGAGGATGGCCCCAGGGGAAATGCCCCCATGATCCATGGCCCCAACCGCCAGTGGTATAAAGATCGATCTGGACCTGGACAACTTGCTCGGACTCAAACAATCCAGTTTGCTGCGCTATTACTTTCCAAAACGCAAACGGCGAAGAAGCCGTGTGGGTTTCAACTGTGCCCGTCCATGGAGAGGTCCATGTAGCTGAACCGCCGGAATACGAGAGCACACTGTTGCCCTCGACATCCACGTCGAAATTGGGCGGAAGCAATGAAGCGTCCGTGGGATCTCCGTCTAAATCAACCAGCGTGAAAACGACATCGGTGTCAATATCTATGCCCGTTTCATCCGGTTGCGGATCTCGCTGTATCAGGACGTAGCGACCCGACGTTGAAACCTCGACCGCGGCAAGGTCAATGCCAAGTGTTGCGAGCAGTTGTTCAACCGTCAGTGACAAGTGTCACCTCCTATGGGGTCGGCGTTACCCTTCTGCGAATTGTGTAGCTCACGGTCACGTCCTCGGCTGCGGCGCCGGCTGCTGCGGCATATGCCCAAATGTCGTCGTCCTCCGCCAGATCGATGTCCAGGCCTTTGGCTTTGTACACTCCAGCCGCCAAGCTGAAGGAGTGAAGGTTTACTGGCGTACCTGCATTGTCCTTGTCCAGCCGAAATGCTTTCGTAAGGTTGCCACCTCTGCCCCTGGCTGCGGCCTCGACTATGCATGCGTCACGGTCGACGAGGTATCCCGTTCCAATGCCGGCCACGGAGATGCCGAACCCGGACAGCGCATTACCATCGGCCGAGTCGTGAGCCCAGGATAAGATCTCGGTTTCCACCGACAGCCATTTGCTTCGCGCGGTATCCCAGTACATCAGAATGTTCCAGTTAGCCGCAGTATTGAACCACAGCGAACCCGTAGACGGCGAAGCTGGTGGCGTGGATCCAACTGAATAATGAGTGGAAGAGGTAGATAATCCACTGAGAAACCATTCTTCAGTTGGTGTCGAATCATTGGAGTAGTGTGCGGTTTCCCCGCGCACAAGCCACCCCCAATCACCACTGCCTGGTACCGGCTCGTGGGCAACAACCCTCAGTAGGCCTCCGCCACCAAATACTCTGATCGAGCTATTGAAAGCCCCATACGATTCTTCATGCGGACCTAGGAAGCCAAGCGTGCCAAGGCCGCCGGCAAGAATGCAGTATTGGGCTGGGGTTCCGTTGCATTTTATGAAGTAGCTTTGCTTTCTGCTGGTCGGATCGGGCAATGTCAATGTCTTGCCCTCATCCACTATGAACAATCGTCCACTTTCGGAATGCCTTAGAGTAGTAGTGCTGTTGTCAATGTGTATTACCATGGCCGGGCCTGGGCCATATCCAAGAAGATCCTGCTGAACGCGGCCAATTAAATGGAATTTTTCACCGCCAAGAAGCACTCCTATGATTACCCGGTCGCGACCGTTCTGCGGCAGCGTACCAACGGCTGGCACCACTGTTCCTCCGTAGGGTCTGGTCGAAGGCACATCAACGTACAGCACCTTGTCGCCGGTCATTGCCGCTTCGCCAGCCGCGGCCACCGTCATTACATTGGCATACCTGGGCGAACCTATTGTGAATTCACCCCATTTCACCTTGCCGGACTGTTGGTCGTACCACGGGAGTTGATCGTAGGAATCGGCCCTCAGAACCTGCTTGAGATCCGCGGCATTGGCATCAATCCAATTATCGAGGTCGGTGGCAAACTCGTCATCGAATTGGGGCATAAACGGATCGGTATATTCCGCCGGCGTCCTCAGTCCTGTTTTGGGCATTGTTGCCATATCGTCCTCCTAAAGTGCGTTGATGCGCATGTGCGGATGTAGCCAATCAAAATTGCTACCGCGGCGATGTCCTATTAGACATCTATCGGGCCGTTCCAAATAAGTAGACGACGCACCAAGTACGCCAGTTAGCCCAGTACTCGCAACCGGCCGCTGGGGAACTTCAAAATAAACGTAATCGCCATCCTCTACTGTGACCGAGAGCTCGTCCTCGAAAACTATTGTGCCGCCAGCAGGAGAGTTAACCGTCACTGGCCCAGCCTGGACCGTGAATTCTCCTCCGGAATAGGTCCAATATCCGCTTTGCGTCACCCACAAATTGGGATTTTCCATTGCGGCATAGATGCATTTGTCGAGCATGTCCATGCGACCGCCGGCGGCGTTCTCTATAGTCCACCAATCCTCGCCATTTTCTGGTGGGTATGGAATTTCGAGCCGGGTCGTTTTTAAAGGTGTATCCGACATTTCAAATCTCCTGTAGCGTTAATCTGAACGCCACCTCAGCCTCTCCATTTATATGACGCACAGGCGCCTTGAAATCCGTCCAGCGCCGCTCCTCGCCAGGCCTGACGACGCGCTCTCCATAAACTTCGCCATTGACACGGATCTGCATCAGCCACTCGTAGTCGACAGGCGTCGGCATAATGGTTGCAGCATCGTACGTGTCCAGCATCTCGCTGTACGACAGCATGTGCGGGATCAATAGCATCTCATCGAACATGCCCCACAGATCGGGATGGGCCACTTCCACTGGTGTTCCCACCGCTGGTTGCTTTGGTACTCTGGTCATATTTACTACCGGCCAATAAGGGCCGAGATTATTATCGATGTACATCCTGATGCGCTGTGCTATTGGTAAAGTCCAATCGAAGCAAATAGTGATCAGCGTCCATCCCCTATTCGGAGTCTCGAACACAAATGGAGTGAACAGCGCAGAGGCAGATCCGCCTCCTTCGTGATGTGTCACTTTTACGCGCCATTTATTGGGAGGCCCAACGACACCTTCCAGACTGATGTCGATTCCCTGAGGAACGCCGTCGACGCATTTGAATAATGTCGGGTTTATTCCCCACGAAGCAGCGTGCGATTCGGCATCGAAGTTCAGCCACATTTGAAAAGTGTAGTGGTCAAGCCAGGTCAGCGAACACCATTGCGGAGTATTCTCTCCCAGCATATAGGCCGTCGTGCTCCCAACTGGAATCTTTCTGCAGCGCGTCAGAACTGGTGAGTAATCTTCGTTATCAACTTCCATGTTGCCCTGGTTTTCCAGGTCGAAGGCTCCGTCGATCAAATTGCGCTCGAGCGCAGTTCCGATATTGTAATTAAAATGCCAGAGCGGAGTATGGTAGACGAGCAGACCGGGTTGGGCTTGGGCCTGGCCCATGACCTTGCCGATTGTATTCATGGTCGCCGCAACCAGATCCCAATTGGTGAGGTCCACGACTTGCTTGACTTCTGTGTAATCTCCTCCTGTGAGAATTGCCGACTCGAGTACTCCGTCGCCGCCCAATACGAACACGTGCTGGCCATCTGGCGCAACGAACCCATTTGGGATCGTGCGTCCCTGGCCCTCACCACGCAGTCTGTCAAGCCAAGTCGTTTTCATTAGGTTACCCTGTAAACCTCTATTGCATCGAAGGCTCCGCGCCTATTCAGCGATTCCGCAACCTGAAATGCGAAGCCGGCGTACCCACCCCACAATGGAGGCGAGCTCGTCAGGATCTGAAGCACGTCGTCCACCACGCCTCCCGAAGGAAAACCCGGGATGTTCTGCCAATCCGGTCCTCCAGGCGTGCCAATTGGATGCGTGGTCAGGTTGTTCTCGTAGCACTTGAGAAGAACGTCGCCGTTGGGCTCAACGATGGCATCCAATCTCAGGTGATGCCACAGGCCATCACCCATGGCATATTGGCTCGAAGACCTGGCCAGGATCGTTACGTTCTCCGCATCGGCAACCAGGCCGCTCACCAACTGTGCCTTCGCGAGCACGATCTCATACGGATCGGCGTCGGAAAGACCGAGAATGTAGCAGTAATCGTTGGCCGAAACTGGAGCTCCCTGGGCACAGAAGAACAGCATGGGACTCATGCCGGTATTGTTCGGCGAGGAAACCCGTTTCACGCAACCACGGATCGATCCTCCGCCGTCAGGATCGGAAAGTAATGAACCCGTGGGCGTGAAGCCGGCGAGGTCAACGTACTTTCCGTGCGCGCCAGTGACCGTGCCGTCCAGCGAATTATAGCCGAAGACAAAGTCATTGGTGATTGCCGAAGGTGGCCGGTCTATGCCGTTGGTCACTCCTCGGGCCAGGCTCGCTTCGTTCAATGCACCGCCTATATCTTTCCAATCAAGTTGACCCATATGATCCTCCTATGCCGGGAACGGCTCGTCGGGCCAGTTCGCAGCGTCGAACATCTCTATTGATTTAATTCCCAAGTCGAACATCGCCGGCGTAATTGAAAGCGCGGACAGATCGTCGGCCCATTGTGCCGATGGTGATACCCAGCCTTGCAATGTGAAACGCTCGAGCAATGTAGGATCGGGAACGGCAGTATCGAATACCGCCCCTACCATGCTGTACTCAATGGGAATTATTCCGAGCACTGAATCCACGGTTATGAAAAATTCCATGTATGACCAGGAGTCCATCAGTACTCGGTCGTCAGGATCAATGCCTGACGGTGGCGAAGGGTAAGACCAAACAGGTATTCCAACGCCGGTATAATTGCCACCCGGACTGAACGATGAAAGTCCAAGCGGTTCTCTGAGATCGGTTGTAGCCTCTGATTCCAGCACCGCGAAAGCAACCCACAGCGCACTGAAGGTTGCGCCATCCCACCCGAAGGTCAATCCCTGTTCGCCGTTCTTTTGCCAATAACCAAAAGTCAAGCCAGCCGCGACCGGGATATGCGTTGAAAGCTCGGCATTCAAATCGCTGACCAACGAAGCGATGTCGGCATATTCCAGGGTGGGTAAGGAAAAGAAAACAGCGCCAAAAAGATCCGAAGTTAGAACCAGTTTGTTTTTATTCGGAGCGATCTCCAGGGGAAAGTTGATGGCCGTGCCGCTCAACTTCGCGCCTGGTGCCGTTACGGGAATCCAAGTCTGTCCGCCGGCGGTCGAGAGTGGATCGTTACCCCATGCCTCGTCGAACGATTCAACGCACAGCGGATCATCGTTGGTAGCGTACAGGTAATCGTACCAGCCATCGAAGCCAGTGGGCCCAGAGTATGGGCCGAGGACGTCATTGCACGGAGCGATTAGATTGTACGAATCCAACCACGGAGCGCCGCTCCAGGTCATTGCATCCCAGGTGCGACCCCAAATGGCGAAGATCTCCATCGTACTCTCGAAGTTGGGTATGCCTGCGTTGAATACTCCGGCCGATATTTCGGCGTCTTCGAGATTGAAAACCGCACCCTGGTTCTCGCCGGCCTCGGATTCTACCCATGTGATTGGCGAGTAATTCGTTAAGATGAAGTTCTTGTTGATGTCAACTTGCCAGGCCATTCGCCCAACGTCGTCTTCAGTGAATCCCGTTGCCGCCAACCGTGCTGTTTCATCGGCGTATTCCCATGAATACCCAACGAGCCAGCCACCCTCGAAACCTTCGCGGCCATATCTGTATGGCGCGAGATCCTGGCGGTATGCGCTGAAATCAGCCCAGCCTCCCTGCGATTGAAATGAATTCCATGTCCACTTGTCCGCTTCACCGGGCCGGCCGCCGGGATCTGCCACCTCAAAAGACGGGTTATCAAATACCGTTTCGTCGTCGGTGTCGAACGCATTCAACAGATCGGTGTCAGTTACCTGTTCAATGAAAGTTACTCCGCCAAACCACAGACCTTCAAAGGTTTCGCGCGCCGAAGTGTCACCAGATCCTATGGATGAGTACCAGCCTCCAGTGAAACACACGACGCAATCGTCTGCGGTCGCTACCGTTATTCCATCGACAACGATTCTCAACTGCTGGCGCGGCAGTATCAGTTCTTCCGTCGGAACAGGTGGTGAACCGCTCCAGGCGAAGCCAATGCTGACCATGCGGCCGTCGTAGTCCTCAGCCTTTAATGGGGCTACGAGTGTCAACCAATCCGGAGCAGACCAATCCCAATACCGCAAGACGAGCTCTCCGCCATTGTCCGGCCGCCACGTCAAGCCCAGGCCGGCCTCGGTCGCCGCCGGCGTTGCTCGCCACCCGGCATACCCAAACGAAGCCAGCGTGCGCTCGCCTGTCCATGACGCCAGGTCGCTCAACTTGTAGCGCCCAACATAGGCGAATGGCAGATCGGCTCCATTGGGAGCTTCGTTGTCGGCAAGCCAGGTTGGGATCATATACTTCCATTCGGTGTTTTCCTCGGCCAGGAATTTGCGCTCGTGAATGGAAGTCATCAGCAATTCCGTGGTTGGTGCACAGCGCACTCCCCATAGCTCTTCGTCGGTGTCGAATTCGCGCAGAGTCGTTGGCCCTTTTTCAGATCCCTCGGGCCAGGTGATGATGTCGAGCGCCGGCGTCTTGGTTTCCAGCGGAGCCAGCCACCAATCCGGTTGCCACAGTTTCTCTTGGCGCTCACGCAGCGACCAATCGGCGACGTCGAGCACGAACGGCGTGAATTGCGAAATAGAAACCTCCTGAAAGTACGTGTCCTGCACAGGAGGATCTGCCGGCATTGAGCCGGGGAAAACTTTCGTTGCCCCGTGAAATAAAAATCCCATGAGAGCGAACAGATCTTCATGGCCGGGAACAGCGTATTGCTTGAGATCGACCACATTACTGGAAAGATCTTTCCAGTCCGGTATGCCAGTATCCCAGTATTGCGTCTTCACTTCCCATGTCGAAGGTCCGCCAGTTATGAGCACTCGAACTTGGCCCTCAGAAACTCCATCCCAGGGAGTGTCGGTAACTGTCGCCGGCGTGTACCCTGCTATTGGCGCATCCACCAGACTTCCCCTGTGCTCCCACGAGGCATCGCCTTGGCGTTTTCCATGCAATGCATAGGCAAGGAAATCCGCCTCGGCCGACTCGCCATTCAATACCGCAAGCAACGCTCCGGTCCATGCTCCTCGAGTAGCGGCCACTGCCCGTGTCACGGGATCTCCCCATTTCACCTGGAAGTCCACGTTCAGCACGCCGTCGACAACGGAACCTATCAGGCCGCGCAATGGCATCCTAAAGCCCATGTTCACATATCGGTAAAAGCGACTCCACCAACCGTCAGCGGAATCGTCCGGCCTGGGCTCGCCATTGACGGGATCTAACCATGTGAAGGAGACATTGGCCGGCATGTATTGGAATCCCCTGACCCTTGCGCCTGTCGCCGGCGCCGCGCCATCCTCGAAGAGAAGCTCCTGCTGGAATCCAATCCAATCATCGTTGCGATAAAGCGCCGGTTCGATTTCATTGCGAACCAACAGAGGCCAGCGCGAATCGCCACCGCTTATTACCAGCGGTCCTTCCGATGGAGGGATTACCAGGCTCGCATTGGCTCCCGGGTCCCATTTGTTGTACGCCTTCGCCAAGGCTGCCTCCTAAATAGCTCCGGCCGTTGCGCCGTTTATTACCGTGAGCAGGCCCATCGCTGGAAATTCCCAGTTGTTTATCTGCACGTCGTCAGTTACGCCGTTCAGTTGCATGGTATGTTCGAGCTTTCTGACGCCGGTCGTATCGCGAATTATATCAAAGATGTCCGACCAGGGAATCTCGCCGGCCGGGTTGCCTTCGGAATCCTTGTAGTAGTACCCGAAGTCCACATTGGGATTTGGCGCGCCGCTTGCGAGCATGGGCTCGAAGTAGTCGGCCAAGTTGTTGGAGATCGATTGCTTTACCGCGCTGGGCAGGTAGCCCTCCTTGAGCCAAATGGTGCAGTTCACATCGACGTTCCTGTAAACCGCGGCCAATACTTCCAGTTGAAAGGTCAGCGTGTGCGGATAACCGTCCGGTGGCGGCAATGTCAGGATGTCGCGCACGGCCTGGAGCAACGCCGAGCTCGGCACTCCGCCGGTCGATGGCACGATGAACAACTTGCCCCTATTCTCGCCAATGACGGTGTCCTCGTTGGACGTCAGCATCAGAGCGCGGCCGACTCCGGCTACTCGCTTGGCATTGATCTCGAAGTCCTCTCGGGCCACGGTTCTGTTAAGCACACGGGTTGACTCCGGCACGTTTACTCGAGCAGCGTCCACCTCCTCGCGTGGAACGCCACCTGCTGCGGCGTTGGCGTTCGTTGCTGTGATGTACGCCTCGGTGCCAACGGAGTCGACGAATTTCCCAACTACCTTCACCAGGGAATTGGGCTCGACATTGCCAAAGATCCCTCCACCAGTTTTGTACGTGGTGGTGATATTTCCCACTGGTATTGCGCCGTTCTTGCCGTCGCCGAAGATGACAGTGGCCTTGTCGTTCTGATCAATCTGTACGCGGTAATGGCAATCAGTGGGTCCGCTATTAAAGAAAGAATCAACCCTCGTGAAATCTCCCTGGGTTGGCGTTGAAGGTTGCTCGCTGCGGTCGAGGAATGGGCCAAACGGGAGGTTTATCTCCTGGTCTGCTCGATTGTTCGAAGCCTGCACGTACGGAGTCTGAGTCTGTGAATGCTCCCAGGTGAAATCCTTGGAAGTCTCGCCGGCGGAAAGGTCAAAAGAAACGGTGCCCTGCAATTCGCCTTTTATCGGATCAGTTACCTCCTGGGTTTGCACCACAACAGGAGTCGCCGCCGGCGTCACCGTGCCAACAAGTGCGGAAGCATTGGAGATGGTCAATGTAACATCGGCGGTTGCGGCCTCAGCCGATGCCAGCTCGTAGCCCACCAGCTTTGCCAGAGCGATCATATTCCGCCGAAGCTGTACAAATGCGATGCGCCCTTCCCTGGCCTGCTGATCCTGATAAAATGTCAGAACCTCTAGTATCCAACTGAACGATTCGACCAGCACATTGCCGAAGTTCGCAACGGCTTCGTCGCTCCAATCGGGAAATACTGAGCGAATTAAATCGAAAACCCGTTCCCTGATGGCAAGGAAATCTTTGTCCGTGTAATCGTAACTAGTCGGAAGAATTTGAGTCATTACAGATCCTCCGGGTAGACCGGCACGGTTTCCATCTCGCCGGTTTGGGTTCCCTTCGGATAAAAACCGAAATCGACCCGCAATTTATTGTCGTCTTCCACGGTCACCTTCGCCGGTCCTACAATCACACGTTTCTCGTAAATCCTGACTGTGCGCGCAGTGTATTGCTCGGCCAGGGCCTTCGTCATGTCCAAGTGCATGCGACGGTGGCGCAAGGAGCGAATTGCGCTGCCTCTATCTGGATCCCACGGGAGCTCACCCGGCTTGGTCGGTGTCGGACCAATAATGCCAAGCAACTCGCCAATGTCGTCCTTCAGGAGTCGCATGCCAGAGTCGTTGGCAAAATCGCCTTTACCGTCTCGCTGGAATGGCGTGACAATACCTTTGCCGAACTGTTCTTTTAATTGAACCATATCATCTCCATCCTAGCACTTCGTGTCTCCCAACAAAAGAGTCAGGACCAAATCCGGATCTGGTATCGCCGACGCTATTTCCCAAATCACCTCTGCAATCGCCAACAGCAAATCGATGATGACGTCCAGGCCGTCAGCGAGATGCTCTGAGAACAGGGTTCCGAAGCACGGTATCTCCTGGCCTCCAAACATGCCGATGAAGATATTGATCAGCAGCACAATCCGGCCTATTCCCCTGAGCGCCTCGGCCGTTGACATCACGCTGCCTTCGACAGTGTCCTGGGCACAAACCAAGAACCCATTCATTTTTACGTCATTGAGCTCGGCGCCGCGGTCAATCATGTCCGCAATTCGCTGTATCTGACTCTTGATGTATTCCAGATCCGCGGCGATTGCCCTGAGAAGCGTCGCCAGGTTCTTCAGCGCCGCGATAATCATCTTGGGTATAGATAGTTGCGGAATCAGTTTCAGGAGCTTGTCGATGAGCGCGGCGAGCGCCGGAAGGCAATTCAGCAGCTCGCTGGGATCGAGGCTGGTTATCACATCGGGAATGGCGGCAACGCAGCGGTAAATAGCGAGTACCGTGTCGAGGATATTGAACAGCGGTTGCAGAGGAGCCATGGCCGGCCCGATCTGGCTAAAAAAGTCGAGGCTCACATCGGCCATGTGAGGGATCTTATCGATGGCGTCCCAAATGTAGCTCAGACAGAACCCTCCCGGGAAGCAAATATCATCCAGCGACGGTATATCCGGCAGCGGTATACAAAGGTCTTCGGGTGGGAATGCCATTTCACCTCCAGGGACGCACAGGCCGTCCCCTCTCTCCTGTTTCCCGGCCGGGTCAAGCCCTGGGCCGGGCCAAATCCATGAGGCCCTGAGCAGCCTCCTGTTGCGCCTCTATCCTGACAGCGGTTTGCTCGAGGGCATAACCTTGCGCCGCTTCACCTGGACGTCTCCATCGCTGTCCAGGTCCAGCATCGCGCCGGCTTTGGCCTGCACCGCTGAATCTGCGTATATCTGAGCCGAATTCTCGCCCAACTGGAACCACGCGACATCGGTTTCCTCGCCGTTTACTGTAGCGATCTGTTTAAGCCTACACGTGGGCTTGACTCCGGCCTCCTCGTCCTCCCTCAGGTCTATTACCAGGCGAAATGGACCGAAGCCGGCGACGATGACGTCCGGATCTTCAAATTCCTTGAACATCTCCCGCTCGCCATCCGGTCCTCGAGTACCGGCGTCGGCCGGCTCATAAACCGGCTGGTCCAGCTCTCCATTGATGAACTGAACGTACACATCGGCATCCTGCGGAGGAACCCTGATCATTCCCCACAAGGTGTAGCCCATGCCCTTGGGCCTGGCCCAGGCGGACTTGTCGTCGATGAGGCCGGGTATTTTCACTCGCACCCGGCCGTCACCATTGGGATCATTGCGGTCGACCACACTGCCCATGTACAGGCCGTGGTACTTTTGGCCGCCATGATCATCACCTTCAAATCCTGTTCCTCCGCCCATCGTATCTCCTACGTTGCCGAATCCGGCTCGGCCGATTGCGAGCCGGCCTGGTAAAGCGCCTCTAGTTGCTGATCATTTAATGCATCAATTTCATCCTGGTTCAAGGTCGTGAGTGCGCCGGGCGAGTAGCCAGCCTCATCGACCAATGTGTACGCCGGGATTACATTGCCGGCCGGGTCGGTGGTCCACGTCAGAGTTTGAACCAACTTCGGAATGTTCTCCACCGGAACGTCTGCGCCGACCGCCGGGTTCTTTTTCTCCTTTGTTCCCAGCCTGGCCTTTTTCGCTGTTTTGATTTTATTCAGCGCGTTCTTTTGGCATTTGAGGTTCTGAACGAATTTGCCGCCGGCGATAATATCTTCGCATTCCTTGACGTAATAAAGGCCGTCGAGCACATCACTGATGCCAGCCCAACCAACTATCGTCTTCGCACCAACTACCTTGTTGCCTATGACCTGAACGGTCATTTTGTATTTCTTTTCCGCTGTAATTCTGTACCGGGCATTGGCTATTGACTGAGCTTCCTCCCTGGTGATGACACCTTCGTATCGCGTATCAATTCGCGTGACACGGTCGGCGCGTTTACCCTGATTGGAATCGTCAGGATTCCCCATTTCATCTTCTTCGCCCAGGGAGTTTATCTCTGTATCGTCAGGGCCTCCGTAAACCTCGCCGTATTCCTTTGTCCGCGGATCGCGGAACATCACCTGTACCTTGGAAATGCCACGGCTCATATCTATGTCGAACCGTGGCTCGCTGAGTACATCTCCACGGCCAGGATCTTGGCGATAGATGTACCAGTACGCGGCATCGATCCCAGTATTTCTCTCATGCCAATGTATGCCGCTGGCGTCCTCGTAAAAAACAAATCCGTTCCTCCGCGACAGCCAATTGAGGAACCGGGCATCCGTTCGCCGGCCCTGATTCACATCGCGCCGCACGTCGGTCTTCTGGATCCACTGAAACCCTCCGCAGTAACCATATTCCTCACAGACCTGCGTTGCTATTTCGGAGTCCGTCATGTTCTCAAACAATCGCGACTTTTTCTCTTTATCCAGCAGTGAAAGCCTGCAATGAGCAACGACGGTTATCGGATTGGAGCCCTTTACCTTTTGCACTACGAAACGCCGAGGCGGTTTCAATTCGCCGGGCCAGCCCCAGGCGACTAGCAATTTCTGACCCTTGGCGAAAACAGGTGAATCGATCATTTTAAAATCGTCATTCCTGAGCGAGATTTCCAATCGATCCTTACCCCTGTCTTTGTCGATTACCTTGAACATAATCAGCCGTTCTTGCAGAGCTTGAGCCATCATGCCTGGGTCGCCATAAAAATTCTCATCTCCCGAGTCGTAGTCGATGAGCTGAATGATGACCTGTGCTCCGCCAAATGGCATCGTATCTCCTAGTGGAACTTCCGCTGTTCCCTATTGAACGCCTTCGTCCTGACCAGCCTCTCGCTGGGAATTATTATCTGCGTACCTTTTTCCAGCCTGATAGTTGGATCCACCACAGGCTCGGGCTGAAATTCACAAAGGATAAACCAAAGCAATGATTTATTGGGGAATGACGGGAAATACCTCCATGCCAAGCCCCACCAAGTGTCGCCTTCGACGACCGTGTGAAAGCGATTGTCCGACTCATCCCGAAAACGGAACGGCTCTCGTTCATCCAACAGCTTGGTACCCGGAGTCCCGCCAATATCGCCAGCGTCCAAGATCGTGCAATATCGGTATCTGCTGTATTCGCTTGAAGCCATTACACTCCCCACGTTCTATAGAGGCCGTTGCTCGCAACGTCTTCCATCGTTATTCGCGACATTGGGTTTTCCTTGAACACGCATCGGAGGCGCAGTTCTACCGGATAGCCATCTATATCGCATCGCTCATGCAATTCCTCGAGCTGCTTGAGCTTTGTACGAATGCAACAAATTCCTGGAATGCACAGAATAACCGGCGGTTGCTGACTGCCGATGATCGCGGCTGACGTCAGTCCCGGGTAACAAATGGACTGTAAAAATCTCCTGACTTTTTCTATCTCATTCGAGGCCGCAACGAGGTCTGTTTTGCCGCCTTCCTTATTGTAGCCCTCAGCCATGCCCTCCTTGATCATCATCAGCGCGTTCATGTAAATCTCAAAAGTCACAATGACATTGCTGGTGTTCACGTAAGTGTCGTATTGGTGGCTCATGCCAATGACGTCCATGCTCTCGTCGTTCACTGCGGTATTTACGCTGACGGTAGTGGGTCTAAAGGGAAACCCAATCATATCCGGGTTGTCCGGGTTGCCAGTCTCTTCCAGGAGCAAGTTCTTCACCCAGCCTCGCGCGCCCTCGGCCGGACGCTCTCCAGCACTTGCGCCGAGATTGGGCTCGGAGGTTACTGCAGGACTTCCTGATTGCTGCGGTGGCACTCTACATTCCTCCTATTACGGCACAAATACCGGAGCAGAATCGTCCAGCGAATCCTCGCCGCTGAATGACGGTTGCCTGCCCAGGATCTCCGCCGCTTTCTCTCCATCGATATTTACCGTAACCGGCGACTTCGCCAGCTTTTCTATTGACTTGCTTACATTCTCGAGCTCCTTCAAGAATTGCCGCTGCATTTCAAGCGGCGCCTCGCCGAATGCCAGGTTGCCCTCCGCCGCTGTTCCCTTGTACTTCTCGTGGAATTTCTCGGCGGACATGTTTACCCATTCCTCGATCTCGCGCTTCCGGCCGCGCAATCTATCAAGGTTGATGAGCCTTTGTTGGGCTTGTACTTCGCGGTTACCCCTGGTGCGTGCGCTCTCGTCGCGCTGTGCCAATCTGTCAGCTTCCGAGGTGAAGGTATCGGCCAGGTCGCCGGCGGCAGCAGTCGTCCAGTTGAATGCCTGGCCACCAACGAGCTTGTCTTTGTAAAAGTCGCGCCATTCATCCAGAGTATGCTTCGAGCCCGGCAATGCCCAAAGGTCACCAACTGCTTCTATTAGGCGAATAATCCAGCGGAAGGATTCCCATACGACTGAAACGACGAGCTTTACCGTATTGTAGATGCCCATGAACGCCGTTTTCACCACGTTCAGTATGTCCCAAAGCGTACGGAAAGCGTCGACCAAATTGTGTATTCCGGATTCGATGTCCGAGGCATCTACGTTCTTCATAAAGGTCATGAAGCCCTGACCCAGCTCGATCATTTTGTTCAGCACGTCGGCTGCGATCTCGCCCAGGCTAGCCAACTTCATACCCGCGGCCTTGCCGCGTTCCTCCCAGCCCTTGAGAGCAGCTTGACTGTCCGTCATCTCCGTGCCCGTGAACAGGCTGATCACTCCGCTCATGGTCTGCCGCAAACGAGCAAATGCCGGAGAGTCGGCCAATGCCGCTACGCCTACTTCGAACCCCTGTTTTATTCCCTTCCACAGAGCTTGCATTCGGCCCCAAAAGTTCTCGAACTTCTTGACGAAACCTTCCATGCCAAGCTTCTCTATATTTTTCTTGAGTGCCTTGCTGAAATCCTCTCCCTTGACCACAGCAGTAATCACTTGCCAGCCGGTTTTTATTCGGTCGACCATATCCTTCCAACTGAGGCCGATGCCCTGTGCATTGGAATTGAAAGCGCGGTACAGCGCATAGATCCCAATGCCGAGCCCGGTCATCAACACCATCACCGGCGCCGCCACCAAAAGGAACTTGCCCAGGGTTATTGCAATACCCCCGAAGGAAAGGCCGAGCATGTTCATAACGCCTTGTAGGAGAAGGATGCCACCGGCCATCGCTATTAATGAACCGAGGGCAGACACGACGCCAATCAGCACCTGCCTTGCCTCCGGAGGTATTGAATTTAAGAATTCCGCCAGCTTGGACAGCACCATAAAGACGCCGGCGGCGATTGGCTTGAATAGTTTCGCCGCGGCCTCGCCAGTTACTACTGCCACGGCCTCCTTCGCGCCGGTAATTAATTGCTTCTGACCTTCGTACGTGTCGAGCAGTTTTTTCCTGAACGCTTCGGCTGTGCCAGTGGACGATTTCATTACCGCGCTGAGATCTTCTATGCCAAGCGAGGCTTTCAATGAGGCCTGAGTATTTTCGTCCAGCACTTTGCCTTGCTCCATCAGCTCCATTCTCATGGCATTGATGGCGTCGATGCCCTTCAGATTTACTGCAATTCCGTCCACCATGATTGTTTGACTGGCCTCGGCCACGGCATTGTAAGCGGCCATTCCTCGAATACCGAATGCCACTGTAGCCAGGCGCATGCGTTCCTTGTCGTCGAGATCTTTGGTCTTCACCGCGAGCTCACTCATCACATCCAGCATTGGCCGAACTTTCTTCGTTTGCTCGTCGAATACCTGCACGCCTTGCTTTTGTAATGCCTGCTGGCCTTTCTGATCTGTGGCCAGTCTACGCCAGGCCTCGCGCAATGAGGTTGATGCTACCGATGCCTCGATGTTCATATTACGCAAAAGACCCATCTGGATCAGAGCATCATCTAGCGACTGTCCGTAGATCTTGGCCGTTGCCGTCGCCCTCGACAATCCAATTGAAAAATCACGAGTTTGGAAGTTGGTGAGCTGCGTTATTTTCAGCAGCTTGTCAGTGACTTCCGTTGCTCGCCCAACTTCATACCCCATAGATTTAACGGTACCGACGACGGCGTTGGCCGCATCACCCAGACCGAGCTGTCCCATGGAACCCGCGGCCAAGTTGAGCACAGGGTCCAGCACTTCGATCTGCTCTTTGGCTTTCAGGCCGGCGGTGGCCAAATTCGTGAGGCCTTCAATCGCCTGATCGGGACTGTATTGGGATTTCATCGCCGATGCCAGGGCCTTGTCGTGCAGCATCAACTGCTCTTCGACCGTGGCGCGCGAAACCGCGGCGACGCCGGCCAAGCCCTGCTCGAATTTACCCGCAGCATCGGCCGTGGCCTTGGCCATGCCCATCATGCCCTGCCCGATCTTCAGCGCGCCGAATCCTATTGCAAGCGAGCCCAGAGCTTTGCCCATGCCCATTGCTCCGGTTTGAACGGTCTTATTCAGGCCCATGAACGACGCGCCAACCCGCTTGATTACCGGGCTGGCCATGTCACGGCCTTGCAGTAGGAATCCAGCTCCGAACTGATTGAGGGCCATCGCTATCCTCTCTTGGGCTTAAAAGCAGCCCTGAATTCCCGCTCTCTCTCTTCTGCCGACCACTCTAGCAAGTCAGCAACTTCCTCCATTTCCAGGCCCAGCGTTTCCTCCCAGCCCATATGGAGGCCCGAACCAAAGAGCGGCAGCCAGGATAGCTCGAATCGGATCTTCCTGACTTCCTCAGAGGTTAATCCTCCGAGGAATCCGCTCCATCGCGACGGAGCTTCTTCTTCCTCATTGCTCCGCGGCCAGGGGTCAGCATGCCGGCAAAAGGGAGGTCAAATGTGAAGACGTTGCCACAGCTAAACCGTGGGCATTCGGCTTCGACCTCCGTATCTATTCCGCAATCGACCTTCTGAAACGTCGCTCTCATATCCTCGGCATCGTCGGCGAGCAATCCCTCGTATGGGCCTTTGCCCTCTCCGTCGAGCCAATTCATCAAGTCCTTGGGATCAACTGTTTCGACACTCTTGATCCGAGATCTGAACATGATGGCCATGTCACGGCCCGGGAATCGCTTCGCCAGTTTTTCCATCATGTCATTGTCCCGAACATACGAGAGATCGAACGTGACCTTTTTGCCATCTACCTCCGTGATAAATGGCTCGCCGTTCTTTATTTTCTCGAACGACTCTTCGGGCAGTTCCTGGTAGTACAGATCATCATCGAGATCCACCTTCCATTGGAACCTGTTATTGCAACTTCTGTCCGGGCATTTCAGGTCAACCTCGTACTCCTTGCCCTCTCGGTAGGAGAATTTTCTCAGCGCGATCAGCGCCGCGAGAAAGTCGCCTTGCAGCATGTCCTTCCAAATGATCTTGTTGCTTTCTTCGGCCCACGGGTAAGGCCCGGTATCCTCGAATCCCAAAGCGCATCTGGCTACCATGTCGACTAGCACCTGGTCTTGCTTGGCGCGTTGCGAACGCATCACTGAAGCCAGGTTGCTCTGATCGTTTAGAGACATTTTGCGGATTGTAATCACTGCCCTAGAGGGCAATTTCACGGTCTCGGTATGCATATACCCCTCCTTGCCTTTCCTTTTCTGTCCCAATTTTGGGGACCGGCCGAGTAGGAGCGCGATGCGCTCCGTCCTCGGCGTTGCCTATTCCCACGGCCGCACCAGCACGGCCATTACTTCTTCTAAACTGGCAGCTGCTCGAAATAATCGTAGACGATGATGGAAGTTTCGATCCTGACCTCGTCAGCGTCGTTATCCCAATCGCCTCCCGACCATCTGCGGCAGTAGCATTTGTACAGCCTGAATCGCTTCAGCTCCTCGCCGGCCCTGTCGCGTTGAACTACGTCCAGCGTTCTGAACAGATCCGGTGGCACCATACCCGTCCCGGCCGCGGCATCGTATGTGTCGCGGAACCAGTTGTACATGTCGTAGTCGTCCGTCGCTCCCCTTTCGAGTGTGACCTCGGGGAAGGTGACGGTTCCGGGCGCATTGTGCGGGTGCAGCCGTCCGCCTTCTTTGTAGGCGACGTTTGCGGCTTCGCCGGCAATCTCGCTGCAACGAGCGAAAGCTGCACGCGCCACACCGTCAATCTCCACTACGAAGGAGAACTTTTTATCCCAATTGGTCGGTGTTCCCATGGTCTCCTCCTATTAGGCCGCGAGGCTTTCCTCGAGCGCCCTGGTATCCTGAGTTATGAGCAGGATGATCCAGTCTGTTGGCTTGTTCGTCGCCAAGCCTATGCGAATGGTCATGATGCCCGCGAATTCGTTGGCCACGGGATTGAGCGCGTCGGACGCGTCGACGAAAAATGCGTCCGCGGGATTCGTTGAGCGAAACGCTCCCTTGCCCATCTCATTGATGAGGAACTGGGTCACTCCCCTGCCTGCCCGTTGGCGGTTAGTCCGATTGTTGAATCGGTGTTTGAAGATTGCTAGCCCTTCCTTGAGCGAGGTGGCAATGAAGATAACTCCGCGCCGCTCGCCAATGGAGGGGAAGTTGCCGGTGGACTTCAATGTCCTGTTGCCGTCGACGTACCACAGGCCTCCCGGCGTGCGGTTCATCGGGTTGATGCGATATGGATACACGTAGTCCCGAGCTTTTTCGTCGAGACATTCGTGCTCGGACATGCCTTGCGGATCGGCTTCAACGCCGGTCATGCCGCGAATGACTCCCCAGCCATCGCCGTAACCGGCCGGCGCTTCGTACACTCCGCCGAGTCGCTGATCGTTCGCCGCGCATTTGCCGGCAATCCAGCCAGACGGTGGCACGGTGATGTTATTGTCGGTTCCGTACACGGACGGCGCCGGGTTCCCAACGGTTATCCACGGCCAGTGGATTGCACCGTACTCGCTGTACTCGAGCAAGCCGGCGCTGGTAACGTAGGTCACCACCATCGTCTTGGTGTTCTGCGGTGGGCAATCCAAGAAGCAGAACATCGATCCGTTGCGGTCAACTTCCGCGTAGTCCAGCATGGCCTTGTGCACCGTCTCCGTATACAGGCCCGGGATGATGAGGATTCGCCCGGTCTGCACGCGGTCGAAAGTGTACAGTCCCGTTGGGCCAGCGACGTTTCCGACATAGTCGGCGTCGGTGAGTCCCGAGAGCCCGTCATCACCTCCCGTCATGTTTGCGGAGAGGCCGTCTGCCGGCCGCTTGATCCCTACCGGCGTGAGGCCTTGATCAGTGGCCGCGACGAGCTTGGAGCCGAGGTTCGCGTCGTTGAGCACGGTTTCAACGTAGGCCGTGGTTTCCGTGTCGTCCATGGACAGGTTCGGCCAGGTTTCCTTTACGACACCTGAGAGAACGACCTGCAAGTTGAAGTGCTCCGCCTGGCCGTCGGTGGCGAGCGCGATGTTTATCTTAATGTCGTTCGCGTAGTCGCCGGCCCACTTGCCCTCGATGAGTAAAGTGTTCTGCGCCGCGGCATCCGATCCATGGTGCAGAGTGTTGTCCAGGCCGAAGTCGACGGTGCTGGAGCTCTCCACTTGGATCTCTGCGCTGGCGCCAGTGGCGATGGTTTCGATGGTTAGCGTACCGGTTCCGTTCACGATGAGATCGACGTTTCCGACGAGGCCCACCGCTGCCTCAACCAGGGCTTCCACTTCGAGCCCAGTCACGGCCGCGATGTTCGCCACGTTTCCGCCGCCGGGTACTGGTGTCGGGGTGAAGCCCAAGATCGCCAGCGCGGTACCGCCGGTGACATCCACGCTGAAGCCTGTTCCGGCTCCATCACTCTGGATGGCCAGGCCGAAGGGTGAGGCGCCGGTCGTGACGCACTTGCCTTGCGCGATGTCGTTGTTGATCCTGTTCGCCACTTCCAAGGCCGTCGCAGCGCCAGGCGTTGCGAAGTCGGTAGGTTGAAATGTGACGGTGTACGTGGTGCCGTTGATGACCACGATCAGAGTTTCGCCGCCACTTAGAGCAAACGGCTCGGTTGCGGCGTTGGGCTTGCTCGCGATGGTGCCGTTGAAGGTCACAACGACCGGCCCTGAGCCAATGTCGATGTCAATGTGCATGCCGTTGGTCATAACGAACGGACCAACGTCCGTTCCTGGGCCAACCACGGCCGGCGTTGCGAGCGAACCGCTGTTCTGTAGCATCACACTGGCCTTTGCCGCGGTAGCCGTCGCCGGGTCGGTAAGGTCTGTGAAGTGACAGGTACGCGACACCCACATGAATGTGCCTCCCTGCCTGAAGAATCCGTACGCTGCTACGCAGACGTCGGAATCCAATGTGAAGCTACCAAAGATGCGTTGGTACTCCTCGAAGGAAGTGGTGAGCTGGGGGTCCGCGATGGGCCCAAACTCGGTTATCCCGAGGCACAGGGTTACTGCGCTGGGAAGCGCAGCGATGGTCGGGATGGAAGGTTCCTCCTCGAGGATGACCACTTTCGAGGCGAGTAATTCTGCTGCCATCGTCTCCTCCATTTCACCTCGTCACTTGCGAGGTGGGGTTGTTAGTTAGGTGGTCTCCTTACTTTTTTTCGTCTGCCCCTTCCGTCCCGTTTCGCTTTTTGAGCCTCCGGTATCCCCGTCCTTTGTGCCTGCGCCTGTTCCCTTGCCCGAGCCTGGGTCTTCTGGCGCTTTGGCCTCAGCCTGTTCCTTCTTTTCTGCGCCGTGAATCTTTATCTTCGGCCTGTTGCCGTCGGCGTCCCGCTTGATCTCCGGGCACAATACCACTGCCGGTGGCAGCGGCGCGCTCATGCCTGATCCTGGAACGTGTACGTTCATTGCCTCGACGCTTCTTCGTCCCTGGCGGCAAAGGCATCTGCCGATTTTCACGCAGACCTTCTGGTGGTCAATGCGATACTGGAGATGCCTGCCGGTCAAATTCTCAATTTTGATCATGCCTTCCATGGATACCTCCGATTCATGATCCTTGGGATTCGAGGACTGGGTCGCCATCATTTTGCGTTATCCTCCAACCCCTTTCAACTATGGTACCAGACTCTTCGTCAATATGCACTCCCCGAATCTTGCACGTCATGCTTGCGGACAGCAGATCGCTAATATTCGGCTCAGTTTCCAACTCTGGATATCCGTCCCATACCAGGTCCAGATTGTAATCCTTTGTGCCCTTCGATGGGTCATTGGGATCGACCAGAACCTTCACGAACAAAACATCCCTATGCATTAGTAATATCGCCTGCACGAGGCCTGTCAAATGCCGATCTAAAAGCGCGAACGCTCTTATCTCAAACAGAAGGTCGCAGGTCACTGGTTTCATGCGCCGCATCATGCCATCGGCGCCACCCAGAGGATCTTCCTCGGGCTCCTCATAATTTATTGAATCGAACCTGTTCAATGGCATGCGCGGACCAACGAGCTGAACCAATGGTGTTGAGGCCTTGAGCGTTTCCGTGCTCGAAGGATCTCCCGAGAAATCGCGCGACGTTGTGTGATGCGTATTCTCGAGCACATGAATGCGATATATATTTATGAGCTCCCGAATTACGCGCTGCAAATAGCTCTCCTCTTGGAGGCTCGGCCGGTTGATGGAATAACCGTCGGCGAGCGTCGCGCTCTCGCCCGGTATTTCAACTTCCGAATCATCAAGGTTTGCGACCCTGACATCCAGCGCATATGGGAAAGTGACCTTGTAAGATCCCGTCCAGGCCGGAACCCTGGCCAGTATCAAGCCGTCGGAAGCGTAGTATGCCCACTCGGATTCAACGCCTTCAAACTTTACTGAAACGGTTTTCTGCTGTGCGCTACCAACATAGCCAATGGCCGGAACCGGATTGGGCGGCCTGAAATTGGAACCTATGATCCTGACTACATTGCGCCCTCGTGTGCTTCCGCTATTGGGCTCAACGCTGGTAACGGTAGGAACGGCCATTAGTTCGATCCTCCCGTTGACTTCAGACCACCGACTCCGCCAATGATGGCTGTCGATATTCCGCTTTGCAGGCCGAGCTTTCTGGCAACGTCGGCCGCGAATTGCTTACTGGCGTGCTGCTTCCAGACCCTCCACGATGGCGCCATGTGTGGTCGCGCCGGCGGCCGGTTCTTCACTTTGAGAGATCCGGTTTCGTGTATCTCCGCCAAGTTCGCCATGCTCTTGCCATCCCGGGAAACTACCGTCCTGTGAATGCCGACAAATACCACAATGCCCTTGCCGCCTACTTGTACCTTCTGGACATTGATGCTGCGTATCATATCGCCCTGATCGATCAGAGCTTTACTGCTGCCCTTGGCATCGATTGTTGACTGAGCCAGCGGTTTGAATTTCCTTCCGCCTGGAGCTTGGGATCTGATGCCCATTATCCATTGCTTTCGCAGATATTGCCCACTGCGAAGCACAGCCTGGTCAACGGCTTTTTCCGTCATGCTACCCCACCTATTGAGCGCGACAGCAATGCGTCCCAAGCCGGTTGTTTTTGCCGTTATGCGTATCATCCGGCCCTCGCTACTTCTCCGTACTGGCAATAGCAATAGAGAAGGTTAGTGCGCGGAGTACCAAATGGAGCCTGTCCGTGGCCAGCGCGCTCGAGATCCCTGATGAACATTCCCGGCGGATTGTCGAATGTTGATTCAACGACGCCGGCAACTGTTTCTATTTTATCGATGCGGTCGCCGGCCTTGAGTACTGGCTCTCCGCCGGCGTCAATTAAACCTCCATTTTCCAGATCGGGCCAATGGAATGTGAGAATGATGTCGGCTTCTATCTCCTTGCCTCCACGCCGCGCATCGTAGCCTCCCCATGTCTTGCGGTCGAGCTGAACAGGAAGCCTGAGCGCCGCCATCTCCCTCCTTGAGGAAGCTCCGGTCTGAGTACCGTCATCAGTAGGGATCAGCTCATCGAATTCATCGTCATAACCTCCGCCAACGACGGCCGCGGATGCCACGGTGTCGAGCCGGTAAATGACGGCGACGAATTTATTGATGAGCCTACCTCTGGTCGCGATGCTCATTGACCAATTACCCCCATGCGAATCGGCCCGGTATATCGGGAAAGAATGTTATCGACCTCAACATTGCCAGTGAGCCCAAAGCTTCCATCGGTACTGGACGGATCTGAAAAGCTGATGGACTGATCCCTGGTCTTGATCTGCGTTATCCTCGATTCCAATGAGGCCTCTTGCTGGTTCGCCGCGGGAAGCATGTACGTCAGCGCGAGCAATAGCGCCGCTCGTTTTATTTCCGCCGGCGTTTGGCCGTAGCTGACAGGTATCTGGCTACCTTCCGCGGTTTCCGCCGCGATGTTGCCCGGCCCGAGCTCCGTGTACCCAAACACACCTTTCATCACCACGTTCTTTCGCCGTTGACCAAACAAGGCAGCGTCAGCGACGAGGCGTTGGCGCCGTCCGCGGTAGCCAACAGGGAAGTCCAGCGAATAGGTGACCTTCGGGTTCTGTCGGTCGTCAGGGCTCGTTTGGCCGCGGGTCAAATGCCGGTTGTAAACCTCGAGATCCGAGAGATCGACAATGGTGTCGTCCTGGATGAGTTGAAATAGCGCGCAGATTGGTTGGTCCAACCATTGCTGGTCGTGCCCAATTCCATCGTATGCGAACTGCGAATATCTGGGTTCAAACCACTGGCCGCAAAGTTGATCTATTGTAGCGGTAACACGGTCAATGCCACGCCAAACCTTCGCCGGCGTCCACGGTGGGTTCGCATATCCCTCGTCCCAAATATCTTGCGGCGTGATGTATCCACGACGCACGGCACTTACACTGATCGGACTGTTTTCCGCCAGGTCAGACGAGCGCAATGGCACTGCCCTGTAATTAGCGTTGGGATTTCCGTTGGCATCGACTGGTGCATTGGGATCTGAGTAGACGTTGCTCAGTACATCGGCGACGATTGGTGGCCGTGTAGTTGAAAAAGAGATCTCATTCCATGTCGGGCCGGCGTCCTCGCGCTGCACTTTCCATAGATCGAAACCGGCAGTGATGAGCGCATCAAGCGCCGATGCGTCCAGGCTCCAACTGAGATTGGCTATTGCCATTGGCTCTCACTCCCGGCGGCATCAAGATCCGTTTCGTGCCGCTCTCTTGCACAGTCGTTTCAGTGTCCTAACGGACGAGTCGTGCTGCGCTGCTTCACTATTGGCAAAGTCAATGCAGAGCTGATCCCAAATGCTTTCCGGGTCATGAATCGTGAAACGGTATTCCGTAACCCTTCCGCGCTTGAATTCCTCTGCTTTGACAATCCTAAATCCCTTCATATGGGCGAAGGCTGCAAGAGCCAAGTCGCCAGTGTCTCTATGGACCGCATGCCGCGGTTCTGGATTACTACCCATTTTGCCCTCCTTGACGGCGTTCTCGTCAGAGAGAGCGTTTGAGTATTGCTGCCTCGATGTCCGCCTTTTTCATTTGAGGCGTTACATCCAATCCCATTTTATTCGCCATCGCCAAGAGCTGCTTCTTCGTCTTGCCCTCGAGGTTTGGCGTTGGTTTTGGTTTCGCCGGTTCCGTTTTGGGTTGCGGCTCTACCTTCTTGATCGGTTGCGTTGGCAACGGCCGGCGTTCCTCTTCGCGATCCTTGATGACCTTGGGCTGCGGTCTGCGTCCCACATTGGTCGCACTGGGGTCGGAAGGTATTGCGGTCGCCGCTGGCGGAAGCCGGTCATTGGCAGATTTCCTCGGCGTTATCACCTTGGGCTTCACCGATGCGCCGGCGCCAGCCAGAATTGCTGCCCTGACAGCAGACAATCCCATGCGCGCTCGCTCTTCCATCTCCTGTTGCGTGAATTCCTCAAGCTCTTTCAGGTCGTTGAATTCCAGTATTTCAAACTGGGGAAACCCTCTTAGCTCTTCGATCTCCGCCGGGCTATTTACCACCCGGAATGGCGATGGATTGGCACCTTCTCCTGCTGTGTACTTTGATCGGCTGTTGGCCGAAAAGTACGTCTTCATCAAATAGCCTTTGCGCTTGTCGCGCTCCCTGAGTCTCACTGCGGTGATTGACATCGTATTCCTCCTACTTCGGGCAGTTCCGCGGCCGCCTCATCAGAGGCGACCGCTTCCCTGTCATTTCCTAATCCCTACGCTGCGTCCGTCTTAGACGCAAACAGCGACGAGGTTGAAGACCGTGGTGTGAATGTCGGTGGTGTTCGCCACCTCCGCCCACGTCGCGCTCCCTCCGTCGCGTACTTTCAGTTTGTCGTTGGCGTAGTCGTACTGCGGCACGTACTGCCCGCAATCCTGCGGGATAACGTGCACGACTGACACGTCCTCTTCGCCGCGGACGTTGGCGTCCGAGGCCGCTGCGTGCTTGGCCTTGATCGCGGCGCGCACGAGCGAGTTGAAATCCGCGGTCCCGCCGGTGGGGTAGCTGTCCTCGCCCTCGAAGTGCATCAGGATCTCCTGACCTCCGTCGACGGTCTCACGAACCTTGTCTATCGTGATTGTTCCAAGTGACATTTCGATCTCCTTTTTTCGGGCCAGTGCCCGAGCTTTTTCGCTTTCATCATTGCCCGGCTACTGCAATGCCGAGCTGCGACCAGCTATTAGCCGACCGCTTCCTCGTACCCGATGGAAACCAGGGTATCCGCCATCGGCGTCGGACCTCCGCCTGCTGTGTAGGTTCTCACAATGTCCACCACGTCGTCTGCCGCCAGGGTATTCGCCGCGGTATCGATTGCTCCATCCTCCACTGAGGTGCCCGAACTGTCGTCGATGGTGATGGCCGAGGTCAAGCAGCTGACGCCATTGATCCGGACGTCCACGGTCATGCTCTCGCCGGCCGCTGCTGCGGTTCCGGCCAACGCCTTAACCGAATTGATTTTGCCTGCCGCGGAAGCGATGAACTTGGTGACGGTTGCGGTTGCGGCCGCTCCCTGGAGATCGCTCTCCTTCAGCTCCGTGACATTGCGACCCAGCCTGGTCCAGTTGGTGCCGTTCCAGGCTATCTCGTCGCCGGCCTTGAACGACTGTCCGGTGTTGGTCTTTGTTGCGTCGTTGTCGGTCACATCTGCGGAAATGAGATACGACCACCCGGTTTCCACTGCGGCCGAAGTCGGAAAGTCCGCGGCCACGGCAATCGCGCCCTTGAGCTGGAGAGGACTACCGAGCCCTGCTATGTCCAGCTCGTTCTGATTTGCGAGCGCGATTATTTGGTTGAGTAGCGTGCGGAGATCGCGATTGTCTGCGCCACCCGGCGCGTTCGTGACTGCTCTCGCTCCGCTGAAGTGTTCTTGTGGTACTGCTGTTACAGACATCTTTTTTCAATCCTTCCTGTCGGCCTCACTTTTTAATGGGACCAACTGCAGCGAGCACCGTTACTGGGTCTGGACTCCGATGATCTTTACGACCGCATCCTCGCGCCTGTAAACGAACCCGGCCCTGACGGACGTGACCATGATCCACTCGCCCGTGGTGATGTCTCGGTCGGTTTCCACTCGGACTTTTCTCCAGACTCCCCATACTGCTTCCTTCGGATCCAGAAGCAGGCAGACGGTCTCGTCGTTGCCCACGCCGAGGTCGTCGGGGAATACCGGAACGGGGACGATGGCACGGTTGCCGTAGCGGTCCATCGAATCGTCCTGAATCTTCGCGTCGCCCAGCCCGGTTGCGCGGTCGGCCAGGTAGTCGTGGTAGTCGATCTGCGCGTCCTCGGAAGTGAGGAACTGCTGGTTCCTCTTCATCCGGTTGTATTGCGAAGGCATGGCCTTGATCGCGTCTTTGAGCATCGACTTCGCGATGGGGTTGGTTCCGCCGTTGACGATGTTCGTGACCGCGGAAGCGATCATACCGTCGAACAGCGCGAGCAACGGATCGGTCGACGTGGTGTCGCCGTTGGCGGCCAGGTCGTCCATATCGAGCGCCACGTGCTCGGCCATCATGGCCATCACCGTGTTCTTGAATTTCCCGCTCTCGATATTGTCCTCGAGCACCTCGTCATTGAGACGGATCTCCGCCTTCATGAGATGCGTGTTCAACGTCACCTGGTCGGTAGTGGGCTTGACCCGGTCGGACGCGGCCAGTGCGTGACCGCTGGTGCCCGGCCTCAGCACACGTCCGTTGATGCCCACCTTGTCGATGAGCTTCGTGTGGGAGCGCGTTGTCTGGACGTTGATCCGGCGCAACAGTACGCTCTCCTTGATGACGTCGACGAGGAAGCTTTCCGCTTGCTCATCCTGCAGGTAGCCACCGTCCGCTATGAGGTCCGCGACCTCCATGTCGGCCTTGGCCATGATTGTTTTGTTTGGGGTTGCCATTTCGTTTCTCCTCCGTGTCGAGTCGGTTGTTGTTAGCCCTTTCCAGCAACGGCCGCGGACATATCTCCGCCGCTTGAAAATGTGCCTTTGCTGGGACTTTCTTGTTCGCCGGGTTGCTGCCGATCTGCGCTGGTAAACTCTCCGGTCACCATGACGCTCGATTGCCCGACGCCTTTTGCGAGGCGTGCGCTTTTTGCCTTCGCTTTGTTGAGCTCGCGCGATTGCTTTTTCAGCTTCGCTTCCAGCTCTGCGATCTTGGCATCTCGCGGGTCCTCTTCATCCTGTACCTCTTCCCCGACCTTTGCCACGGTAGGCGAATCCGTGTTGTTGATCTCGGCCTCTTTGGACGATGCGCTGGCATCGGAATCATCGTCGGCCTGGGCGTCGAGTGCTCGCTGGAGCGCATTGTCCAGTGAGAGGTCATCGACTTTGTCTCCTGCTTCTTCGAGCCAGGATGTCAGATCAATGGCATCCGTATCGGAGTTACCGCTGCCGTCGTTGTTATTTCCGTCGCCTTCATCGGCATCGCTGTCACCGGCTTTGCCGGATTCATTTTTCTTTTCTGCGTCCTCGGCCCGGCGTTTTACTTCCGCCAAGGCCGCACGCTTAATGACTTCCAGGTCGCTGCATGAAAGCTTCATGCCTTCGCGATCCTTTTCGTCTTCCGGTTTATCCCATGCGCTTAATCCGTAGGCGCTGGGCGTTTCCGGGTATGTGCCCGTCAGCGGACTGTCATCTCCGCCTCGGGCCGGGATGTCGTCCGTGGTTGGCAGTTTGCAAACTGGCTTCATTGCCGCGGCTATCATCTCGACGCGCCGCACGGTGCCACGGATCGGTCCGGTTGCTGCCGCACCTGGCTTGCCGCCGGCGTGCTGGCTGAAATGCAGCTTCCATGCCTCGGCATAATTGCCCTTGAACTTGTAGCTCGAGTGCGTTCCGAAACGATTGCGCGGAGACCCGGTGAATTTCGCCAGATGCTCTTCCATGGCATCCATGTCGAAATCCTCTGGGATCTCGTCTTCCCCATCGTCCTTGCGCGTCATTGCAGCACCGCACTTGGGACACTTCTGCTCGTTGCACTTCATGCCCGTTGCGTGCTCCATCTCGAATCCACATTCGGTGCAAACGCATTTACCGCCAGGACCGAGGCCCTGCTCATCGGATTTCACTACCTGAAATTCCCTTTGGCGATTGGCGCCAGCGGTCACCAATGCGACGAAGTCAGGTTCAATACCAGTGAGACGAAAGGTCTTTTCCTCGTCATCGCCTTCGGGCTTGTCACCTTTGGCAATGTTGATTCGCTTTGTTGGGTCCATTTCAGCCTCCCTTAACCGACTTCTTCCCTGTATGCCGTTCCGCCAATGGAATACGCGCCGATCTTGCCCGACTTAACGCCGGACCACAGATCATCGTCGCATATCCTGAGAGCCAAAAGCCACGTGCCTTCAACGACATCATATGACTTTTTACCCTCGCCCAGTTTAAAGTCGCACGGCGCGATATAATTTTCCAGGGTGCGGACCTTGTCGTTGCCCAACGCTTTCCACGAATGCGCCAGGTCGACTGCGCCGCCATGTTCCATCCAGTAATGACATGCCTTGCGGATGTCGAATTTAGAATAGATGTCCTTTTGCGTGTCCGGTTTCAGCGGCGCTCCGTCTTCGCCATCATTGGGCTCCAACACCAGGCTCATGACGAAACGCTCTTCTTCTTTGCCGTCTTCGGATTTATAAATCCGCGCTGAACCAGCCAACAGTTTGAGCCCTTTGGCGAGGATGCCTTCGTTAATCTTGCGTATTGCCGAGTAACGAGTGATGCTCTCCTCTAGGGCCTTCTTCGATTCCTCCTCATTCCGTTCGACGTCCTTGCTTATTTTCCCGTACGCGGCACTGATGCCGGTATCAATGGTTATCGTCCGAAATTCGGAGAAGTACTGAGGATCGTATTGCCGGAATCGAAACGACGAGCTCGTTTCGTCGGCGCCGTAGTCCCCAAATCCTTTGTGGTCTTGAATCCATTTCCTCGCCTGGTCTAGCGTGAAATGATCCTTGTTGAATATCAGCGATTGAATCGCCCAGGTACCATTCTCTCCCGATGGTGTGCGTCCGCCTTCGGGCTTGGCTGCTTCATCAGCTTGAACGACATATACCGCGTCGTCGTCCACTGCCGCGATGCGGATTTCGCCAACCTTCTTGACGCGCATTCCGGGCTCGGGATCGAATCTCTCTAGGCCTGGCCCTGTTATATCCAGCGCGGCCTTGTACAGAGCCTTGATGAGCTGTTCATCGCTGCCACCGAAAAAGGAGATAGGAATTCCGTCGTTATTCTCCCGGCTCGATGTGTATATGCCGATTTCCACGGGAACCTCCGCGTTCTCGGCCTATAAGCCGGTTCGGTTTTTCGAGGCCTTCTGTATTTCCTTCGCGTGCTCCTCGGGCTCGATTTTGGGCGACAGATCCGTGCCCATACTCCAGGCCTCGGAGACTTTGTTGCCATCCTCGCCGTCGCCCTTGCTAGCCTCTTCCTCGCCGCCTTCGCCGCCTTCCCCTTCACCGTCGCCCTCGTCGTCGCCAGCGCCGTCCTCGTCGCCTTCACCGTCGCCTTCACCGTCGCCGTCCTCATCCTCGGGTCCCTCGGCTTTGGCCAGCTTCTCCAGCTCTGGCAAACAGGCTTCGAGCGCAGACTTCAGCTCGTCGGCCTTGGCCATGATGGCGGCCGCCTGGCTAAGGATGTCCTTCAGTTGCCAGTCGCCTTCGTAAAGATCCCGCATGCTCTCCTTGGTGAGGGAACCGCTATCTACCAAGGCCTTGATTTTGCCGTACTTCTCGAGCAGGGCATCGATGGCTTCCATCGCCAACGCCTGGGCCGTGGACTTACCGTCCTGTTTGGACGACGGCTCTCCGTCATCTTCGCCGGCGTCGTCATCGTCTGTCGGTTTGCCCGAACTGTCACCTTCGTCTTTGGCCTTCAGCTTGGCTTCCAGCTCAGCGATGCGATCCTCGAGCGCGGTGAATTTATCCTCTGCGGATTTTGCCACCGGCATCTCCACAGCAACCAGCTCGTCGGATTTGGTTTTCTTCTGAGCCTTCACCGCGGCCAGGTTGCGCTTCACCAGCGCAAGCAACTTCTCGTCGGCTTCGCCGGCTTCGATGCTCTTCACTGCCGTCTCATGCCACTCCTGGTACTCTTTGAGTGACATGGTCATCAGCGTGGTTTCCGCCGGCGCCGAGTCGTCGGTGCCAACTGCGGCATCGATTGCCTTGCTCAGTTTTTCAAGCTCGGCCAGCTCTTTTTCGTCGGCTTTGCCAGCGGCTGCCTTTTGCGCAAGAGCTTTATGGCGAGCAACGATTTGCAAAAATTTCTTTGTCATCTGGGTTCTCCTTCCGGCACGCCATACGACCTCAAGGCCGCAACCGGCGTGAAAAGTGTACCGTCAAGTTCTGATCGAAGTGCCTTGCCTATTTCCATTTCGCATTGCGATATGGAATATCCAAGGTCACCACGAAACACTCTGAACCAACGCGCCATTATTTCGGAACGTCGCTTCAACTCTGCCTGCGTCTGCACCCTTTCCCGGAAGGCCCGGCCCATTCGGCGCTCATCCTCTGCGAATGAATTTTTCAACTCACGCTCGAATAATCTGAAAACGCGAAGGAGATCCTTCTGATTGGTAACCAGATCTGCAAACGGTGTTTTCGTCGCCGAAAAGCTATTCGGGATTAGGACTTCCATTTTTTATAAACATAACCCCATGGTTACTCCCCTGTCAACTCGGACATATTGACTATTTTATTCGAGACCTAGCTCGTCGTCAATCTTTCCTCCGTTTTCAAGTATCCCTCCGGGCCATTGTATTGTATCCCTGTCCACGTCTAAACCGAAGGTGGGCAATGAGTTGATGAGCCCACCGTACATGCCTGAGAACCCCTTCCACACTTTAACTTTTACAGCATTATTGACCATGTCACTGACCTCCAAATTCCCCAACCTTTCTTTTCCCGCTGTAATCGCATTCTCTATTTTTTTCCTGACCTGATCATCCTTGAACCAGGTCCATTCGCCTTTTCCGGTGGCAACCGTTCCCTTGAATTCGAAAGTTGCCACATGTTCATTCTGTCTGGTGACTATGTTCATCCTTCCTAACCCCTGCCAACTAAATTGTTTTTCTATCATGGAATATATGCTCCATTTGCCCATGCAACCCAGTGTGCGATTGATTCCGGATTGGTTTCCCACTGGGTCTTAAGTGCATAAAGTGCCTTGCTGTTTCTAACACCAAAACGATACGGAGCTTCGGCAAAAAGCTCATTCAGCATGCTATGTATCTCGCCTCTGTTAACATACCGTGCTCCATTTTCATAAAGATAGACCCTGCCCATATAGTCGTCATACCACAGGCCTTTTAAATAAGACCACCCACCTTTCGATCTGGTAAGTCTGCCACTGGTTGCCCATCTCCGCCTGGCGACATCTATGGCCATGTTGTTGTAGCCCAGGCGGTCTATGAAATGACCAAATTCATGTCTGAAAATTGCCTGCATTTTATTCCACGAGGTTCCCCTCGGCAGCACAATGGTATTGTTGGCTTCTTGATAATATGCACCACTCTGTAGGCCATCGACCCAATGAACACGTGGCAATCCATATTTCTTTGCATGCTGCCAAACCTTGGGGCTCAAATGAGAAGACATATCGCGGTACAATTCGTTTAGCTCTCGCTGTGGCATCAAAGTGATTTGGGGATTAGTTGTACTACCATAATAAACTCCAGACCAACTCCCTTCAATTTTCCCCTTTACAGTATCCGTGAGTACTTTCTTATCGGCCACTGTCATCTTTTTAGTGAACTTGGAGATCTCTTTTTCAGTTAATTTCGCTTCGCCTGTTGCCTGGGCGCAGTATTTACGCAAAAAAACTGCTTGTTCTCTACTGTCTAATGCCTCTTTGCCCAGGGCTCTGGCTTCTGCCGCCATTGCATCTTTTATCTTTGCAGTTTCCAACTTGATCCGCGTTTCGATTTGTTTGGTCATCCTTTCGCTGCGCACGTATTTATATTGTGCGTACGGATCTTTTGGCTTCGGCTTCGGCTTCGGCTTCGGCTTCCGTTTAGGTTTGGGCTTTGGCTCTGGCGGTTGCCCTGGAATTTTAGGTTCGGTGACTGTGGGCTTTGGTTTTGGAATTACCTTCGGACCTTTCACCGGCTTGGGCTTTATGGGCTCACCGGGTATTGGTTTTTTAAGACGAGGCATCTTGGGCCCAGGTGAACCGAAGGTTGCTGCCTGCGGGTCCTTCGTCATTTGGATGAACCCTTTTTTCTCAAGATTCGCCAGGGCATTGGCAATGCTATTTGAATCATTGCAGCGCAAACGCAACCAGCTCTCCCATCGTTTGGAGTTGGCCTTCATATCGTGGTTGAATTTTATGTACTGCTCCGAGCCAGTGAGATTCGCCTGAATATGATATACCCGGCGCGCCGCCGGCTGCTTCCATTCTGCAAGAACAATGTCCTTCAATGTTTGAGCGTCAAGCTTTTCAACGTGCATGGCAACGCCGGAAGTATCGGAAGTAAGCGCGAGCTCCTTTGTGAGATTGGAAGTGGGGGGCAATAGTTTATCTTTGGGCAATGTGACGTTACTGATATTGCCACCAGCGCGGATATATCCACTCTTGGGATCGAAATAGAACCGCTGATAAACAGCACCCATATTCATTCTGCCTTTGGGCAATCGAACCTTCGGCAACGGCCGCGGATCGAAGAAGTCGCCGCTGAATGGGTAGCGTTCAATGAGATCCGGGTCGCCTACCATGACAGGATTGGTCGTCGTCGGGGCTCTCGACAATGACTGAGGCCTCGGACCTACGCCTGGCAGTATTCTACCTCCTGGTTTAATCGGCCGCGGAGGAACTGGTGTGCTGCCCTCCGCCAGGGGAACCGTGTTGCGCGGGACTTGGGACGTCGATGCCACCGGCACCGTCCATGACCTTCACAAATGATGGTACGGTGGCGGACCGATATTCTCGTTGGGCAACTGGTTGTTCGCCATGTACCTGCTGAATTGACCACGGTCATCTACACGGCCCATTCCAGATCGCGTGATGTCGGCGATGGGTTTATTATTGTTCGCCGTTACTATAGACCTGATCGTGTCGCCCTTCACATCACGATTCACCACCTTCAAGAATGGCGAGGCGTCCCTGATGTCTTCCGGCGAGGCCAAATTCATCGTGCCTGTTATCTGCTGACTCACCAGATGGGTTTCAATGATCTGCCCGTCCAGGCATCGGCATATTTCAGTGGTGCGCTCATCGAGCACAGCCTGAATTTCCAGCGATTCAATGCCGGCTTCAACGTAGCCTGAAACCTCAGAATACGACCTTGCGCGACTCACGGAAACAGAAGACAGCGTCTTGAAATAATTCATGCCGTACTTCTGCCATGCGGCCGGCACTCCTGCTCTTATCGCCCTGGCGATTTGCTCGCGGCCCAGGCCTTTCTTCAGACCGTCGTTGATAATTGTCTGACCTTGCTTGGTTAAATGATCGGCGCGCACGCCGGCGGAATTCCTGAGCCAGAATCCCTGTTGGTTGGTGATGTTATTGATCGCGGTAAGGTCTGGTTGGCTCAACGACTGGCCTATCTGCGGCAAGAAGTTAGCGCGCACAATTTTCTTTGTGCCGCGTACCACACCAGTCAGCGTCAGCTCAATCTTCTGTTTCCACATTGGCATGAGCTTGTTGGCGCTCGAGCCCATGAGCTTTCGTAATTGAGTCCGGGCCTGGGAGATGGCGCGCGAAATCTGGTTGGCGTTCAACTTCGACCAGTTGCGGTCCAGGCTTTCCATCCACTTGTCCAACTTCGGGCCCAGCGCGAGCTTTTCGTAGTACCCAATCTGACTTGCGAGTCTGTTGGCAATGATGCGCTGATCCTTGGGATCGAACGGCGACAATGCCTTTTCCACCAACACTCCGTTAGGACCAACGAGGGACAGGCTGTCGTCCTTGGAGGCGGCCGCAACGGACATGGGCCGGATAATCTCCCGCCGGCGGAAGACGGTTTGCTTGCCCTGGGCGACGGCGTTTAGCAGCACTACCTCGTGGCCCACCGAGGCCTTGACCGCCAACATCCGGGCTTCCGCCAGGTCCCGGGCCTGAAGCCTCACAGCACGAGGCCTCGCGCCGTCCAGTATTAACAGGGCCATGCCCTTGGCGATGGGCACGCCGGCCTGCGAGGAACGTATTCCGGCCTTCCAGAACGCAAGTGTCGGGTCATTCCCCAGGTCGGTCACCGGCCACAGCGACATGAAGCCTTCGGCCGGCTGTGAATACGCTGCTATCACCTATTCAGGTCCTTCAGTTTGAATCGCGGTTTCACCTTGGGATCTTTTTCAACTCGGGCCGGGCCGACGCCGGCGGCCTTGAGTTTATTGGAGAGCTCAACCTTGGCCGGTTTCGGTTCCTTCGTCTTTTCCGCTCGGCCGTTCTTGATCGTGAACCAGATGGCACATTTCTGACAATGACCACTACCGCAATGAACAGGCTGACTTAGAGTGGGCGCCTTATCGGAATTCAGGATCTGTGCTCGAGCAAATTGAACAGCGCCGCATGCCGGACATCTCAGAATGATGGCGCCGCTCTTATGCTTCACTATGTCTCCCCTTCCGATGTGCGGACGCTGGCTCAGCTCGTTAACGTCGGGCAGCACGGCATAATTCCCATCGTACCATTCCATGACGCCTCCTAATCTACAGGTCCGGGAGGTTCAGGAGGTTCCGGAGTGTAGAATATTTTGTCGGCATATAATGCCACTGATTCAAAATGATCCTCGTCCAAATACCGCAGGCCAGCGCATGATCCTCTCAGGCGTAAGCTTCCGTCGGCAGCCAATAATGCCTCGCTAAAAAGCGGATAGCCAATGACCGGATTATCGGGCAGTGGCAATGGCGGTTCTTGCCGGCTGTACGCTTCTTCAAGGGCATTGATTTTTGCGAAAGCCAAAGCCACTTTCGCAACCATTTCAGGCACGTAGCCAGACAGAGAGTTGGCTATCAGACAAAATGTAACATCCTCGCCGAAATCATTCTCGCAGTTGTACAGCACTGCATAGATTGTTTCAGTATCTCCGCCTTCTGGCGGCGCGGCACTGTAAGGCCGTTCTTCCTTTTTGTAAAAATGGTAGTTGAGCTCCGTTATGGGCTCGATGCGGCCGGGAACAGGCAACGGCAATTTCACAGTGAACGCCGGCACTTCGTTGGCAAACGGCGTCGGTGATGTTTCTGACATTTATTCCTCCGTCTTCAGCCGGTACTTTTTCCGAAAGGAATCTGGCGATAGCGGTGGTTTGTTATTGGCGTCTCCAAATATAGAAGATTGTATGACGATCATCCCAACATCATCTATTTCCTTCACCACCACAGTCGCCATAGGATCAGGCTGCCCACTGCGTTCAATATCGATGTCTACCCAAACCTGGCCTGGCTTAATATCATCGACTTCTGGGAACAGGCTAATCTTCATCTTCTTCGCCACCTTCTTCGGCTTCGAGATCGCTGGCGTCAAGCCACGACGTCTTGACGTCCATGTCCATACCGGCTTCGCGCAACTCCTGGGTCAGTATTGCTTCAACTCTCTGGCGCAGTGCCTCTAGGTTTCGCACCACCATCGCCATAGACTCGGGCTCTCCTTCTTCTCCGCCGGGCATCACGCTTCCGCCTTCACCGATCCCGGCCAGCGTCATTGGCATTGGCCAACGTGACCATTCCTCTTCAACCTTCGTGAGCGTGCGGTTCAATGCGTCGGAAAGCAGGCCGCGGATCTCGTACGGCAGCAGGCCTCCGTGGGGAGCGGCTACCTTGATCAGCTCGGCAATTTCCTCCGGCGACCGTGTTGGTGGTGAATTGGAGCGGAAGCGGTACAGCGTAACGCCAATCTCGGGCAGTATGTGGTGGTTCACTACCCAGTCAATATCCTCGCGCTCTGGCTCGAATACCTGACTCTCGGCGAATGACAGCGCGGCCATCGCCGTTGCCCGGTTCAAGTTCTTTGGCGTGTAACCACGGAGCATTGGCGGCAAGCGGAACGACGCGCCGATCCTGTCGGCTGACCGCTCATCGAATGTGGTGAACGTCGCATCGTTTTGCTGTGAATCCCTCAGCGACTCGTATTGCATGGACGGCAGCAGCGTTCGATCCTCGCCTTTCAATTTCATCGGCGTGGCTTCCACCACCAGGATCTTGTGGTTGTTTTTCGCACCACTAAGCTCTGCCGTCATGCGCTGCTCTAGTCGGTCCTTCATGTCGCGTGATACTTTTCCGCCGGCGACGAACAGGATGCCGGGTGGGATGGCGTTACTGTCCAGGTAGAAGTAATTGGACTCGTCAGCCTCGCGCACACCAAGCACGGCCAACAAGTTTCCAATCCAGCGCGGAGGTGGACATGGCGTTCGAGCATCATGCAGCGAGATGTAGATGAGCTCGTTGGCTTCCTTGGCCTCTGGGCCTTCGCCGCCTTTGTCCTTTGGGCGCCGCATCTCGGCCACTGTTGTGTAGACCTTGCCCGTTGTGCGGCTGATTACCCGAGGATCTTTGGGAGACTTGAAGAATACCTTCTTGTCGCCGACGATTTGAACGAACCGGGTAAAGCGCCGTTGAACCATTACCTCGCGCCCTTCGGAAAGTGGCGTCACTGGGTCGGGCTCTGTGACTTCCACCAGCTCGCCCTCGTTCTTCAGCGGTCGCACGGTGTAGCCCGGAATGTAGTTCAGTCGCTTCAGCCGGCCGAAACCATCGCGCAACATCTCCCACGCACCCCAGCCATTGCCTTCGATATCCCCGCGGGTAATGCGCCTGAGTTTGGTAAAGCTCATGGTCGAGCAGCAGTTCTTGAAGAAGGCCTCGAACAGAAATTGCTCCCGGCGCAACTTGGTGGCCAGATCCTCTTTGACCTCGGCTATTTCCTCTTCAGTGATCTCGCCGTCCTCGTCCTCGTCGACCGGCGTGCCCTCTTCGCCTGGGCCTTCGGGTTCACCTTCGGGCTCTGGCTCTTCGATAGGCTCATCGCCTTCCTCCTGCTTCTCTTGAGTGCCGGCCTCGAGCGCCGCCTCTTCCTCATCGACCCAGCGTTCGATCTGCAGCGCGTCGCGGATCGCTTCCGTGGCCTCGTCGGAATCCAGATCCTCCATCCAGGGAACCAATGGCACCGGCTGGTATCCGTAACCCTCGATGTTCAACTGGTAAGAGGCAATGCAGGGTTTCAAGTGCGGCGTCAGCTCGATGTAATTCAGCAGCGACTCCGGATCGTACGGTGGGTCGACTGCGCCCTCCTCGCTGTAAAGGTGCAGCGTATTTTCCATCCTGGCGATGGCCGCTGATTCCTCTACGTCCCGGCCGGTCAGAACCGAGGCCTTGGCCAGGATCTGACGCAGCGAAAGCTCTGGCCGCTCATCTTTTTTGGCCGGTGGCGAGGCTCTCTTTTTCTTTTTAGGCGATGCCATTACAGAACCTTGCCGGCTATCTTCAGCACCGTATTGTCGAGCGCGCCCTGTACTGAGCAATTCACCCGTACGTAATTGTACTGCGCGGCAACGGAACCCTGTCCACTGGCGGCCAGAGTTGTAATGGTTGTCCATTGGAGGCCTGTAACGCTACCTTCCAGCACCGCAGTAAAGGCGGCCGCGGCGCCTTTGAGGTAATCGTACCCTTTGTCCGACATCTGGCCTATGTTCATCTCGGCGCCAGCACCTACCACCATTGTATCTCCCGCTGGGTTGAGCGGCAGATCTATATTCCGTTGCTCGTAAAATGCCATCGTGTCCTCCTTCAGTTCATCGATTGGCGGACTCGGGCCATTGCCATCTCCGCCAGCTTTTTACTCTCTTTGGTGTTGATTGGGTCGTTGGCCCGGCGCATCAATATCCGCAAGGCTACCGATCTGATGTCAGGCCAATCTTCATCCTGACTCAGTAGCTCAAGTGTTTTCTCGACCGCCTCCTTGGCCTCCTTGCTCTTCTGTTTGTTCACCACGTCCACCATGAACGCGGCGACGGCCCTGACCTTCGCCTCCCTTGGCATGCGTCTCAAATCCGCTGCCATGTTCTCGTGAAATACTCCGTTGTCGATCTGCTGCTTGGCCTCGGCCATTATGCGGTCCAGCTCATCGGGCTCAACGCCGTCGTTTCTGGAAACGCATCGGCAGATGATTGGAATCCGCTGTGGGCCTTTGCCGTCGCCAAGATCGGCATGCTTGTACCCAACGACGCCACGGCCGTTGCAGCGCGGACATCCCGGCTTTGCCTTGGTGAGATCAATGTGCTTTGCAAGCCGAACCCTGGGTGGCGCCTGATCTTTTTTACTCATCCAATAACCCTAACTCTCTGGCCTTCTTTGTCCAGAAACGACGAAGGCAAGAGCGGCAGTTGGCCTTGTACCCGTCACGTTTCAAATCATGAAAGCATCCCGCTGGTTGGACACTGTCGGATTGCGAACCTCTGGCATGCGAGCCCGAGCCGGTTTCCGCGCATTGCGTATTCTTCATCAGCGACTTGAATGGCATGAGAACCTTCATGGGCGGCAGATCAATGTCGTTCACAATTAACGGTATCAGGATGTCGGTTTTGCCCGAGTCAGTAAAGAACATATCCGGCCTGCGATCCTGGGCGTCTTCCCAATCCTGATCGCATTCCTCGATGTCTTCGAGCGCAGAGGTCAATCGATCATTGTCTATGCCCAGCTCGACGCCTCCGGGTATCTGTGGGAATAAACCGAAAACTTTTTCCCACCTATCGTCGTCGACCAATATATCGACAGGGCTCAGGGTAATGAAGGATTTGCCTTGCACTTGGCGCAATGGATGTTCCTGTATCTCCGCTGTCATTGTCATCTCCCCAGCCGTCCAGCGATAGAAGGTTGAGCCCGTGCTCAAATCCTCCATTGTGGTCGGCTCAGAAATAGTACCCATCGTTGTCGTCCGTTACCAAGTCTACCACATTCTCTCCGCCGTCGGAATCTACGTCAAGGAAGTGGGTGCGCGCGACGGAAATAAGCTGAGAGAACGCATCGACCATATCATCATGTTTCCCAAATGGGAATTCCTGTAACTCGTCTACAATGCTGCCGCGGTTGCCGGGAAAAGCGGGACTGTTGGGATCGAGGTGATGGCTGAATAAGACCTTGCCCTTTTCGAGCAATGGCGTGGCGCCCATCAGCCTCATCGCTTTTGAAACCCTGGGCTTGGTTACCCTGACGAGCCCGGCCAGCTCCGGGTGCTCGTTAATTACCCACTCATCCAGAGTTGATTGCCCGACTTTCTCTATCAATACTTGCCAGGGCTCGTACCGACATGCCTCGTCGTAAACAGTCTCCGCCGACTTGGCTACCGATATGCGCTGATGCCAGGCATCCACGATGTACACCATGCCAGTGTCACGGTGAATTGCCGCGGCGCATTGTCCGGTGTAATCCTGATCCTTCTTTCCCGTGGGCGTCCCGGCCGGGTCGTAACTGGTGAGGAAGATGAGCTCGTCGCGTTCGAGCGCCTGGTTGAATCCATCGTGTTGCCGGAGATCTGCAAACTGAAACCATGTTGGTTGAATGAGCGCACTGTCCTGATCAATGGCCTGGTTGCGGAACGCTCGGTTGAATTCGATGCTACCGATTTCGGCGTACCTTTGTCGCAGCGCCAGCTCCGGCCACTTGTCCTTCCAGATAGAACCGAAGCCTTCGTCGATGTCGTAGCGCATCACGGTGTACGCTGGGTTGTCCATCAATTCGTGCGAGAGATCCTGTGGCGACCAAAGGGTGCAGATGTACCAAACTCGCGAGTCCGGTTCCAGAAGGTTCGTCCAATCTGATTTCCAGGCCTGCTTTATTTGTTCACGCAGAGCTGGGAACGACAACGCATTCCGGCGGTCGACCACGTCGTCAGCTATCAGCAGATCGGCCCGGCCTCCTGTTGCCGTGCTGTTGATACCCAAGGCCTCAACGCTGGCGTCCCTGTGCTTGGCACGGCGCCTGAGCACCAGGCGGTGCGCGTTCCATGGCGCTTTGGGATCTGGTTCGAGGTCGGGGAAAACCTCACGCACCCTGTCATTGGTGGTGATGTGCTGATCGATCTCGAACAATCGCTCTTTGGCCCGGCCGTCGGAAGCACATACGATTTTACTTCTAAGATTCTGATCCCGGCCTAGCTCCCAAATGGCCCGGCCCACTACGTTGCTTGTCTTGGCATGATCTCGAGGGGCAATGATGAGGACGCGCTGGTGACTATCCCATGCGGCATGCCACTCATCGTGGAACCACTGTTGCTTGAACGGTATGCCTGTCTTTTCCTCGACGAAGGCATACTCCATAAAGGCCGAAGAACTTTTCCGAGCCAATGCCACCTGACGCCAGCGCATGGCCTCGGCGCGTTTGGCGAGCTGTTTACGAGAATAGGTGTGCAAATATCGAGAGCGCCGCAATCGCGGCAGATGACCAACAGGCAGAACGTAATCTTCATGAACCCTGTCAGTCGAGGTTTCTATTCCACCGCTCTGTTG
>Ga0180433_10000226_pt1 | contig 99969 bp, 95 predicted proteins | sample SS_ome_8_FD_132980 | JGI IMG/M metagenome (GOLD analysis project Ga0180433, IMG submission 132980) | Hypersaline lake sediment archaeal communities from the Salton Sea, California, USA - SS_1_D_1 metaG | ecosystem: Environmental > Aquatic > Non-marine Saline and Alkaline > Hypersaline >... | reverse complement strand
GTACCGGCCGATTCTGCAGGGGTAACACACCCCGCACCTGAGGAGGGGCTCCATCGTTACGGGCTGGCCCTCCTCCAGGTCCCCGGTTCCTGCCGATACGGTACCCGATAATTCGTGCCCCAGGACCCTGGGGTAGCTCTGGAAGGGCTGGGTTCCCCTGTACGCGTGTATGTCCGAGCCGCAGATCCCGACGGCCTTGACTTCTATTAGAACCGCTTCGGGGCCGGGCTTTGGTGTTATATCCCTGTCCTCGAGAACCATCTCGCGTGGAGCCTTTATTGTCACACACTTCATGCGATCACCATTTCAGGGGGCCCTTGTATATTCTCTCCAGCCCCTCCTCCAGAATAACCGAGCGAAGCCTGTTGGGAACCCTCCCATTAGCTAGTTGCTGATGAAATCCCGCCTCTATCTCCTCCTCCTGGTAAAGAGACCTCCTCTCGCACTCGAGGGTTAACACCGGGACTCCCTTCACCTCTGCTGCGCACCCCACTCCCGGAACCTCCCCTAGAAAATCCCTCCAGTCGGGCGATCTCAGGGGATGATGGTCGACGACCACATTCGGCACCCCGCGGGATAGCTCCTTCAGCAGACCCGAGGCCATTCCCCACTCCCCGTGTTTCATCCTGTCTGGATCGAATAGAGGGGGGCCCGCGGTGATTGCCAGGTCAGGTTCCTGTTCGACCATCCACTCCACGCATCGTCCGTTAAGCAGCTGTACATCCGAGGCGTGAACGACCGTCATTTCACCGTCTCTCACACAGGTTCCGACCACGTAGCCCTGGACCGTTCCCTCCCTTCCATGCCAGAGGGGTTCAGAGAAAACGATCTCCGTTTGACCGAACCTGAAATTACCCCCGTCGGCAACGTGGTATTCAGGGGCCCTCCCGGCGTAGATGCGTCGAAACTTCCTGCCCCTTATTCCCTGCCTTTCAGCCACGTTGTTATCCGGATCCTTGCATAGGAGAACCTTGTCGGCGAACACCTCGTCGACGTAGGCCCTGGTGCTGAAAGTCGTCCTCAGATCGGTCTCCTGGGGTGAGAGGTGGTCGAGGTGGTAGTGGGAAATGGCTATAACGTCTGACTCTCTCGACAGGGACACCATCTCCCCCCTCTTTCTGATCAGCATCTCGTACTCCAGGGGATGGGGCGGGATCCCCGACCTGCTGTGGCAGGCCGCGCTGGGGTCAATTAGGATTGACACATCCGGCGTATTGATGTGCGTGCACATGGACCTGACCCCCATGCTCTCGAAGGCTACCAGCTCGACCTCCATGTCTCCCGCCCCTTTTCGGTTCTTATAGACCGGTGTTTAGCCCCTCCTTCATCTCGCAGCCGGACCGGTTCTCGATCCGCGGTCCGCCCTTGAAGAGGTTCCCGTTGATAATTGCGGATTTAGCTCCATCCCTCAGGAGAACGTGTAACTTTTCCTCCCCGAACCTCGAGCCCTGGACGACCACCGAGCCACCGGTCACCTCAATAGAGGGGTGGCCTCTCCCCCCGTGGTCCCAGTTGCAGAAGTTGCACTGGGACATGGTTACCACGCCCCTTCCACCGGCCAGGAGGTTCCTCTCGCCCGGCCCCCAGAAGCTGTTGTTGGAAAGTTGCAGGACGCCATCGAAGTCCGGTCCCGTCTCAACCATGGCATCGGACCCCTCGCCTCCTACCCACTCCCCGTTGGTGACCAGGAGGCCCGGTACCTGGGTGTGTTCGACCAGCAGGGCCCTCCAGGCCCAGTCCGCCGCAATGCCCAGGAAGTTCCCGTTGCACGCCCCGTGCTCGGACCTGGTAAACCTGTAGCCAACCCTGCAACCGAAGCTAAACGTATTGAGGTGGTACTCCCAGTCGGAGCGGGATATGGTGAAGGCCTCGCAGTTCTCCCAGATGTAACTCAAAAGATCGCGCCAGTCCGGAGTGTTCTCGGCCCCCGACCTGTCCCAGTAGTGGGGATTGAAATGCACGTTCTCCACCCTGCCTATGTCGGTGCAGGAATCTATGACGATTCCCCTGCTGAGGGGGCACCCGAATATGTTCCTGATGTGGTGGAGCTCGTGCTGGGCCCTAAGGTCGATGCCGAAGAAGGGATTCACCATCGTTATCTCCGAAATGGTCGCGTGCATTCCCCTTCCACGGACCGTCGGAGGGTATGGAACTGTCCCGGGAATCGTCTGCTCCGGGTAGAGTATTGTGAGGCCCTTCACCGCCGAGGACGGTTCGAGCTCCACCAGCGCTGCTCCATCGGCATCTCCCCTGCCCCCGTAGGCCTCGAAGACGGTTCCCAGAAGCCCGGTCGAGTGGTGCGGGTTCTCCCAGGATCCAGACAGGGTGACCCCGGAGGGTACCCGGAGGTCTCCATCGATCCTGTACCTGCCCGGCCCCACCGTGACCCTTCCCCCACCCGAATCCCCCGCCTTGTCAAGTTTTTCCTGGATTTCGCCCGTTGCATCCTTCTGGTCACCCATGAGAATTACCACTTGGACAGGATTTCCCCGGGTTTATAACTCGGTGGGAGGACCGAAAGCAATTATAGAAACCGGCCGAGCCCGCAGACAGTGATTAAATGCCTAGGAAAGACCTCTGGTCAAGACCGTTTAAAACGATGGTGGTCATGGGCGAGAGCACTGTTCAGGGCGGCCCCTGGCTTTTGAATTTGGAGGACCGGTGGGCTGACGTGCTGGCCCGCCTTATCAACAGATGCCAGTCCATGCCGGTTGACTATCACAACAAGGGCATAGGGGCCAACGCGATCTCCCCCCGGAGCCCAGGTTACCCGGACTCTGCCAAGCCCAGCGCCCTGGAGCGCTACAGGGAGGACGTGATCGACCTGAACCCCGATCTCTTCGTCCTCTGCTATGGGCTCAATGACATGAGGGCCGGGATGGACGTTGGGGAGTTCTCAGAGGACATGCAGACGATAATAACAGATGTCAAAGACTCCTGCTCCCCCCTTACGGTCCTGACGACCATCTACTACATGACCGGATGGAAGAGCTTCCCGCCCTACGATGCCGGGAGCGTCGAGTTAACCCGGATCTACAACGGGGAAATAGGCAGGCTCGCCGAGAGAAACGGCTGCATTCTCTCCGACGTATGGGAGGCCGAGGGCGGGGCGGACTGGGTGATAAACCCCGACGGTGTGCACGCCAATTTCGTCGGGAACCTCCTGATCGCCCACCGCGTCTTCCGCGACATAGCCGTCAACTGCAGCTGCCTGTCCATGTCCACCTTCGAGGAGACGGAGGGAACCGAGTGGGTCAGGAACACGACCTCCTCCAGGGAGAGGGTGGGTGACCCTTTCAGCAAGACCTGGTGACCTGGCGGGCACCGGAAGGTGCATTATTGACGAGGCAGCTTATTGCCAGTTACGCTCCATTCGGAGCCATTCCCCGAACAGCTTTATTTCGGACACGGGTGCGGTGTACCGTGCAGAACCTCGAATACCACCCGTGCTTCTCTCAGTCCGCCCACTCGAGGTACGGGAGGATACACCTTCCCGTGGCGAGGCTATGCAACCTCGGATGCCGGTACTGCGAGAGAGATGCGGGAGGACGGTCCTACCATTCCTACCGTCCCGCGGTCTGCGACAGGTTAGTGTCCCCTGGTGAGGTCCTCGAACTCGTCGAGAAATTCTCCCGTGATCAAAGGCTGAGGGTGATCGGCATCGCGGGCCCCGGTGAACCCCTCTTTAACCCCGAGACCTTCGAGACACTGGAACTGGTGGGATCCGCTTTTCCCGGGCGAATGCTCTGTCTAAGCACCAACGGGCTTCTACTATCCCGGCACGCGGAGACACTGAACCGGCTGGGGGTCTCCACCATCACCGTCACGATTAACACCCTCAGGCCCGGGACGGCAGTGAGGATTTACCGGTACGCAATAGTCGGGCAAAAGCTAATCAGGGGCCCTGAGGCCGGGGAGATCCTGGTATCCAGGCAAATTGAGGGGGTGAGGTCGGCGGCAGCCCTGGGAATGGGCGTCAAGATCAACACCATCCTGATGCCCGGCGTCAACCAGGGGGAGATCGGCGAGATCGCCCGGCTCTCAAAAATGGCGGGGGCACGCATCCAGAACATCACCCCTTTGATACCGATGGGAAGCATGGGTGATTTCCCCGCCCCGACCTGCCAGGAGTTGAGCGAGGCCAGGGAGGTGGGGAGCAACCACCTGGACCAGTTCAGGCTCTGCCGCCAGTGTCGATCCGACTCCGTCGGAATCCCGGGGGTCGGGGATGGCGTTCTGACCCGGCGCTAGCTACGTGTTCAGTTTCCTGTAGCCGGTGGGTCTACCAGGTGTAGTCTTCCGTCGGTTCCTTTACCTTGCCCAGGGCCTTCTCCACCACTATCCTCTGCTCGATTGCGGCTACCCGCTTCTTGTTGATCTTCACCGCGTCGGGGTTGACGGATATGGAGTCAATACCCGCACGCACGAGGAACTCGACGAACTCGGGGTAGACCGATGGGGCCTGCCCGCAGATGGACACGGTCTTGCCGTCCTTGTGGGCCGCCTCGATCAGGTGCGCAACAGCCCGCTTGACTGCGAGGTTCCTCTCGTCGAACACGCTGGCAACCGTCTCGTTGTCCCTGTCGGCACCCAGAATCGTCATTGTGAGGTCGTTGCTGCCTATCGAGTAGCCATCAATGTACTTGTTGAACTGGTCCGCCAGGATTATGTTAGATGGGATCTCGGCCATCAACCAGACCTTGAAATCCGGTCCTCGCCTGAGGCCCTCCTCGTCCATGATCTTGACGACCTTCTCCATCTCATCCACCGTCCGGCAGAACGGGATCATGACCCACAGGTTCTTTAGACCGAAGTCCTCCCTGACCTTCCTAACGGCCTGTACCTCGAGCCTGAAGGCGTTTACGTACTTCGGATCGTAGTACCTCGAGGCACCCCTCCAGCCGAGAAGTGCACTGGGCTCCTCGGGCTCGTACTTGTTCCCGCCTCGAAGGTTCCTGTATTCGCTCGTCTTGAAGTCGCTGAATCTGAGCACCACCGGCCTGGGTGACAGGCCCGCGCAGGTCTGCCTTATGAACTCGGCAAGCTGGTCAACGACCTTCTCGGGGTGACCCTCCTCTATTAGCTGCAGGGGGTGGTCCTGGATGTAGTCCGTCCAGATGAACTCCTCGCGCATCAGGCCGATTCCATCGCATGGCAGGTCGCCGTGCTTGTCCTGGTACTCGATGCCCAGGTTCATGTAGATCTTCGTACCGGTTACCGGAACTGCCTCGGCGGCCACTACCGCACCGGTTGCAGCCTCCGCCTTCTTCACGGCCTCCTCGAGGATGCCCTCGTAGACGACCCCGTTCTTGGCATCGACGGTCACATCCGCCCCGTCCTTAATGGCGTCGGTCGCCTTATCGCCCTTGGTTCCCGTTGCGACTATGCAGGGGATCTCGAGCTCTCGGCTCACGATCGCGGCGTGGCACGTCATCCCGCCGGAATTCGTCACGATGGCCTTGGCCTTCTTCATGGCCGGCACCCAGTCAGGGGCGGTCATCTCGGTGACGAGTATCTCACCCTCGTTGAAATCGTGGATTCCCTCCACCGACAATATCACGTGGGCCTTTCCGGCGGCCAGTCCCGGGCTGGCTGGAAGACCCCTGACAATTATGTTCCTCTCGGTCGTGAACTCGGTCTCCTCGTCCTCTGCGGCGGGAGCGGCCTTCTGGGACCAAACGGTCTCCGGCCTGGCCTGGAGTATCCAGAGCTTGTTCGTCCTCTCGTCCAGACCCCACTCGATGTCCATGGGCATGCCGTAGTGCTTCTCGATATCGATGGCGTATCCCGCGAGCTCCTTGATCTGGTCGTCTGTCAGTATCTGGGCCTCCTGCTTCTTCGCAGGAACCTTCTTCTCGACCACTCCCCCGCCGGGTTTCCTCAGCAGCATCACGGTCTTCTTGCTGATCGACTTGTCGACTATGCTCAGGTCTGACTTCTTGACCAGGTAATCATCGGGGGTTACGGTTCCCTGCACTACGTATTCACCCAGGCCCCATCCCGCCTCGATGAGGATGACCTCCCTGTCTCCGGTGCTGACGTTCAGTGTGAACATCACCCCGGCCGACTCGGAGAAAACCATTAGCTGAACAACGGCGCTCAGGGCAACATCCATGTGGTCGAAGCCCTTCTGGACCCGGTAGTAGATCGCCCTGTTGGTGAATAGCGATGAGTAACACTCCTTGATACGCTCGACGGTCTCCTTTGCCCCCTTGACGTTCAGGTAGGTCTCCTGCTGTCCGGCGAAGGATGCATCGGGGAGGTCCTCGGCGGTGGCGCTCGACCTTACTGCCACGAAGGGAAGTTCCCTGCCCTTGCTGTCCTTCTGGTAGCGCTTGGTCAGCTGCTTGTAGGCAGCCGCGATATCGTCCGCGAGTGCCTTGGGCATCTTCGCGTCCATGATCGTCTTCCTTATCTTCGCACCGACCTCGTGGAGCTTCTTGGTGTCCTCGGGATCCGTCAACTCCTCCAGGATCGCGGCTATCCTGTTGCTAAGGTCGTTCTCCTCGACGAAAAACCGGTAGGCTGCTGCGGTCGTCGCGAACCCGTAGGGAACCGGGACCTTGGTCTTGGATGTCATCTCCCCCAGGGAGGCTGACTTACCACCCACCAGGGGAACTTCCTCCCTGCTGAGATCGTCGAACCACAGTACGAATTTCTCTTCCTTGGGAACCTTCTTTGCCATGTTCTCACCATTAAGATAGGTAAGATAAAGACTCGGCATGGACAACTCGGGATACTTGGCCACGCCGGCTTGGCGCCGGGTCCCTGAGAGTTCTATTAAATGTTATTTGAGGTGAAATAAGTTCCCCGTTGCCCTCCAAATCGCGATGGGAGTTCGGAGAGGACGTCTTCCACATTCGGTACCGGAGGTGCATCCGTGGAAAAATTAAAACGGGGATGTTCCACCCCACCGTTGTTGAGCATCGATAACGGAGGATCCAGAGCGGGAACCGGATTGATACTGGCTGTAGTACTCGTGCTGCTGGCATTCACCCTGATACTGATGGCCCAGAACGTCGACCTCAAACGCAGGCTGGATGAAAATACCCTCGCGGTGGAGAACCTCTCAACACAGCTTGAATCCATGACCATGGAAAATTCCGAGCTTTCCTCCCAGAAACAGTACCTGGAGGACGCCATTCGGGACTACCAGGAGAGGGTCAGGACATACCAGGCCGAGGTGCAACAGCTTCGCCAGCTGGCCAACCTCACCACCGATAACTCTACCCTTCTGGCCGGTGACCTTACCATCAGGATGGTAGTGCCGGCCGTCATGGCTGAGACCTCCGTGAATATCTGGGGACGCAGGGAGATAACTGGCTACACCGGCATTGCCACGAACCTGACCCTCGAGGCCGTTTTCGGCCAGGGCAGGGTCTTGGTAGACACGAAGCCACCCATGGGCGAGGTCTTCCAGGACACCGCCGTGATGGCCAAGGAGACTGCGGAGAAGATAACGGGGAAGAAGATATACGACCATGACCTCATTTTCTCCATCGAGGCCCCTGAAGTGGTTCCCTCGGTTGACGGGCCCAGCGCCGGGGCGGCGATGGCCCTCATGGTACTCGCACTCCTCGAGGAGAGGTCGCTTGACCCTGTAGTCTCACTCACCGGCACGGTATCCCCGGATGGCGGTATTGGGGCCATCGGCGGGGTTGTCGAGAAGGCCATCGCGGCCGAGGAGGCGGGAACGAGGATTTTCTGCATACCCAGGGAAAACGAGTACATACGGGTTCCCTACGTGAGGGAGATCCCGGTCGGTCCAATCACATGGAGGATAACTGACACCCGGGAAGTCGAGACCAAATCCTTTATCCAGGATCAAACCGATCTGAATGTCGTCTTGGTCGATGATGTGCAGGGCCTATTCGAGATAGCTACATATAAGGAAGGGTGAGAAATTCAGGGTGGATGCCGACGGCCCGTATAACCCATCTTCCAGAGAGGGGGCTTATCGAAATCGAAACAGATCCCCCGACCAAGATTCCCCTGTCCGGTACCTTCAGGATGCTCCACGGGGGCGGCGGGCGTGGGCAGTACTCCGCCCTTGCTATGTACTATCCGGATGTGATTGGCAGGCTCGCTGAATCGGGCTTCGAGATTAAAAGCTCCCTGGGTGGGAGCATACCGCTCCATTTCAGCGTGGAGATCTCCGGTGAAACCCGGCCCTACCAGGAACAGGCCTACCTGAGGTGGGCCAAGGCCGACCACCGCGGGGTAGTGGTGATGCCCACCGGTGCCGGGAAGACCTTCGTTGCCCTCAGGGCTATTGCCGAGGTCCGGCAGGCAACACTGGTACTCGTGCCCACGATAGATCTCATGCACCAGTGGTACGAGAACATATGCAGGGTACTTGGGCTCGGGGAAACCCAGGTAGCCAAGTGGGGTGGTGGTCACCACGAACTGCGTGACATAACGGTCATGACCTACGAATCTGGTACCATCCACACGCCCACCATCTCGGACAGGTTCGGCCTGCTGGTCTTTGACGAGGTTCACCATCTGCCCGCGGAATCCTACAGGAGGATCGCCGAGGAGTCTCTCGCCAGTATGAGGCTCGGCCTGACGGCCACCCCCGAGCGGGTTGACAGGCTCGAGACTGACCTGGACAAACTGGTCGGCAGGATAGTTTACAGCATATCGAAGGAGGAACTGGAGAGGAAGAGCTACGTGGCCAGCTTCAGGCAGGAGAGGATCCTGGTGGACCTGACCCCCGAGGAACGCCTCGAGTACGAGACACTCTGGCGGACCTACAAGCAGAACCTCAGGTCGGTCTTTGCCAAGACGAGGGGAGCCAGGGGCAACCCCATCCGTCTTCTGGTCCGTCGCCTGGCCTACGACAAGAACGCCAGGGTAGCCCTCGACTCCTGGCGGAGGGCCAGGAGGATCGCCCTGGAGGCTAACTCCAAGGTTGAACAGGTTGAGAGGCTTCTCAAGAGGTACAGGGACAGAAAGGTACTGATCTTCTCGGAGTACGTATCGATTGTCAACAGGATCGCCAGGAAATTCGGGATCGCCAAGATAACTGCAAAGACCAGCCTGAAGGAAAGGAAGATGATCCTGCAGATGTTCAGGGAGGGCAGGATAACGAAACTGGTCTCGGGCAAGGTGCTTGACGAGGGCGTTGACGTCCCTGATGCCAGCGTCGGAATAATCGTGTCCGGTAGCTCCACTAAGCGACAGTACGTCCAGCGTCTTGGCCGGATACTGCGCCCAAAGGACATCCAGGCAGTCCTCATCGAGATAGTATCCAGGAAGACCACCGAAATGCAGGCCTCCGAGCGCCGGAAGAGGCCCGTGAAGGTATGATTCCGGGACATTGGTGAAATATCTAAGAGAACCCAATAACTACGGATTGATCATATGGCATGTTCATGCGGGCTCTGCAGGGAGATAGGAGTTCTCCTCGAGCAGGCCCTCAAGGAGAGAAAGAGCGAGGACCCGGAGCTCTCGGGTTCCCTGGCATCGCTGATCTCCCTCCGCGAGCGTCACGGCGAGCTGAACGAGGCGCCCGCTAAAGTAGCTGACGAGATGAGGGGTCTGGTAAGGAAGATCCGATCCCTCTGCCAGGACGAGACCCTCACGTCGAGAGCCGACTGGGCTCTGGAGGAGTACATATCCCTCGAGGAGTTCATAGAGGAGATGGGCGCCAGCCTGACCAGGCCGAAGTACATATCCCAGGTCGTCGGGAGAATCGCCGAGATGTCGCAGGAGGCCATCGACCTCCTCCCCTTCAGGCCAAAGGGCAGCTACACAATCGAGATACTGGAAGACCAGGGAGACACGGCCCTGGCAAGGTTCAGCACGGAGATCGGGACCCACCAGAAGGCGATATACATCTACCTCTTCCTCAATCTCGGGGGGCCATTCCACGACCCCCGTGTCACAGTCAGGAAGGCCCTGGTGGAGACCGATATCCCACTAGAACCAAGCATCAGGACGGAGGCCTTCAAGGAAAGGACGTATGACAAGATCGAGATCAAGCTGATCCACGAGAGGTACAAGGACCTCTCCCTCCCTCCGGAGGTCATTGAGGCCCTCGTAAGGGGAAGCTCCTGGTACTCCGAGCTCGCCGATGTGGTCGTGATGCCTCCCCTTTCCGATATCGTCGAGGACTTCAAACCCCACCGGGGCACCCCGACATACGATGAGATCGAGGAGCTGGAGGCCAGCCTCAGGCCAACTGTACTCGGTTACCTGTCAAAAAAGGTCCAGGTGCTTCACCAGGAGATCGCCGACCTCAAGTCCTCCGCCGCAGGCGAGGGAGATGTGCTCGAGCAGAAGCTCGAGGATAGGAATGCCCTGTTCGGGATGATGAAGCTCAGGCTCGTTATTGACGATAACACGACCCTCCACATCCACGATCACACCATCCAGAAGGTCACCACGATGCCCCTCCCGTATACGATAGACGTTCACGTGAAGACCTGGGAGTCAGAGCCCTGCATGGCCAGGCTCCTTCACAAGGCCATATCCGTCCTGAACAGGCAGGAGATCCTGGAACACACGATAATGGAGGTCAAGGCGGTCCTCCTGCCGAGGCCCAAGGTTGTCCCCCCTGCGAGGATCGAGGCGGAGAGCGTCCTTGAGAAATACCCCATTCCGACCGAGCAGGACGTCATAAATTGCGAGAGCGGGGGCTTCTCCCACGGGAAGAGGGAGCTCACTAGGGACCTGGGACTGAAGGAGGTGCTGGTAAGGGTGCTCTCCTCCGCCACCGACGTGGATGAGTGCAGCCAGTACACCTGCCAGGAGGGCATCGTCCCCGGGGACAAGTTCGCCGGAACGATCATCGCCACGGGGAGGGATGTTACCGGGCTGACAGTCGGGGACATGGTGGTTGGAGTGCCGATTATCAGGTGTGGGAGGTGCCCAAACTGCATGGAAAGCGGTGCCTGCAGCGAGCCCCTGAAGCTGGGGGTCGATGTTGATGGGTCCCACATGCAGTTCATCAAGCTGCCCGAGGAGAACGTCCTGATTACGCCCAGGGGCAGGATAAGCCTGGACTCGCGGCCTGACGCGGCCTGCCTTGCCGAGGCGCTGGCGATAGCCGAGCACGCGGTCACCAAGAGCACCGTTTTCTCCAAGAAGGGCATCATGGACTACCAGCTCAGGAAGCCAATACTCGTGCTGGGCACCAACCTGGTCGCGCTTAACATCCTGCAGAGGTTACTCGATGGGTACTCGGACATCATAATCGTCCTTGACCACAGCGAGGAGAGGTTATCGAGGCTGAAGGGGCTCCCGGACTCCCCGGAGCTGCTCGGCCGAAGGATCTACCCAGTGCTTATCTCCTCCGTGAGCGAGGCCGTATCCAAGGTGCTGGAGCTCTCCGGCAGGAGGGTCAGGATGATCTTCAACGCCCTGGGAACCAGGCGATCGGTGGAGATCGCCTACAGCGTAATGGACGTTTACGCGGTGCTGGTTAACGTCGCCTACTCTATGGAGGAGCTTGGTGGACTGCACCAGCTGATAGAGGGCAAGAAGGTAACTATATACGACTGCGCCATGGTTCCCTTCGACGAGCTGAGATCCTACATGGAGATGGCGCTGATATCAATGAGTTACTCCAGGATAGAGCCCTGGAGGTTCAAGGCGATGAGGCTGGCAATAGGGGAGGCTCCGCCGATACTTGACAAGATAATGTCAGGGGACCGGGGGATGATGGGCCTGAGCCAGATCACGATCAAGCCAAATGGTTGATGGGAGGACTGGTATATTGGAGTTCGGTCTTTGCATAGAGATGGCATTTGCCAAGGATCCCTTCGAAACGAGGTTCGAAAAGGCGGCCCGCGCGGGTCTGGAGAACGTAGAGATGTGGTCGATCGACGGTAGCTTCAAGGGTAAACCCGGGGAGCTCGCACGGATGGCCGAGGACAGCGGAGTCCGTGTAACGAATACGGTCATAGGTTCGCCGGATGGATCGGCATATGGCGCCCTCACCAGGCCCGGCGACCGTAACAGGTGGCTGGACAGGGCCCGAACCGTTATCGACTTCACGTCGGAGGCCGGGATACCCGCAACCATTGTCTGCACCGGGAACGTAATCCCGGGTCTCAGCGACGAAGAGATGGAAAAATCGGTTATCGATGGGCTGGCCCCGACACTCGATATGGCGGAGGGAGCCGGGGTCACCCTTCTTCTGGAGCCCCTCAACACCAGGCATGACCACGGGGGCTATTGGCTAACGTCCAGTGACCGCGGTGGTGAGATCTGCCGACGGATGGAATCGAAGAGGATGAAATTGCTCTTCGACTGCTACCACATGCAGATAATGGAGGGAGATCTCACGAGCCATATAGAGACCAACCTCGACGTGATTGGCCACTTCCACTGTGCCGGGGTCCCTGGCCGGAATGAGCCATTCATCGGCGAGGTAAATTACATCCACATCATTAGCAGGCTATCAGAACTTGAATACGGCGGTATCTTCGGTCTCGAGTACAAACCCTCCTTCGATGATGCCAAGTCGGTGGCAGCAACACTGGATCACCTGTCTATCAATGGTTCCTGATCCGGTGGCATTGCGATGGCGATCGATACGATCAAGCTCTTCGCCTGCGACTTCAACTTCTCAATGGTGGGAGACCAGCCCAGACCAAGCCTCCCCCAGGACTGGGCAAACGTGGATCCTGGAGAATACTTCGACTGGCACATCGAGTTCGGGAACAACCTGGCCTTCTGCCATGCCTACACCTACTGTGGCTACGCCTTCTACCCGTCAAGGCTCGGACCCGTTGCCCCTGGACCGGGGAGCAAGCTACTCCCCTCCCTGTACGAGATTTCGAGGGATAGGGGGGTTCCCTTCTGGTCATACTTCTGCGTAGGTGCCGACCTTACGATGATGGCCCTTCGACCAAGCTGGAAGGTCCCCGGTACCAATTTCATGGCGCCAGAGGGCCCCTGGACCAATCTACTTTGCGACAGGGTCAGAGAATTCCTCTCAATGTATCCGGTCGACTGGATCCTGTTCGACTGGTTCGTCTACGGCAACCTGGAAAAGGAGGGATCCCCAGTGGGTTTTTCCCCCTTCAGCTCCAGGAGATTTCGTGATGTAATCGGGAGGGAACTGCCCAGGGATCCCTCCCGAGTACCCCGGGATGATGAGATAACCTACAAGCGGGAGGTCCTGGCCAGCCAGTTCCGGGAAATACAACGTGTGGTGAAGGAGACAAGCAGCTGTACCAAGGTCATCTTCAACGTACCCTACAGGGAGCCCTCCGGGGCAATCTGGTCCAACCACCCGATGCTCCGTGAGAGCGATGGCCTTTTCTCCGAGTGTACCGACAACTCGATTATGGAGTGGCTGCTAACAGTAAGGAAGCCTGGACAGAGGGTGATGACCACCATTAGGGGAGGCGCGGGCGAGGACCTCAAGGGGGATCCCCGTCAATGGCGCAGGTGGTACGACAGGGGCTGCGATTTCATGGGGTATGCCTTCGGTACTCCTCCTGACTTCAGGCCTCACCCGATATACCGGGAGGACGTCGACCTGGTCCGGGAGTCCTTCTCCCGGATGGACTGAGCACTAGACCATGATTGAAGCGACCGGTTCCCTCTGCCTGGGGATTGCGCGGACTGGACTAGTCGAAGTCCGTGCCCGTATCCGAGTCCTCGTCATCGTCGCCGCCGGGCGATGGGGGTCCTCCGCCGCCACCAGTTCCCTTGGACGATATCACGTCGTCGATCCTGAGCAGCATTGAGACGGCCTCGGTCGCGGACTTGATCGCCTGCTGCTTCACGCCAACGGGCTCAATCACGTTAAGATCGGCCATGTTGGTCACCTTTTTCTCGATGACGTTCAGGCCGATGGATGGGCCCTCCTCGCTGGACTTGGCTATCAGGTCCTGAACCGTGTCGATTGGATCCATCCCGGCGTTCTCCGCCAGGGTCCTTGGGATCTGCTTTATGGCCTCGGCGAATGCCTCCACGGCCAGTCCCTCCCTTCCGCTGACTGACTTGGCGTACTCGCTTAGCCTTGATGCCAGAGCAGCCTCGATCGCTGCTCCCCCGTATACTATCCTGGGGTCCTCGGCTATCAGGCCTGCAACTGAGACCGCATCATGGAGCGCTCTCTCCGTCTCGTCCACGACGTGTTCGGTTCCTCCCCTGACGAGTATTGTGACGGCCTTCGGGTCCTTGCACTTCTCGACGAATATCATGTCGTCTCCGGCGACCTTCCTCTCCTCCACGAGCCCGGCATCCCCGAGGTCCTCGGGTGATAGCTCCTGGATGTTGGTGACGATGGTCGCCCCGGTTGCCCTCGAGAGCTTCTCGACATCGCTCTTCTTGACCCGCCTGACCGCCATTATCCCTGCCTTGGTCAGGAAGTGCTGGGCAAGGTCATCGATGCCCTTCTGGCACATCAGGACGTTCGCGCCGCTGGCTACGATCTTGTCCACCATGTCCTTTAGCATCTCCTCCTCCTGATCGAGGAAGCTCTCAAGCATCGTCGGGTCCGAGATCTGTATCTTTGCGTCCGTCTCTGTATCCTTGACCTCAAGGGCCGCGCTCAGAACTGCTATCTTGGCGTTCTCGACCTTCCTGGGCATTCCGGGCTGTACCCTTTCCTTGTCGACGAGTATGCCCCTGATCATCTGGGAGTCACTCAGGGTGCCCCCTTCCTTCTTCTCAATCTTCACGTAGTCGATATCGAACTCGAAAGATGATTTCTTGCCCGTTTTCTTCTCAGTAATGACCTGCTTGACCGCCTTGACCGCCAGGTCCGCCAGGTGGTCCAGAGTTGCCTCGGCCCCCTTGCCGGTCATTGAGGTCATGGCGACCTTCTTCATGGTTCCCTCGTCGCCAGATCCAACCTCAACTGCAAGATCGTCGAGGATTTTCAGGGACTTCTCCTCTGCGTTCCTGTAACCCTGAACGATTACCGTCGCGTGGATGTGGTCCGCCAGCATCTCCTCGGCCTTCTTGAGGAGCTCGCCGGCTAGTATGACCGCAGTTGTCGTCCCATCGCCAACCTCGTCGTCCTGGGCCTTGGCGACCTCGACCATCATCTTCGCAGCCGGGTGCTCGACGTCCATCTCGTCGAGTATGGTCGCACCGTCGTTGGTTATGACGACGTCACCGAGGGTATCCACGAGCATCTTGTCCATGCCCTTGGGCCCGAGGGTGGACTTTACTGCCTCTGCAATAACCTTCCCTGCCATTATGTTATTTGACTGGGCGTCCTTTCCCCTCTTTCTCTCAGATCCTTCTTTCAGGATAAGAACGGGAGTTCCTCCTAGCTGTCCTGCCATGATTTTACACCTACGGTAGGGCCCTCGGGCCCACTCGTTTGGTTCTAAGGGCGCATGACTTCTTGGTTATATATATATCTTCCCACTTTTTCGTGGGGCCTCCCCTCAAAATATCTAGTCAGATGGGTACTGCTGCTCGATCCAGGATTTAATTCGGGGCGCTATCCCCTGTCCGATCTTCGGCACCATTGCCAGGTCCTCCACGCTGGCACTCCTGAGGTCCTCTATCTGCCTGTATCCTGCCTTCATCAGGGCCCTTGCCCGCACCCTCCCAACCTGAGGAATCGACACGAGGGTCAGGGCATCTTCCCTCACCCCGTACTTGATCCTAACCCGCATCTTGTCCAGTTCCTTTCGGCCGCCGGATCTCAGTATCCTGGCGATCTCGCTGGAGGCGTAGAGGAGCCAGTCTGCAGTCTCCACCTTGGCCCGGAGCCCTCCAGGGGGTACCCCGAACTTGCTGTGGATCGCGTCCTCCCCGGCCTCGTTGATCCAGGACTCGAACATGAGGCCCGTCCTCATCGCCCTCAGGTACTCCTCGTACTCGTACCCCCACTCGTTGGGGGCGGAGACTATGTTCTCAGCCTCTATCTCCTCCAGCCTGTCCTCCATCTCCCCCCAGTCGCTGCCCAGGCGCAGCAGCGGGCGCATCTCCACGGTGTAGCAGATCATGAGCAGCAGCGTAAGGGGGCTGACCCTCCTCTTCCTCTTCTTAAGCTGGGACATGGCCAGGTAGAGCCGGTACCCCGTGTCAGGGTCGATGTAGAGCTCCGAAACCCTCTTCCCGATGGGGGTGGGGCTGTACTTCCCCTCCTTGTGCTGGATGAACCCGTAATCGATCAGGTCGCCCACGACCCCCTCGATCTTGGCCTCCAGCTCCGGGTTCGCGCCGAACTGGTGGCCGTAGAAAGTCGAGGACATTACGGTCATCAGCTCCTCCCACCTCCTCACGAAGCCAGATGCTATCAGGCCGAGGACGTGCATCCGGAGGATGGGCTCTATCGCCAGCTTCGACCCGATTTCCTCGATATCGCCAAGGAGGTATCTCTCCCTGATGAGCTCCTCCTCCGCCGTCGACTTTGCTATGGTAATTGCCTGCCCGATGTCATCGTACTGGGGCCTCCCGGCCCTGCCGCACATCTGCCGGTACTCCAGGACCGGTATGTACTCCGAGGTGAAGCCCGAGAACCTCTTCAAATCCCTGACAATAACCCTCATGGCGGGGAGGTTTACGCCGTAGATGAGGGTTGGCGTGGCTGAGATGACCTTCAGAAGTCCCGCCCTGAATGAGTCCTCCACCAGCTTCTTCTGCCTGCTGGTCTCCCCCGCGTGGTGAAAGGCTGCCCCGTGCCTGACGGTCTTCGCGAGCCTCCGGCACTGCACCGTGGGATAGTCCACGTCCCCCAGGATTTTCTGGGCCAGGTCCGAGAGCCTGATCTTCTCATCCTCGCTGAGAAGGGACCCTATCGAGGTCGCCACGTCCTCGGCCACCCTCTCGGCCCCCTTCCTCGAGCTAACGAAAAGCAGGGCCTGTTTCCTGCGAGTGACCACGTCGTGGGCAAGCATGACGGCCGGTGGTCCCCCGGTTCCCTCAACCTCATCCACCCGTTCCCCATCGCCCTCCAGGAACCTGATCTTCCTGTTCCGGTAGATCCCCTGGGTTAGCTTGACGGGTCTCCACTCCGACAGGACCAGGTCGGCATCCAGCCACTCGGCGAGCTCCTCGGGATTCCCGATGGTGGCCGAAAGAGCCAGGATCCTCGTCCTCGGGTTCATCTTCCTGAACTTGGTAATCACCATCTCCAGCGTCGGGCCTCGGTTCTCCGAGTCCAGGAGGTGGATCTCGTCAACTATCACAACCCCAACATCGTCGAACCACATCGGCCTGGACCTTAGAATTGAGTCACACCTCTCGGAGGTCGTTACTAGAATATCGAAGCGAAGCGTGAAGGGGGATTTTGAAAGATCCCGGTCCCCGCTCTGGACCCTGACCCGGTACCCGAGGTCCCCGTACTTCTCCTGGAACTCCTCGTACTTCTCCGACGCAAGTGCCCTCAGGGGCACTATGTAAACCACGGACCTGCCCGACTCCATCAGGTTCTTCATGAAGGCCATCTCGGCGACGGCGGTCTTGCCGCTGGCGGTCGCCGAACAGACAACCATGCTCCGCTTGCCCAGCAGGCCCTTTTCCAGGGCAAGGATCTGGAGGGGGTTGGGCTCCTCGTACCCCGACTTCTCCATTACCAGCTGTACAACATCCTCTAATTGCCCCTCGCTGGACGTCTCCCTTTCACCACCAACCAGCCTCTTCTGGCCCCTCAAGCTCCTTCTGGATAGCCTCAATGCCCGCTGTTAGAACTCGAACTTGATAGCTTTTCCCACCTGACTATCTCCCGGGCCATCCTCATCTGCTCCGTGAAGGACCCTGTGGCCCCACCCTCTAGGGCCAATCGACCTATCTCCGACATCACGGACCTGTTGATCGGCGTTGGTTCCATGCCTCCGAGTGCAGAACCGGCCAGGGGGAGGAAGTGGTGAGCCCTGACCCTGCCGCCCATCTGGATGATCTCCCTCATGAACTCCAGGCTGCGCATCTGGTCCGATTCATCCTCAAAGGGAAGGCCCAGGATGAAATCCACGATCGGCTTCAGACCTGCCCCGATTACTATCTCAACCGCCCTTCGAACGGAATCCGTGTCATGCCCCCTGTTTATCGCCTTCAGGACACCGTCAGATCCGGACTGGGCCCCTATGCAGATCGAGCTGTTGTCCGCGTACTCCTTGACGATCTCCACCAGGTCCTCGGTGACGAAGTCGGGGCGCGCCTCACTTGGGAAGGTGGCGAAGAATATCCTCTTCCTGCCCTCAAGTTCTCTCAGTGATGACAGAAGCTCCGCAACCGCTGCCCCGTTGGGCCTCCTCGTGGACGATCCGTACCCCAAGGAGTTCGGGGATATGAACCTGAAATCCCAGCTTCCCCTGAGATCCAATAGCTCACCGGCTGATTTCATTATCGACCCTATCGACCTGTGCCTTATGGCACCAAAATTGCCCGGCACGGAGCAGTATCCACACCCGAAGAGGCAGCCTCTCGTTATTTCGATGGGCGGGTAAAGCCCGAACTTCATCGATATGGGAGGTAGAGCATCGAGGTCATCGAGGGGCCTGCCCTGTACGATGGGCCAGCCCGCGGGTTGTCCCCCCTGGCCAAGAAGTGCCCCGATCACTCCGGGGAATACGATCTCGCCCTCCCCCCTGACCACGACGTCAAAGCCCATCTCGAGGGTCTCCCGGGGGTGGCCCGTTGCGTGGGGCCCCCCCGCAACCAGGTCCGCTTTCCCCCCCAGTCCTCGAATTTCCCTCACCAGCTCGATCATCCCTGGGCGCTGGGTCGTGAAGAATGAAAAGCAGCACACGACCCTATCATAATTATTGACAGCCTCCCCGAGATCGGTCACAATATCCCGTGAGGCCCGGATATCCGTTGAAATAGAAGAGGCATCGAGGCTGTTGATCAGGGGCACCATGCTGTACCAGTTCCTCTTCGCCATTTCAAAGAGGACCACGTGGTCCGGCAATCAAATCCGGCCCCTAGGCTCCTATAAGGTGGAGGAGGTATCCAAGTTTGCCATGGGGCAGTATGGCATCAGCGTAGCACTTCACAAGCCCACCCTTGTCGTATGCAACCCCCGTCCCGGCCTCCCTGATGATCTCTAGGTCATTTGCCCCGTCGCCCACCGCCACAACTTCCTCGAGGGTGAGCCCGAGCTCGGCCGCGAACTCCCTCATCTTCTCCAGCTTGATTGCCCCGTTCACTATCCTCCCCCTCACGCTGCCCGTGATCCTGCCCTCCAGGATTTCGACATCTGTCCCGATGACGAAGTCCGTGCCGAGCCGGTCCCTGGCCCGCTCCGTGAAGAATGAGAAGGCACCGCTCAGTATGGCTGTTTTAATCCCCATCATCCTCAGGGTGGTCAACAGCTGGTTTACCTCCGCCGCGGTCCTGGTTTTCCTCCAGATCTCCTCAAGTTTTTCCTCCTTTACTCCCCTCAGAAGGGCCAATCTGTGCATGAATGACTGTGAGTATTCCAGCTCCCCGGCCATGGCCCTCTCCGTTATCTCCTCGACCTCGTCCTCCACGCCGGCGACCCTGGCTACCTCTACTATCAGCTCCTCGTTAACCAGCGTGCTATCAAGGTCGAAACACACCAGCCCCTTCGGCCTTTTTATGATCGACATGGGGTTAATCACCATGCAGAACCCCATCTTCTCCCCGAAGTTGAGTAGATCGACCTTCATCGTTCCCAGTTTGACGGTATCATCCGTACAGAGCCTTATGTTCAGGAAGGATGGATCAATGCCGTCAAGCTTCATGTCGACGACATCAGTTCCCCTCACCTCCCCCGATAGGGACCTAATAGTCCTGAGGAGGCTCCCCATCGATCTCTCCATGGTGAACCTCTGGCTGACTATTCGGATTAGCCAGTCCGTTCCTGGCGGGTTTTCCTCCTTCGGCGGCGGTTTCTCCAGGCTCACCGGGATGCTCGGTCCAACGGCCTCCGCCACCCTCTGAGTCGAGGTCTGCTCCAGGAGGTGAACGTAGAGATGGCTTTTCTTCCTGATTACCCCGGTGGGAATCATCCCTTTCGAGCTTAGCTCAACCAGTTTCTCTATGGTGGAATCCTGGACATCGACCTCAAGCAGGAAGTCCAGGCCCCGGGGAGTCATTGACCCCCGCACCGGGTTGATCTTCTATTATATATTTTCGCGCCTGCAGCTATTGCACCGGAATGAATACGGCCAGTTCAATCCCGGGATTAACGGCCTCTCAATTCACCTTTCTGGTGTCCTGCTGGCCTGATCGGAGGATTTTTATTGCCAGATTCCGACCGATTGGAATGCTTCCCAGGGACGGGATCTCCAGGCGCAGCTTCCTGGGTTTCGGAGCGGGCGCGGCGACCCTCGCCCTACTTGGTAGGGCCAACGCCCAGCAACAGGGCGTCCCCGGCAGGGACTCCGTGGTGATCTCGGAAAACGGGTCGAATCCCGCGCAGCTGGTTTCGGGAGCATTCGAGGCGCTTGGGGGAATAAGGAGCTTCATATCCCCGGGAGATACCGTCCTTCTCAAGCCGAACGCGAGTTTCTCCATTGGACCCGAAATTGGGGCAAATACCAACCCGGAGATAGTTAGCGCGGTGACGAGCCTCTGCCTCCAGGCCGGCGCCAACAGGGTGGTCGTTGCGGATCACACGCTTGGAAGGCTGGGAAGGGAGGTCATCAGGATCAATGGAATCGGAGAGGCCGTCGAGGGCTGTGGTGGTGAATTCATGACCCTCGATAGCAGATCTGACTACGAGGCCCGCGAGATAGTCGGCGGAAACGTGCTGAAATCTGTTGATTCGGCGAAGGTAATATCCGACAGCGACGTCCTCATCAACCTCCCCGTGATGAAAAATCACGATGCCACGGGGGCGTCCGTGGGGCTAAAGAACCTGATGGGCCTCGTCTACGATAGGATGGTTTTCCACAGGGAGGGGCTCTGGACTACGATCGCAGACCTGGCCCTTGCCGTCAGGCCGGACCTGACAATAGTGGATGCCATAAACGTTATGACGAAAAACGGCCCCAGAGGGCAGCCTGATCCCGGGCACCATTACCTGAACAGGGTCGTTGCAGGCGTGGATCCCGTTGCCGTTGACGTTGCATCCCTCAACATGGTCTCGTCCCTGGGGTACCCGGATTTCGAGATATCAGAAAATCGGAATAACTACATACGGTACGCAGACGACCTGGGGGTGGGTGATGGAAACCCCTCCTCCGTTAACGAGAAGACCTTCCTCTGGGATTCTACCGAGGGGGATGCCAATTGCGTGGTCCAGAAGGAAGGCCTCGAGTTACCTGGCTGGGCACCCTACACGGCCCTCTCCGGGGCCACCATCGCCCTGGGCGGTGCTGCAATCCTCTACGACAGGAGAAGCGGTGATGTCCGGAAAAAGGGGTAATACCGCATTCGACTCCGTCTCCAGGCGGCATTTCCTGGCCACCCTCGGTGCAGGGACAGCAATATCCCTGGCCGGTGTAACCCTGGGAGGAAAAACTGGCAGGACCGAGGTCCTCCGACCTCCCGGGGCCATCGAGGAGAGGGCATTCCTCTCGCTCTGTGCGAGGTGCGGGAGGTGCGTGCCGGTCTGTCCGAACTCCGCACTACAGCTCCAGGGCCTTGAGAACGGAATGGACAACCTGATGACTCCGAAACTCGTACCCGCCTTGGGGCACTGCATAATGCCATTAAACGGGTGCCAGAATTGCATCGAGGCATGCCCTGCGAAAGTCCTGCAACCCCTCGACATCAGCGAACTCCCCACCCAGGAGCTATCTAGGGTCCTCAAGATTGGAACGGCCACCCTGGACACCAGCAGATGCATTCCATACTCCCTCAAACAGCCCTGCCTAGCATGCTGGGAAATTTGCCCGGTCGTGGGTGCCATAACAATCCACGGTGGTACCGGAAAGGGCAAGGGCGGGGGCATTCGGAAGCCCGTCTTCAACCCGGAAGTGTGCGTTGGCTGCGGGGCCTGCGAATTTGCATGCCCGACTAGCCCCAAATCGGTGAGGGTACTACCCGCGGGGTCCAAAAGGACGGAGTGGAATTAGGCATGGATGATGGCCCAGGAACCCTGCGGGTGCTTCTCTCGACCATCAAGTTCGGCTACCTCAGGCACGTAATCCAGGCACAGATCTTCATACTAGTTCTCTACTCCATGACCGAGCATGACCTGCCCGTAAATGTCCTCTGGAGAATAGACCCCGTGTTAAGCATCTCGGCTGCCGTTGCGGGCCATATTTTCCCCCTGAGATTCCTCTTTATCTCATCGCTATTCCTACTTGCCTCCTTGATCTTCGGCCGGGCCTACTGCGGGTGGATCTGCCCGCTCGGCTTCGTCCAGGATATGATCTCCTCCGCCAAGTCACTCATTCAAAGAACCGGGACCGGGATGAAGGTGCTCTACGAATTCTCCCACCCTGGGAGTTCTGTCCACCTAGTGATCGGCAGGGGGAAGGACGATGTGATTGGACACGTCCTGTACAAAAAGGCCGAGAGTAGCATGCACGGGCTGCTGGGGGATCTGGGGACGGGGAGGTCGGGTGAAATTATGCAGATCAACGAGATCTGGTTGACCAGTGCCTACAGGGGAAGGCTCGAGGGAAAGGTCCTTGAGTTCGCCGAGAAATTCGCCAGGTCCAGGGAATTTACCCACGTAGTTGCCCAGCCCAGCCGCCACGGCGAAATAACGCTCTACCGGAATTCCGGTTACGGGGAGAGTCCCCAGGGAACCTACTATCACCCTCTGGGAGGGAGGTTCCAGACGCCGGAGGTTTTTAGATTTGCGAAATACGCGCTTCTCATCGGGGGGTTGATGACCTCGGTGGCGGCTGGCTGGAACTTCCTGGAGTGGCTAACTCCGATGTCGGTACTGCCGAGGGCACTGTCACCACTCTGGGGAATAATCGAAGGAACGATCATGGGGGTATCCATCCTCATCCTCGTCGTCCTTTTAGCAATCATGGAGAAGAGGTGGTGGTGCAGGTACATCTGCCCGCTGGGTGCCATCCTCTCCCTCCCGTCAGCGAGGAAGATCTTGGGAGTAAGGCTTGATGAAAAGAAATGTATTAGGTGCCTGAAATGTGAGAGGGCCTGCACCATGGGCATTATCGATGTCAGGGGCCAATCTGGCCTGAGGTGGGATTCCGAGTGCATAAGCTGCCTCGCCTGTCGTGACGTATGCCCGGCGGATGCAATCGGACTGAACTGGACGTGAGGTTGTAAGGATGCGCCTGTTGATGATACACGCCGAGTCCTTCTGGTACGAGGCCAGGGTAAAAACACCAATTGCCGTCGAGATCTCGGAGGACGAGATGAACGGGAACTTCGGCGAGTCCCTGATCGTTATGTACTCCACGGAGAAGGTCGATGATGATGACCCCAGAGAGGTCTCAAGGCTTGCCGCGGAGGAGGTAAAGAGTTACATCTCGAAGATAGGGCAAAAGCCGATAGTGCTCTTCCCGTTCGCCTTCCTGGTTACCAGGGATGAGAAGAGCTCCTCCTCCACCGCTGCGAGGATGGAACACCTTCTGATGGAGGCCCTGGGGGACTCTAACCTCGATGTGGTTCCATTCGGCTGGTACAAGAAGTTCACCATCACATCCATGGGGCACAAGTACACGGTTCACTCGGCTCGGGTGACTCCAGCAGTGCAGTGATCCTGAACCTGGTTCTGAAAATCAGTGTTTCCTTGCCTTCTCGAGGAGATTCATCATCATGTCCTGCTCGTGGGTCTTGCGAGAGTTGTAGATGGAATCGACTATTTTCCGGGCCTTTTCCCTGTTCCCGAGCCTGACAAGTGAGTCCACGTACTCCTTGTCAATCCCCGTCAATAGGCGGGAGTTATTGGCCTCGTCCTTCGGTTTGCTGTATCTTTCCCGGACCTTTTTGGCCTCATCCTCCTCTCCCATTTCCTCGAGAATTTTTACATACTCCCTGTCAATGGGAGTCAGGCCATCATGGTCAAGGTCCTTTCGCTTCTTGTATGCGATCTCGAGGGCCCTCTCGGCCTCCTCCTTCTGTCCTCCCTTGAGGAGTGCCTCGAAGCACTCCTTTTCCTCCGAGCTGAAGAGGGTGTCCGTCTCCTTCTTATTTTCCCTGTAGAACTCGTCCAACTTGGACCTGGCATCCTCCTTGTAGCCAAGTTTTACCAGGGAGTCTATGTAGTCCCTGTCCAGTGGGGACATAAGAGAACCCTTAAAAACGGTGGCAACTCCCTCTTCGGCCATCGGAACCACTATTGAATGAGGAATAAAAACACCGGTGTAATAAAAATATATCGCAATATTTGTAAATAATTTGTAGATTTTTCGATTATTATTGATATATTTCCGCATGAAGTCCGGTAATCCGGCCTACAAGTTGTGAGTGGCCGCCATGCTCGCTGTCCCCAGGACCCCGGATCTTGCGGTAAGACTAATTAGCTTACACAAACGGGATAGGCAGGAGGAATACGATTGTCAGAGCTCGCCATCAATGGTGGAGAGAAGGTCAGGAAAACCGGATTTCCGGGCTCCAGGGACATCGGGAAGGAGGAGCTGAAGGAATTAATCGACGTGATCTGGTCCAAGCAGCTTAACCGCGTGGGGGGGAAAAAGGTCAGGGAATTCGAAAACGAGTTTTCCGATCTTTACGGTGTCAGCCATGGCATAGCCTCGACCTCGGGTACAAGCTCGATACACGTGGCCCTGGGGGCGATTAACCCCGACCCCGGATCCGAGATTATCACTACCGGCATCTCGGATATCGGGACAATAATTCCCATTCTGTACCAGAACTGCATACCGGTCTTCGCCGATCTCGACCCGGAGACCTTCTCAATAGATCCTCTCGATCTCGAGGAGAAGATAACGCCCAAGACCCGGGCCGTTATCGCCATACACCTTTTTGGGCTTGTTGGAGAAATGGAGAAGGTAAGGGAGGTATGTGAATCCCACGACGTATACCTCATTGAAGACGCCTGCCAGGCTCACCTTGCTGAGGCCAAGGGCGAGCTTGCCGGAACGATCGGGGACCTCGGCTGTTTCAGCCTCCAGCAATCCAAACAGATAACGGCGGGGGATGGTGGAATAACCATAACAGACGACGACAAGCTCGCTTCAAGGGCAAGGCTCTTCGCCGACAAGGCCTGGCCCCGGGAGGCAACTTCGGGCGAAAGGGGGTATCTGTTCCTCGCAATGAACTACAGAATGACTGAGTTGCAGGGAGCAGTTGCCCTTGCCCAGACGAGGAAGGCGGCCAGAATTATCGGGGATAGAAGGAAGTTTGGGGACGAGCTTACCTCCCTTGTCGCCGAGATTGACCATGTAAACCCACCCACCATCCCCGAGGGGCACAAGCACTCATACTGGAAATTCCCGATAACGATCGACGAGGAGGCCCTCTCGATATCCCCGGTGGAGTTTGCTAAGGCCCTGGCAGCCGAGGGCATCCCGGCATCCCAGGGATACATCCAGGTTCCACTTTACATGTTCCCGATTCTCCGGGACAAGAGAACCTACGGGGGTTCCCACTGTCCCTTCGAATGTCCACTCCACGGGAGCCAGATTGAATACGGTGAGGGCATGTGCCCCAACACGGAGGAAATACTGCGGAGAATTATCACTCTCTCAGTTAACGAGTCGCTTTCATCGGAGGATGTCAGGGACATGGGAAAGGGAATAAGAAAGGTGGCTGAATATTACGGGAGCTAAAGGAGATACCCCTGTCATCGACTGCCTCACCAGCTTCGGCAGGAGGCCTGGGGGCGCGACCAGCATATCGCCCTCGGATTTAAGAGACGAACTTATGGCACTTGGCGTTGAGAATTGCGTATCCATCTCCCTCAGAGGGGTCTTCTACGACTCCCTCTCGGGAAACGAAGAGACCCTGGGTGCAAGCGATGAGATACCCTTTATCCTCCCCGCTGCAACCCTGGACCCTAGGAAGTTCTACGGCAGACTTGAACCCGGCGTTGAACTCGAACGTTTCAGCGTTTTGAGAGTGTTTCCAGACGCCCAGGGGTGGCCCTTCGACTTTGCGCCCTTCTACAGGGTGCTCGAGGCAGCATCGCGCAGCGGACTGCCGGTAATGGCCCCCGCAATGGGCCACGGGAGTACAACGGTCCTTCTGCGGGCGACCTCCAAATACGGCATACCCGTTATTGTAACATCGGTGAACTACTCTACTCTTTCGGAGGTACTCGCCCTACTTCCGGACCACGAGGACATGAAGGTTTGCATCGATATGCTAAACACCCCGGATGGAATCGAGCTAGTCTGTGACGAGTTCGGGCCAGAGAAACTGGTATTCGGCTCGAATTTTCCCACGACCTACTTCCAGGGTCCCCTCCTGGCCGTCCAGAAGGCCCAGATATCCGGAGGTGCGAGAAGGAAGATCCTGGGCGAAAACGCAAAGAAGCTGGTGGGGATTAAATGATCATCGACGTACACGCTCACTGCGGTCGCTGGTACTTCCCGTCCAACGTAAACGGGCCTGAGAAGGTATCCGTGCTCTGCGACCTCTACGGCATCCGGGAAATAGTGTTCTCCTCATCCCTGGCCATCCTTTACGACATGGCCGAGGGCAACCTCCAGACATCCAGTTTTATCGAGGAGGATGAGAGGTTCCACGGCTACATCTACCTCGATCCCGCGGACCCCGCGGCCTCCGAGATCGAGATTACCAGGTACGGTAGGAACCCGTCATTCGTCGGCGTAAAGATGCATCCCTCATACAGTGGGGAGCAACCCGACTCCCAGAACACAATTGGGCTTATGGAGGAACTGGGGGAAAAAACAAAGGTATTGATACACACCTGGGGGGCCGATGGGGTCAGGCGGGTCTGCAATCTCGCCTCCCATTTCCCGGATCTGCAGTTCATAATGGGGCACATGGGTGGAACCGATGTCGGCGGGTGGATGGCGGGCATCGAGGGTGCCAGGACCACCCCGAACACCTACCTGGAGATCTGTGGCAGCCTTCTCCACCGGGACCGCATCGCCCGGGCCGTGAAAAAGATAGGTTCGGGGAGGATACTCTTCGGCAGTGATACGACTCTGATTAGCCCTGCATGGTCGATCGGCCAGGTAACTGGATCCGGAATATCCGAGGCGGACAAGAGGAGAATACTTCACGGAAATGCCGCCGCTCTCTTCGGTTTCGGGTGAACTTCAGCCCAGTCGAAACCGAGGACCGAACCAATCGCACAAAGCTTCTCATTTGCCATTTCCGCTGCTCGACCGGATACCAAAAGGCCCTCGATCCCCGCCGAGAAATCCATAACCGCCCTGACTACCCGCGGCGTGTCCAGGTCGTCGGCCATTCCCCCACGGTACCTCGCCTCCAGCTCCTCCACAAGCTCCCTCAATCTGGCATCATCCCTTCCGTCTGGGTTTGAGTTTTGGGCAAGAACCCTGAGCGAACTCTCGATCTGCTCCAGGCTGGATCGAGCTTTCCTTAACTCTTCATCGGAGTAGCTTTGGCTCTTTCGGTAGTGCTCCGACAGGATGAAAAACCGGATGCTGTCCGGGTCGTGCTGCTCCAGGGCGTCGGAGATGGACACGTATATTCCCTTCGACTTGGACATCTTCTTTTCCCTGAAGGTCATGAAGGCGTTATGCATGTAGAACCTCGAGAGTTCCTCACCCAGGGATGATGCGATCAGTTTTGTGCTCTCGTGGTGCGGGAAGACCAGGTCCAGGCCACCACCCTTGATATCAATCGGGTGTCCGAGAATTCTCGACATAACGTAGCACTCTATGTGCCAGCCTATTCGACCCTTTCCCCACGGGGATTCCCAGACTGGATCCTTTTCCACGGTACCATCCCATACCTCGAAGTCGAAGGGCCCCCTCCTCTGGGCCTCAATCCCCTCCCCGGGATTATCGACCACGACAACCTCCTCCGGGGGCACGTGGAGCAGGTCCCCATATCCCCCTGCCCTCTCAACATCGAAGAATATCTTGCCCCCCAGGTGATAGGCATGTCCCCTCTTCAGCAGGTCCTCAACTACCTCTATCATCTGTGGAACGTAACCCGAAACACGGGGATAGCTCTCAGCTCTCTGGATTTTAAGGGCGTCCATCACGTGGAAGAACTCCTCGATTCTCCCCTCTGCGAATTCGAGGGGATCCATCCCCTCTTCCTCTGCCCTCTCGGTGATCCTCTCCTCGACGTCTGTGAAATTGACCACTAGTCTCACTTCGTAACCAAGGGTTTTTAGATACCGTACAAGGACGTCGAATATCGTGTAGGACCTTGCGTGGCCCATGTGGCAGACGTCATAGACCGTCGGGCCGCAGACGTACATCCTCACCTTGTTACCCATAAGCGGTCCGAATGTCTCCTTTTCCCCGGAGAGGGTGTTGTATAGTTTAAGTTCCTTTATACCTTCCACTTAAAATCAACCTGATGGTGGTTTGTAGCTATGCTCATCCCTTCTCGAGACCACAGATGGCCAGAACCGTTTCCGGGTTTCCCTCCGGTTCCTGTCCCCTCACCATGCGGGTGACCTCGAAACTGGGTTCCAGGCCAATCTGTCTCATCAGGGTCTCATTCTTTCCCTTTTTCGTTGCCAGGAATACCTCACGCCCTTCCAGCAGCAGACCCACCGATTCGAGCATAAGTGCCTCGCACCTCGGACCGATGCAAATAGCCGGTCCCACGTTCGTGAGCCTGTCGGAGATCTGTGCCATCGAGTAACCGATGATCTCCTCCTGCGATTTCAGGACATGACAGGCCTCCGGAAATTCGGACCTCATCCGCGCCAGCAGCTCGGACCTGTCGTCACCGAAGGAATAGCGGTCCAGCCTGAGTAAGTCGGGCATGTCCTCAGTTTCCAGGACCTCGGCCCTAGTTTTTCTGCTCGTCGCCCTGATAATCCCGCGATACGCTACATACCTGTCTAGGGACCTGAAACCGAAGGCCCTGTAAAAATCCTCGAGCCCATCGTAGGAGTAAAGCAGGGTAGACCTCAAACCCCCGTCCTCGATGTGCAATATCCCCCTCTCTACAAGGGCTTTGCCAATCCCCCGGGTTCTGTGACAGGAATCGACGATAACCGTCCCAATCCAGCCAGTACTCGCATAGGATGACGTGGTCACAACGCCGATTATCTCTCCGCCTTCCTCGGCCACGAAGGACCCACCGGGAAAAATATCCAGGATTCTGGTGAAATCCGATTCATCGAATCCCCAGTCCTCGGATTCGGTTAGAGCGCGTACCTCCCCGATGTCTCCCCTCTCCATGGCCCGAATTTCCCCGGTCATGCATTTCACTTCCGGCCGGAACCCGGCTCCATCCCGTACTCTTCAAGGGCTTCATCCTCGTCACAGATATGGACCCCCCAGGTCAGGTACTTGCCCTCACCGCGCTGGTGCTTGAGCGAGCAAGGTCCGACTCCTTCATCCTCCGCTCCATACCAGTACTTGCAGTCCTTGCAGCGGAGCTCGCGGGCCATGCCCCGCTTGAGGTCAGGGTCGTTTAAACTGTTCCTATAATCACGCCAAATCACCCGGACTGGAAATCATTTTGAATACAGAGGGGATAGGCAGGTTGAATGATCCCCATAAAGGACAGGAACCCCACCACGATAGTCCCCCTTGTCACCTACGCGATAATCGGCGTCAACGTATTCGTGTTCCTGATCCAGCTCTCGCTCGAGGCGATGGGTGATCTGGATTCCTTCATACTGAACTGGGCCATGATACCCAACAACATACTTCAGGGCACTGGCCTCGTTACCCTCGTCAGCAGCATGTTCCTCCACGGCGGGATTACCCACATAGGTGGAAACATGCTCTACCTCCACATATTCGGGAATAACATAGAGGAGGCCTTCGGACACTTCAGGTTCCTTGCGTTCTACCTCTTCTGCGGTTTCTGCGCGTCCTTCCTCCACATAATTACCACGACGAACCGCTACATCCCCACCCTGGGTGCAAGTGGCGCGATAGCGGGGGTCCTGGGGGCATACCTCGTCCTCTACCCCCAGGCCAAGGTGGACACCCTCATCTTTTTCTTCTTCATTAGCTGGGTTACTCTGCCTGCCTCCGCGCTGCTGATATTCTGGTTCGTTCTGCAGCTGTTCTCCGGCAGCCTTTCCATCGTCTCGGGTGCCGCTACCGGGGTCGCCTACTTCGCCCACGTTGGAGGGTTCCTGGCGGGAGCGCTTCTGGCCCTTCCACTTAGGGGAAAGGTAAGGCAGCTGCCTCCGGAGCGGCCCAGGTACCGCAGGTATGGCCCGGACTGGGACTACTACTGAAACTAGATGTATTCCTTCCAGTACGCGACGCTTGCCGCCAGGTCCTCCAGGACGCCCTCCTCGTTAGCCTCGAATGGATGGATGATCTCCAGAAGAAGCGAGACGTCTCCGGCCCCCGAGTCATCGATTGCCTCGATGATCTTCTCGGCCTTTATTATCCCCCTTTTGTTGTACTCGGGGGTAAATGGCCAGTGATTGTCCAGCCCGCCATCGGTCTGCTGCAGGTGTATGGCCGGGGACATTGGCCCGATCTCCCTCAACCACGCATAGGTATCGGTGTCCCTGCCGCACTCGCAGTAGGTGCACTGGTGCCCGGTATCCATGCAGAAATTGATCGGGACCCCAGATCCCTTGTTCACCTTCCTGTAAAGTGACTTCGCATCAGCGATATTGCAGGGTGGTTCCCTCGGCACCGGCATCGGCTCCCAAAGCAGGAACTTCTGGCCCCTGTCAGCTGCTATCCTGGAGAGGTGCTGAAGCGACTCGATGAGAGAGTCCAGCATGTACTTGTATCTCGTCCTGTTTTTATAGTCGTTGTAGCTCATGGAAGCCACGTGGCCGCCAGTTCCATCAACCCCCATGTCGCTGGTCATGATGACCGCCTGCTCGTACCAGTCCAGTGCGTCGCTCCTCATCCCGATATCCGGGTGCATAAGCAGGTTGAATGAGTATGCCCCGAGACCAGTGAAGGTGCTGTGGATATCCACCCCGTTGACCTTGGCCGCGTCCCGGGCCTCCAGGCTCTTCCGGGTGCGGACCGATGGTCGCACCCTCGGATCGACGAGATCGAAGGAGAACTGGGCGAGGTCAAGGTCCAGCTTCGTGCCGACTATCTCGGCCCACTCCGAGGCCTCCGGCCAACGCTTCACAGCAAAGCAGGTGTTGATACCCAGTCTTAGGTTCGCCAAATAACCACCGCCTCGGAATAGGACCGTTGATCTAATATGGCTTTCCAAAAGAGCATCCCGGGTTCGCTACCCGGTGCTACCAAGCAGCCTCGAGCCGAAGACGAAGAACCATGCCGAGCCAGCAACGGACGAGATTATCTCAGGGATCGCCACACCGTCGTGAGGAAGCCCCCAGGGCACCGCAGCCACAACTGCCAGGGTTACCGTGAGCAGTATATAGGGAAGGTTGCGCCCAAGATCAGGTATTACCATGGCCCCGGCCAAGATGAACATCGATACCGGGAGTGAAACGAAAAAGGCAACCGAGACCCAGTAATGGATCCTGCCCGCGCTCTCGGGAAAGACCCCTATGCTGACCAGGGAAATGCAGGAAAACAGCAGGGCAATTGTCCCGGCCCGGCCCACCTTTGAGGTGAAGATGAACCTCCCCAGGCCCAGGGCGAAGATGATCCCGGTGAACCCGGCGACTATTAGCCCGGCGTTGAAGATGGGGGCCGTGTCCCCGACCCCCAGGTCGCTCAGGGCATTCCCGGTCCAGCTGAACCAAGGAGCACTGTAGACAGCTAGCAGTACCATCGAGAGCCCGGCGACGGGGGCAAAGAAACCGGAAGCCGCTGAGGCCCTCCGGAGAGCTGCAGACATCAAAGGGGCTCCTCCCCCACCTCCTAATAATCTTCCCTGAACTGGACCGGGCCCCCTGCAGTAGGGCTTCGAAAAACCTTTTAGACCCAGATACTGCAGGACTCCGGATTGTCATGAAACCGGAAAGACCGAACGTAATATTGTTTACCACGGACCAGCACAGGGGAGACCACATCGGCCTTGCCGGCCACCCGGTTGTTGAGACCCCGAACCTCGACACCTTCATCAACCACGGGGCGTACTTCCCGAACGCCTACAGCGAGATCCCCTCCACGACCGGGGCCCGCCGCTGTATGCTGGCGGGGCAGGGAAGCTACGACTGTGGGCTTGTGGGATACTCCAGCGTTGAGTGGGAGGTCAGGGATACCGTGGCCCAGGTCCTCGCCGACAACGGTTACCACTCCATTAACGTCGGGTGGAGAAACCTCCATCCCCGGAGGAAGCTTTACGGATTCCACATCGTCATACCCCACGATATCAGGGAGGGCGTCGATGACTACTGGGAATGGCTCAAGGGGGAGCTTGGACCGGAGGTCGGTGAGAGGTCACACGGAGTTGACGCCAACGGCTGGCTTGCGCGCCCGTGGCACCTGGAGGAGAGATACCACCCGACGGTTTGGACAACAGATGCCGCTGTAACCCAGCTAAGAAAACGGGATCCGACACGTCCTTTCTTCCTCTGGGTATCCCACCTCAGGCCGCACTCGCCCTACGATCCGCCGAGGTTCTTCTGGGACATGTACATAAACAGGGAACTCCCGGATATCCCGGTTGGTGGCTGGGCAGGTAGGCACGACGTGCCCGGTCCCCACGAGATAACCGCCCATGAGGGGAGGCTGACCCCGGAGCAGAACCAGCGCATGCGAACTGCATACATGGCCACGTGCACCCACATCGACTACGAGCTCGGGAGGATGATGCAGATTCTCAGGAGGATGGGCCTATTCGACAATACCCTGATAATATTCTGCTCGGATCACGGTGACATGATGGGAGACCACCACATGCACCGGAAGACCTACGCCTACGAGGGCTCTTCCAGGATACCCTTCGTGCTCCGGTACCCGGAGGAAATGGACCTCCCCACGGGGGTTTTTGACAACGTGGTTGGTCTACAGGATATCATGCCGACCATCCTTGATGTTGCCGGGGTGCAGGTCCCGGATGGCGTGACCGGACGAAGCGTCCTCGATGCCATAAGGGGAAGGGAGTGGCGATCGTACATCCACGGGGAACACAGTCCCTGCTACTCGGCCGAGGAGGCCATGCACTACCTCACCGATGGCAGGATGAAGTACATATACTTCCCGAAATCCGGGAGGGAACAGCTTTTCGATGTCGGTAAGGGCAGGGACGAGATCCACGACCTCGCCCCCGATGGATCATGCTCGGGGGAGCTCTCCACATGGAGAAAACGACTTATCGATCTCCTGGCAGAGAGGCCCGACGGGTTCTCCGATGGAGAGAAGCTTCTGAGAAAAGACTGGTGGAGCCCGGTGGCATCCGAGAACATCGTGTAAACCTAGAAGGTAATAGGTGCAAACCTGCCAAGCATCATCCAGACCGTGTTGTTGGCCGCGTGGGCGGCCGCTGGCGCAAATAGGTTCCCGGTGCGCTCCAGGATGTATACCATGACGACGGAGAACAGGAGCGCCGCCGCAAGGGCCGAGAGGGGATTGGGGTAGTGAACCGCGCTGAACAGCACAGCCTGGTAAAGGGATGCCATGCGGGATCCCACAAGGCCCCTGGCCGCCCCGTACAGTATTCCCCGGAACAGCAGTTCCTCCAGGAGTCCCACGAAAACGGCAAGCGTGGCTATCCAGATGAAGGTATTGACAAAGCCCATTGAGGGCATCTCGATCAGTCCCTCCCCCGACGCCTGGTCGAGGACCCCGTATGGAAGGCCCACGGCCAGACCGATTAGAAGAGCCCTTACAAGACCATCCCTGGTGAGCCGCAGGGCCGGGAACGAGAAAAATCGCCTCGCCAGTACCAGCAGGACCAGGAGGGCAACCCCCTGTTCAAGGTGGTATGTGAACAGGTGATCCTGGTCCACCGGTTCCGCGGCAGACGATACAAGGACCCTAACGTAAAGTATGAGGAAGAAGAGGCTGTGGGCGAGGCAGAGGTTGAAGAGTGCTCTGTCCTCGGTGAAGAACATCGGTGATAGTAACCATGATACCGATACTATGAGAAAGACCACCGGGAGGCTGGAGGAGAGCACGAAGGCCAGGGGGATAGAAACTAGGGATGCGGTCAGAAGCGTCCAGGTGATTAGCTCGACCCTTTCCATTTTGGGTTACCATCCAGGCGGATGTCTGGGCTCTGATAAAGCTTACGAGAGCGGATATGACCCGAACCTCTGGATCTCCTGGAGCATGGCCCTGTAATTATCGTACTTGGTTCCAACGAGCAGGGAATGGCTCGATGCACATATTAGACCTCCTCCAGGCGCGGCGATCTGGAGGGCCTTTCTCGTCAGCTGCCTGGCCTCATCGACCGAGCCGCCTGCCAGCCTCTCGCAGGATACCCCTCCCCAAAGGCAGATCCTGTCGCCGTAAAGGTCCTTGAGCCTGCCTATGTCCATCCCGGCCGTTGGCTGTATGGACTGGTAGGCATCGTAACCTGCCCTCACGAAAAGGTCCATTATCGGCCAGTTGTTCCCGCAGGAGTGCTTCAGTATCTTGACACCGAGGGAGTGTGCGTGATCGCACTGGGCCTTCATTGCCGGGAAGAACAGGTCCTCAATTACGCTGGGGTGCACGAATGTACCCTTGTTGTAACCGTAGTCTGCCCCGGGAGAGAGACCATCCACCCCCTCCCTGGCAAATATCCTGTCCGTCTCCATCACCCGTTTCAGGCCCACCTCCACGGCCTTCCTCACCACCTCTGGCCTGGTTATGCAGAGCTTGATGCCGTTCAGCAGACCTCCCGGTAGGGATATGGAGCCATCCCCGCTCCTGGCGAATATGAAGTGGGTATCGCCGAACTCCGAGACGACGTGGCGGACGAGCTCCAGCTGGCTCTCGTCGATCTCCGGTTTTTCGTATACGAAGTCGTCCTCCGTGTATTCCCTACCCTCATCCCCCCTCTTTATAGTAAGCAGGTTCTCGCTGCCCTCGGCAAGCCTCAGAACGTTGCCGTCACTGTCCCGCCAGGTATTGGGCCCGATAAACTCGGGCTTCTCAAAACTGGCATCCACGCTGGGAACCAGGATTACGGGAACCATTTCGAGTCCCATTTTCCGGGTGAACTCCACGATGTCCCTCTTCTGAGACTCGACGATCTCGTCACGCCTTCCCTGCCACCTGGCCTTGATCTCCCTGATCTTGGCCCGCCAGAAGGTCTGCCTGCCCAGGGCAGCCTCGACCACGGGGTAGTCCGTTGCAAATTCACCGCTCGGAACCCTGTCCGGCTCCCGGCCCTCGAGGGCAAGTAGAACTCTTTCCTTTGGAGTCAAGGTATCGATCCCTTAAGGGGGAATAGAAAAATGTCCTCTGGTGACTCCGGCTATTCGCGGATGACCGAAATCATGCCATCCAGTCCAGCATCTCCAGGGTTACCAGGTTTTTCGGGGTCTTGCCGGAGAAAAACAGGGCGAGGTCCTCCACGACCACATCTCCCTGCCTCCTCCTCGCCTCCACCGACTTCCCGGCAATGTGTGGCGTGAGAATCGCGTTTGGGGCCCCGCCGAGCCGTTTTCCCACATCCCCGGCCGCGGCTTCAAACACGTCAAGTGCCACCCTTATCCTCCCCGACAGTGCCTCCTCGATCAGTGCCCCCTCATCGATCAGCTCGCCCCTTGCCGTGTTGACGAGGACGGCATCGTCCATCAGCATGCCGAGCATATTCCTCGTGATCATGTGGTGGTTACTTGGGATGTTCGGGGCGTGCAGGGAAACGACCTCGCTCTGCGCCATCAGGTCCTCCAGGTCCACCTGACTCCCACCGAAACCCTCGATCTCCTCTGCCGTCCTGTGGGGATCGTAAACTAGGATCTTGCAGTGGAACGCATTCAGCAGCCCCATCACCCGTTTTCCAACCTCGCCCATTCCTATAATTCCAACGGTTCGTCCCGTAAGCTCGTGGGTGGGAGAGAGGCTCCCTACCCTTCTCCCGGCCTTGAGCTCCTCGTTATGATTCATCAGGTGCCTCAGGGAACTTATGATAAGCCCGATGGTCGTCTCCGCAACCGAGACGGCAATCGCGCTGGACGCATTGGTGACCACAATACCCCTCTGAAACACTCCCCCGTGGACGTAGGATCTCACGCTGCCAGCCGAGTGAGAGATAATCCTGAGCTCCTTGGCAGAGTCAAGTACCGCTTCCGATATCCTTGGCGAGCCCCAGCAGGTCACCAGGCCTTCGAATCCTGGTATTGATTCGACGAGCTCCGCCTCATCCATGTTGCCCTCCCCGGACTGGTACTTCACCCTGGCAAAGGACTCCAGCCGCTCAAGGGCCCAGGGTCCGAATATCTCCTCCCTCTGTCTCTCATTTACCGCTATCAGTACTCCGGGCTTCATGTCCCTGCTCCAGCGTCCAGTCTTAAAAGGTTCTCATAAGGCTACGGGTTTCTCAGGAGCCAGACCTCTGCGACCGCGATGCCCCGCTCGGCCCTCCTTGAGTCCTCGTGCCTCACCATGGACCAGACGAGCCTAAGATTACCCCCAGCCGTCGCCTCCCGTGGGAGATCGTACTCGAACTGGGTGGATTTTGCCGGCAGCTCGAGGGGCGGGTGTATCTCGAGGCCCCCGCCCGTATCGAGCCTCAATTTGGCCCGGTGCCTGTAGCCGCCATAGGTAACCCTTATACTGTAATCGCTCCTGGGATTCAGGCCATCGTATCCCACCTCGATGGAACCGCCCCACAGGGACTGGGCCTGAGCCCTCCAGGACATCCTCCCACCTATCATCCTCCTGAAATCCAGCTCCTGGATCGCCCTCTCAAGTCCCCCGGGATCCTCCTCCCAGGATTTCTTTCTCATCAGGTGGGGCTGGTGCCCCGGTTTTCCAAGGTCATCGTAAAAACATCCCTCGCCCGGTTCCCTCCACTCCAGGATCCTCGCTATTTCCTCTGATAATTTCTCTTCCGGTGAATCGGCCAGTCTCCCTACCTCGGCCAACAGCCACTCGGAGTTGTTGAGGGGCTGGTCCAGGTGATCCAGTATATCGGCCCTCTCGGGGTGGGCCCCGTATGACTTCCCGAGCTTCATCCCTATGCTCCTGTTCAGATCTTCTGCCAGTTCCTCGATTCTCCTCCTCAGGTCCACGTTCCCCGTTTCCCGGGACAGAACCGCAAGGGCCGAATCCAGGTTTTTCCGCCCATCTCCATCGAGCACCCCCCGGAGGATCCCCAGGGCCTTCCTCTCCAGCTCCATGTCCGCCAGCAGCTTGCGGCGTATGTAGGCGTCCAGGTATGCCCTCAGTAGATGCATCTGGAAACGCCAGTTTTTCAGCCTCTTTCCAGCCCTCGCCTCCAGGTTCTGCCAGAGGCGAAGCGTATTCTCAACGGACTCATTCAGGGCCAGCTCCCCCCGCCAGTTATCCTCAAGGAGCAGGAGACCCCTTACCACATCCTCCGCAATGTCCTCACCGATGAAATACCCTGCGTAATCCAGCAGAACATCCCCGAGGGTGGCCCCGTTTTCCCAGTCCAGGGCGCTGAAGATGATCTTGTTTAGGTCGTCGTTAACCCCATCGGAATAGGTTATGCTACCGTCGAAGTGATCCGAGTACCTGCCGTGGATGTGGTGGAAGGCCACCGGGCGCTGGTTCGGCCCCTCCCTCCCCTCTACCAGCCCGAAGGCCGGATCCCAGTCGTCAACGGGGTACTGGCACCTGACAGAGTGGCATACGTCCGCGTAGTTACGCAGCGGGTATCTCCGGTTAAGTCGTTTGCGTACCTCCTCCACCGTCTCGGGAACCCACGGGCTGTAGACCATCCCTCCCAGCCAGTCGGGGAGGTTCTCGTCTATGAATCGGTAAAGGTAATCGTTTTCCTCGGTTGAGAACATCTGGTTGGATAGCCAGACCTTCGCCCCGGGGTGAAATTCCTCGAGCTCCACCCCGATGTCTCGGGCCAGGGGGATCAGAGTTTTTCCCCAGGGGGTGCACCGGGGGCAATCGCATCCGCCGGGGTCCCCGCCGGGAATGAAGACGCCGTCGATCCTCTTCATCTCGGAGAACAGATTACGCCTTAACCCCAGCATCCACTTCCTGTCGGCGGGCCTAGATGGGCAGAGGCGATCCCCGGGTTCGTGGTTCCCGACATCCATACCCTGCAGCACCCTGTCATTCACGGCCATCCACAGGTGAACGTCGAGATCGTATTCGTCCAGCAGCTCCGAGAGCCCCAGCGTCATGCTCCAGGCTCTTCTACCGAACTCGTACTGGTCAATCACGTCCGGTGATGTCATTGGGGGAATTAGCTCGATGCTGTTTGCACCAAATGCAACCAGATCCCTGATGTACTGCTCGTACTCCTCCAGCCCCCATGAGTCGTAAGAATTACTCCTGGGCCGGAAGCCCAGCTGGTGGCCCCTCATCGAGAAATCTGGCTGTGACTCGAGTCTTATTCCCGGCTCGAGCCCAAGGTATCCCTCGCCGTAGTGCAACAGCCTAAGCAGCCTGCCCGTGCCAAAAAGCATGCCGCGGAGGTCATTTCCCACCACGGAGACGCCCTTTTCCCCAGTTGAATCTATCGAGTAACCTTCCCTCGCCCCGTCCCCACTCGCGACCTCCAAAATTATCCCAGGCGTCTTTTCCTCGCCCGAGTCCAGCTCCAGACCCGTCCTTCGCCTGACCTCGTCCAGTAGCATGCCAACTGCCTTTGGCCCCGGTTTTCCGCCGTGACCGCAGTAAATCGTTGCCCGGGAGAGATCCATTTCCCTTGTCGTATCCATCCCCCCATGTCATTCGATGAGTCCATGGTAGCGACCCATCCAGTAGGGCAGCAGGTAGATCGTGCCATCCTGGGCGACCATGCCGTTGTTCCCGCCGTCTATCCTGAAGAAGCACCCGTCGGAGTTCTCGATGGTCCTCTCGTCGGCCGGGAATGGCACCAGCGCGAGCCCCGGGTCCTCCGGGTTCCTCCTGAAGTCGGCTCGCACGCCATTCTTGATGCTCCACTTCACGAGGTCGAGCGGGAGCCTGGCAAAATGGTCCACGGACGCCCCGACGTCGCAGGGCTTCCCGGTCACCGCGCCGTAGATGAAGTTCCAGAACGGGTACCTCATCTCCCTCAGCTCCCGCCATGTTCTCTCGAGTCCGAGGAGGAGGATCTGCCTAAGGTCCGGGTCATCCTCGTATAGGAGCAGCGGATAGTAGGAGAGCATTGCGAGCTGGTCATCGTGCCAGGTGTGGTGGCCCATTATCGTGATCCTCTGCTTGACGGAATTCAGGGCGTAGTGCTTGTCACCCGTTAACCTCTCGTACTCCTGCAGGTACCTCTTCTTTCCAGTGATGTGGTGGGCCGTCTTAAGGTGGGATATTATCTCCAGTGAATTCAGGCCCTTCTGCATCCTCCAGCGATCGTCATCGTTGAGGCGCTCGGGAGACCAGACGCCCCATGTCGTGGGCTTTCCATCGGCATCCAGGAGGTAGTAATCGTTGTCGATTATGTGGTCGGTCATCCTCCCGACCATCTTCCCGATTTTGGCCTTCTCCTTTTCGTTTGCCGCGAGGTCGTGGCAGATTGAAAGTGAGAAGTAGTGGGCATCGATCTCGTCTGAGCTCGTGTCGCTCTTCCACTCGTTTTTCCCATCTGGCGTCAGGTGGAACTCCGGGTGACCATCCCCGAAGCTCGGGTCGTCCCTGAAGCGGACGGACCTCGCCGGTAATCCCGGCACAGGGGTGATCTCCTCGAGGAAAAGCATCGCGCCCAGGGACTCGGATATCAGGCGCTTGATGGAAGGTTCCCTTTTCACCGCGTACCTGAAGCAGAGGGAAGCGAGGTAAAGACCCGTCCATGTCCCATCGTTGTCCGAGACCTCGACGAAGCCTGAATCCAGGTTCCCGGGCTCCGACATCCACCTGATGGTACAGAACCCGTGCCGCTTGTGGTGCTTCTCCGTCAGCTTCGCGTAGTGGCCTGCCTTCTCGGCAAGGGTCATGCCCCTGAAGGTTATGTGGGATACGCCGCAGGGCGTTCCAATCCAGACGTCGCCATCGGGAACTGGAAGTATCGAGTTCACACGATCATCCGGGAGGTACCTCCTGGATGCCATGTACTTCCACTCCCCGTCCATCAACCTCATCAGGCCCAGATCGCTTCCGAACCAGAGCGTCCCCGGGACGCCGTTCTCGATTGCGGTCAATTCCTCGATTGGCACGCCGTCCCTTCCGGCAAGGTTGCACCATCCGTTGGGGGGCGTGTAGATAGAGATCCCGGAGTCGGTGGCGCACCATATGTTCCCCCTCCCGTCCTCCCTCAGGGACCTGACATCGTTGCTTACCAGCTTGTCCTCGTGGGATTCCAGGAGGTACCAGTAAAGCCTCTTTCCCTGCAGGAAGAAAAGGCCGTCCCTGGTGGATGCCACACCGCGGCCCCTCTCCTGCCAGATGAAGTCTGTGAACCTGATTCCGTCATCGTTCCTCTTCCTGAGGTTCCATTTCCTGCCGTCCAAGCTCCATAGGCCGTTCTCAGCCACGGCCCAGAGGGTGCCCTCCTGGTCCTGGGCCGCACCCGCAATATTCACCGGTCCGCCGGGCCTGGACCACCTCCCCCTGGAATAGATCATCGCCTCGCCATCTGAACTGGCGACGATGCCCCCGTTAAAGCAATGCAGGCCATCCACGTTGCCATCGGGCCAGCCTGGATCCGTCTTCGATTCCCATTTTCCCTTTCTGAACCTCGCTATCCCAGAGCCCGTCCCCGCCCATATCTCTCCCCCTCTCCTCATGGCAAGGGACCTGACGTCCTTGGATGGAAGGTCATCAGAGTCGTCATAGAATATCCTGCTTGCCTGTGGATACCTAGTTCCAGGCATGCTGGATGGAACAGTCTGGGGCGTATTAATCTTCCGGTGTGCGGGGCGTTGCCTGGAGTTTACGCGTACTAGGAAGCACGGATAGCCTGATGTAAAGCACGAATATGCCCCCAAGCACCATGACCGCCCCCCAGGGGAGATACTCCCACTTCTCGATGAAATCGGGGTATGCCAGGAAAACGACGAGTATTCCCACGATTATCCAGACCAGTCCCACAAGGACGGGGAGCCTTCTCTGGGTTCCGCTCCACTCCTCTAGCTCCTTGTCAGTCACTCGCTCCCCTCCTTTGAAAGGGTCTCATCCACGGCCTTCTTCACCCGGTTGATTGCCTCAACCAGGTCCTCCCCATCCTGGACCGTTCTGACTATCATGCCCTTCTCCCTGATCGCATCGACCATCTGTTCCGAGTAGATCGGCACGTCGATCTTGACGGGCTCCTTCGTCGGATTTCCGACCACGAGGTCCCTGTAGGGGAGGTGGGCCACGATCTCGCAGATATAGCCCCCCAGGTTAATGACCTTTCCGGACTCGAAGTAGTACTTCATCAGCCAGCAACTCCGATCGATATTACGAACACGAAGAACCCAACGAGGGTCGCCACGGTTGACAGCGGGACAAGTTGCCTGAAGGTGAGGATGGGGCTGAATGCGCTGAAAACCGCCATCGCCACCGGTAATATCAGCACCAGAATGAAGTGCAGCAACAGCACCACCCCGTTAAATGGGTTCAGCGGTACTCCGAAGTAAAGGGTAACGAACAGAGAGGAAACGGTGAACATCACGAATGCCCTCATCAGGTAGTATCCCGCCCGCCAGCTGCTGGCGAGCTCCATCATCGGGCCCTCCATAACATCTGCCTTGGCCTTACCGATCGAGTAGGGGTACTCGTTCAGTATGGCTACGTAGCCGAGGAAGAAAACTGCGGCCCCGATCAGCCCTGGCACCGTGAAGATGAAGGCGTTACCACCCGACTGCTGGTTCACTATCTCGGCGATGCTTATCGTTCCCGTGAAGGCCACGGGCAGGAACATCGCCACGTAGAGGGGCAGGGAGGCGAGCATGATCATCTTCCACATCCTAATCGAGCCCCAGCTCTCTATAGTCGTCCTGGTGGTTTCCCTGTGTTTCGAGCCCTTGGTAGTATCGGGGTACGGAAGTCGGACCGAGAGTATGTTTGACGACAGGTAGCCCATGACAACGTACATGAACTCCTCGATCTTGAGGAGACCGATTATCGCGACCAGGCTGCTGAGCCCGAGTATATCGGCCCACTGCGGGGTTGTGAATATGACCACACCGTATATGGCAACGATGCCAACGAATGGACTCCACTTGTACAGGGTCGGCATCGGGGAGACTATCTTCGGCTTGTGTTTGAAGACGAACTTGAAAATTGCGAAGAAACCGGGCGTCAGGATCCCCGGGCCTATCCTTTGCTGTATCCTGGCCTGTATCTTCCTCTCTATACCTGGTAGTATCGTGGCGAAGAAAATGGCCAGCATCGGTATGCCAAATGACGCTATGAGCAGCCCTGCCAGGGTGTCAGGATCGAGCAGATCGATCAAACGCGTTTCCTCCTTAGGTCATCCAGGCTCATGAGTCTCTCCCTGCCCCTCTCGTCAACCACAGCAAACCTGTTGCAGCAGGCGAGGCACGGGTCGCAGCTTGCAAGCGTTACTACAGCATCGGTCAGCTGGTCGCCTATGCAGGCGACCTCCATTGCGGCCATAGAGGTCATGGTCGGAGTCCGGACCTTGTAGTGCTTAACGTGGCCATGTTCATCCAGGCCGTAGGAATGGTATAGCTCGCCCCGGGGGACCTCTATGTAGCTTTCCTGGGTCGGCATTGGGCCCAGCTCCCAGTCCCTGTTCAGGACATCGGTGTCCCCTGCGGCCTTCTCGATCGCCTGCCTCACCAGGTCTATCGAGACGAATATCTCCAGGGCCCTGGTCTTGACTCTCGCCGCGTTGTCCCCCTCGTCCAGCACGACCATCTGCCAATCGAAATCGTCGTACTCGTACATCGTCGTCCTGTAATCCCACTCTATTCCAGAGGCCCTTCCGGTCGGCCCCACGGAGTGGTACTTCACGGCCGTCTGCTTGTCGCAGTAGCCCGCTCCGCTCAGCCTGGACATGACCATCATGTCAGAAAGGATCCTGTCCACGAATTTCTTGAGCTTGACCTCCAGGTCGTCAACGATCGAACGGATCTTCTTGGCCTTCCACTCGGTTATCTGGCAGCGGGGCCTCACCCCCCCGAGAACTGGAATGGCGTAGTGAACCCTGTTTCCCGATACCAGGTAAAGCATGTCCTGTATCGGCTCCCTCATGAGGAAGGTCCTCATAGCGAAGGTCTCGTGGCCCAGCACCTCGCACGCGTGGGCTATGAATATCAGGTGGCTGTGTATCCTCTCCAGCTCCTCACCCAGGACCCTAATTGCCACGGCAGCATCGGGAATCTCGGTTCCCAGGCCGATGTCCCCCGTCCTGACGGAGTTCCAGAGGTGCCCGTGGCTGCATATCCCGCATATCCTCTCGGTAATTATATTTGCCTTGTCGACGGGCATGCCCTGCAGGATCCTCTCTATTCCACGGTGGGCGGGGTCGACCTCTATCTCGCAGTCCCTTACTATCTCGTCCTCGACGAAGTACCGGGTCCTGTATGGTTCCAGGAGGGCGGAGTGGTTGAAACCTATCGGGACCTCCGTCTCGAAGGTCCTCTCCCGGGCCTTTCCCACGCCCATGTAGTCCGAATAGTCGAATGGATTTACCTCTTCTTCAGTTGCCATCAGTCAGACCTCTCAGACAGTATCTTTATTGCTAGCGCCCCGGCGGAAATTATATCCTCGGGCCTCGGAGGGCACCCGGGTACCTTGGCGTCAACGGGTATTACGTTCTCCACGGGACCGACGATCTCCCAGCTCGACCCCAGGGTTCCACCGAGGTTCTTGTACACGTTCCCGTTAACGGCGCAGGAGCCGATCGCAGCTACGACCTTCGGCTCAGGTATTGCCTCGTAAATTTCCTTCAGGGCCGGCGCGATCTTCCTGGTGACGGGGCCCGTGACGAGGAGTATGTCCGCCTCCCTCGGATTCCATGTTAGCATCACGTTGTACTGCTCGAGGTCGTGTATCGGGGAAAAGACAGCGGCAACGACCTCGATATCGCAGCCGTTGCACCCGCCAGTGTAGACGACCATGACGTGGATGGCCCTGCCCCTTGCCAGCGACTTCACTTGCCCCTACCCCCTAGAAGTTCGCTCGCCTCGTCGGCCAGGAGCTTCTGAATCTCGACGATCTTCTGTTCAGGGATCTTGATAGGTTTCTGGAGTAGCTGTGTCGGGTCCTTGGTCAGGTCGACCATGTCCCTCGGCGTTGCCACCTCTCTGGGGTGGATGGTGGCCGGCAGGCCGAAGAGGGCCGTTACCGGGCAGTTATCGTGGCACTGGAAGCAGAATATGCACTTCATCTCGTCTATCTTGGGAACGCTTTTCTTCACGTACCCCGGTATTATCTCGACGGGCTTGTCGATGGGCTCCATCGTGATGCATTCCATGGGGCAGATGTTTGCGCATGCGCCGCATCCGAGACATCCCACCCAGTTCTCCTTTATGAAGGGTTTTACATCGCCCGTCAGTATCCTGTTACGAAGCTCCATGCTGGTAACTCTGTCCGACCTGAACAGTATCCTGGTTATGTTAGTGTAAATTCCGGTCGCGACCACCCTGAGAAAGCTACTTATAGGCAATTGTCATCACTTTTCTCCAAGTTCTTTTCCGTTATCGAATCTTCTCCAGACCTTGATCGCGTTAACTGGACAGATGTGTGCGCAGGCACCACAGTGCACACATTTCTCGGGATCAACTATAATATTTTCATCTATTGCGTCATGTGGACATGTTTTAACACAGAGCATGCACTGCACGCACAGGTCCTTGTCGATCTTGGTCGTGCCCTCGACGGCCGTCCTCTTCGGGAGCGATGTAAGTATCGGTATTGCATCATATGGGCAGTAGGAGGCGCAGGTCTCGCACATTATGCACTTGTCCATATCCACCTCGACGTCCTTCCCAGGCGTAAGGGTGATTGCATCCGTCGGGCATACCAGGGCACAGGTTCCACACCTTGTGCAGGCATCTGTTACGTCGCCGTCCCAGCTTACCTTGGCGAATGAAATCGCGTCCACGGGACAGGCCTTTATACACTGCCCGCACAGTATGCACGTTCCCTTGAAGACCCCGTCCTTCTCTACCCTGATATCCATGGGGCAGACCTCGACGCACTTCCCGCACCTGATGCAGACGCTCGGGTCGTTGAGGTACTTTCCCCTTTCCTTGTAGATGGCCTTCGTCGGGCAGTTCAGCTCGCAGACACCACAGTTCGCACACCAGGTGATGTCGCCCTCGATCTTGCCCTCGGGTTTCCTGATCTTGACCTCGCCCTTGTCCACGTATATGGCCTTCTGCGGGCACTCTGGAATGCACTTGAGGCACTTGGTGCACCTCTTGAGCATCTGGTAGTTCTCCGGGTCGGCTGCGTTGAAGGGGCATACCTCAATGCACCTGCCGCACTGGGTACAGCCCTCGGTCTCTATGTCCAGCTTGATCGCCGAGGCGGGGCAGACCCACTCGCACTTCCCGCACCTGATGCAGGTCTCCTTGTCTATCGTTATGCTCCGCTTTGAGAGAACCTTCTTCGGTGTCTCCTCCTCCAATTCTTTCTTGATCTCCTCGGCCGTTTTCTCTATGTAGGCAAGGTCCAGCAGCTTGTCAACGAGCTCCTTTCGCCTGTACTTCAAAAACGCACCGCCATCGACCCGGGCGTTAACTGGGCAGACGTCAACGCACTTCCCGCAGCGGGAGCAGATGCCGATGGGGTAGGGGTCCATTCGGATTATGCTCATTGGGCAGATTGCCTTGCACAGACCGCACTTCGTGCACTTCTCCTTGTCCAGCACGAAGCCCCCGTACTTGTTCATCGTGATTGCCTTGGTGGGGCAGATCTCTGCGCACATCCCGCAAGTTATGCAGCTGACGACCCTGCCCCCGATCTCCATTATGGCCTGGGTCGGGCACTCCCTGATGCAATCGCCGCACTTGTTGCACTCGGAGGTCGTGGCGAACATCAGGCGTTCCCTCCCGAAGGTGATAACCTTCTCCCTGCCAGCTCCCTTCCCAGGATCAGCCCGATCATTGCGAAGAGGAAAGCCCCGGATAGACCTGGCCAGTAGGATGTTCTCTCCAGGACGGTTTCGCTTATCTTGTAGGTATAGAAGTCGTAGGACCCGTAGATTAGAAGGGCACCCAGTATTCCAAATATGTAGCCGACCCTAACCCTTCCCTCCCCGGTGGTAGAGCGCAGACGGGTGCCGATAATCAGGCCGAAGATCAGGGCGAACACAATCTCTCCGATAGGAAGCGCCGTCATTCCTTCTTCGCCTCCGTCAGAACCAGTACTATCGTTGATAATCCCCCGAGTACCTTCAGGAAAACCGCTATGTTAAGGAAGGGCAGGATGCCAGGACCCAGGTACGGTCGGTCGGGTGCATCCGGGTAGTTGAGGTCGGCTGCGAGGCCGGTGTCACTCGGTTCGTGGAATGATTCCTCGATCGCGCCATCGAGCTCCTGCGTGTAACCGAGATTCGACCCGGTGTTGTAGAGGAAATAACCGGTTGTGACGATACCCACCAGTCCCAGAATGAGGAATGAAAGGGCTCCCAGCGTCTCGAATGCCGATAGCCCCGAGTGCCCAAGGCTTATGGGGTTACGTTTGAGGCCATATGCCACGACCCCGAGAAGGTAGGCTGTGGCCACTATAGAGCCACCCTGGAATCCACCGCCGGGAGTTATATGGCCTCCCAGGGTGATAACGACTCCGTAGGCGATTATGGCTATGATCACCGGGTAGCCGAAAAGACCGATAATCACGGAGTCATGCGACCTCTCCAGTTCGCCGGCAACCTCCTCCAGCGACTCCTTCCCCTTGGTCAGGGCCCCCCTGCCGAATATCATGGCCGTTACTATAACTCCCGTCACCAGGACCATTGCCTCTCCCAGGGTGTCGAAGCCGCGCCAGTCGAAAAGAACCACCGTAACCTGATTGGGTGCGATAAAGGCCCCCAGGTAGTTGTACATTTTGGCAACGTACATGTCAAGCCCCTCGGTGCTGGCGACCTCGGCCAGCCTTAGGGTTGACCTGAAGAGCAGGCCGCCGAATCCGGCCAGCAGGATCAGTATTACCAATGATCGGGCTCCACTAGGCTTCATCCTGACCACGTCCACGCGATGAGTATGGTGAGGGCAAATAGCCCGGCCATGATGTAAAATGCCATCGAGTCAAAATCGTCCCCCATCTCCAGGGCAATCCTCGTTCCAGCAGGCAGGTTGTTTATCACCAGTATCACCAGCGCTGCCATTCCAAGGAGGGCCACGCCTATCCCGAAGTTCACGATGGAGAAAAGGCTGATTATCAACAGTATCAGCGGTATCTCGATTCCGATGAAGGAGCCAACGACGTAACTCTTGTCCCTGTTCTCGGAGCTCTCCTTGGAATCCATCGATGACTTCATTACCTCGTCGAAAATATCGTCAATTCTTGACACCATATCATCCTCCAAAGAGCGCAGCCAGTCCGGCCTCGATTGGTTCGATAGCTATCTCGGGGAAAAGACCGAAGAATATCTCGAAGACCACGGCCACCATCAGTACCAGTATCATCGCAAAGGGCACTTCCATGGGCTTCGGTTCCTCACCCACCGGCAGGGGCCTCAGGAACATCACCACGAAGGCCTTTGCCAGGGCGTAGAACACCATCACCGTGCTTACCACCATTAGCAGCCCGACAACCATGAAACCGTTGTTGAATGCGAACTGGATCAGCTTCCACTCGCTCTGGAAGGCGTTCAGGGGTGGAACCCCAGATACAGCCAGCATCGAGAAAAGCGTGAGCACCGCGAACTCCTTGTTCCTCTGCGCTATACCCCTGATATCCGGCATTCTGGTGTGGCCAAAGGTGTAGAGAAGAACCGCCGCGCTTATGAAAAGTGCCGATGTCACTATTATCTCGTTGAAGCCGTGGAATATCCCGTAGGCCATCCCCTCGTGGCCCCAGGCATATCCGTACTGGGTGGGGCCGTACTGCACCGGGAGCCTCCGGTAGAATGACAGCCCTATCCCCACCAGACCGGCCTGATTAACCGCGATGTAGGCTATCAGCCTGCGGTAATCGTTCTGTACCATTGCCATTGCCGCGCCGATTACCATGGCGAAGGTGGAAATAACCATCATGGCCTGCCATGTTACCTCCTGCCAGAAGAACAGGCGGACTATGATTATCCCGACTGCGATTAGTGTGACCTTTGATATCGCCTGCAGCACCGCCCCTGCCTCGCCCGAGGCCCTCGCGTACAGCTCCGACTTGATCGTGTGGAACGGGGGCAGACCTGCCCCGTAGGTCCAAGCAAACACCATGAGGGCAAGGCCCATGAAAATCATCGGGGCATCCCTCTGGGTTGCCGAGGTAAACATCTCGTACATGTCGGATATGTTCAGGACGCCCGTTGATCCCAGCAGGAACGCTACTGCGAGCAGCAGCATGCCTCCGGCGACGGATCCCAGCAGCATGTACTTCAGTGCCGTCCTGAATGCCCCGTCCTCGTTTAGCCATGCCACTATGCCTGCCTGGGCCACCGTGCAGATCTCGAAGAATACGAATAGGTTGAAGATGTCATCCACCAGGGCTATCGCGCAGGCGCAGGATATCGCCATGAGAATCAGGAACAGGTAGACCCCAGACACCTTCTCCCGGAAAACCAGGGCAACCCCTATGCTCAGCGCCGCCATCACGGCGAAGGCCAGGAGTATCACCATCTGGACCTGAGTGTACTGGTAGGCTATTCCGAGGTTAAAAGCCGTGGCCACGCCCTCCCCGAGGAAGTAGGTTACCTCGGGGTGTGCTCCGAAAACGTAGTAGCCATTATCCAGGGTCGTCAGGAATGGCAGCGCGACCAGAACGATCATCCCTATGGATACCAGGACCTTGACCAGTCCGCTTCTCTTGTAGAAGAAGTTCGAGATAACGGCCACCAGTATGGGGATTACCACGAATAGGGGTATCGTCTCCTTCAGTGTGAACAGGGGTTCAACCAACGACATCACCCTCCCCAAGCACATCTGAGGCCTTCAGGCTATTGTGCTTTTGATACATCTTGATGGTCAGCCCCAGAACCACCGCCATCGTGGCGGCCCCTATCACTATATTCGTAAGGACGAGGGCGTAGGGCAGGCAGAATCCGGCCTGGCTGGAGAACTCTGCAGCGGCCGCTGACATAGTAGAGTTCTGGGACTCGTAGAATGCCTCCGTGAAGATCGGTACGATGGTACCACCGTCCAGCCTAAAGCCCAGGGTGACGAGGAAAAGGTTGACCCCATCCGTTAGGAACATCATCCCCAGGACCTTTTTTATCAGGTTATCTATGAACAGGATGGCAATAAGGCCGATGAGGACGAGGCTGATTGCCCCCATGAACGATGCCGTTTGTATGTTAAAGAGAGTCAGCTTTCCCACCTGTCCGTCTTATATACTGTGATGAACATCAGCGCCGGAAGCAGGGCTGATGCGAGAATGGCCTGCGTGATGGCAACGTCGGGAGTAAGAAGCCTCATGAATAGAACTGCCAGGGCCATGCCCTCGATTCCCCCACCTATGATCACGGCCTTGTACAGGTCCCTCGGGACCAGTGACAGTATAGCAATTGCCACAGAGGTAATAATCAGGGCATAAACAGGCAAATCCGCAACTGGAACCGTCATTCTTCTCTATCCTCCTTTTTCATGTGAAAACGGGCATTGGCAATTGTGTGCCCGGCCACGGGCATTAGCAGGAAGTAGGTAAGGGCGACGAGGGGATAGCCCAGCACTAGGAGGATCCCTATGCAGGTCACGTCGACTATACCTATAATGTGGATCCTGGCGTAGAGCACGTTTGACAGGTTGTCCCTGAATCGCCAGAGGCCCAGGCAGGCGAAGAGAATCAGAATCGAGCCCACTATCATGACTATTGCCTGAAATGCCTCCAGTGCCATGTCTAGATCGCTCAACTGAACGTTCCCTCCCTTAGAATTCTGGAGAACATGATGATACCCACAGCCCCGAACACGATGAGGGCGAAGGTTATCTCCCTGGTGTAGGCTATGCCGAATTCACGCCCGAGAAGAATCAGGGCTGTCCCAAGGGAAATTGTAGCCACGTTCGCGCCCACCAGGGATGTGGTGGAGCCCTTCCTGGCGACTAGACGGGCCCCTGTAAGAAAGGAGATCGAAAGTGCGAAGAAAAGAAGATAAAGACCGGCATCGAACAGGTAACAGATGATCTCCTCAAGGGCTACCAAAATATCACTCTACCATTCCTTTGATGTATTTCTCGAAGGGAATTATGTCCTCCCTTGACCTAGGCGTGATCGTCGCAACCCGGAGCTTCTTGTTCTCGTTATCGATGTCAATTGTCAGGGTTCCGGGCGTGAGGGTAATGCTGTTTGCCAGGATTGTCTGGCCCACCTCCTTCTCCAGGACAGTGTCAATTTCGAGCACGGTTGGCTCAATTTTTCCCCTCAGGCAGAGGGACGCGGTACTGATGGCCGATAGGAACATGTTCCAGGCCAAATCAACGAGGTAGACCACGCCGTATCCAATGCGAAATAGAAACATGGGTGCACCGCCTAATCCTGACAATGACTGAGAGCCGCCGTTCTAGACATTCTAATAAATATTGGCATGGCCCTTTTCAGGCCCACCTTCCGTGCCGGGCATGGGAACCCATCTAACCTCTGAGAAAACCATTATCAGAAGATTTTCATTAACCCACCTCCCCACCCGAGGCCAAAAGATGGACCTAAAGGAGCTGCTTAGGAGTTACAGGAATAATGAGCTGTCAGAGGATGAACTCCTCCGCCAGCTCAGGCTTGATCACCTCGAGTCCATCGAGGGCAGGTTGAACTACGATCTCGCACGGGACTCAAGGGCGGGTTTTCCCGAGGCTGTACTGGCGTTGAGAAAAACCCCCGGGGATATCGCAGGAATCCTCCGACTGGTTCTACCGAAAAAGGGCAAGATCTTCGTAACCCGGCTGAGCCCAGAGAAGTTCAGGGGTGTTGAGGAAATCCTTGATGGGAGCGAGGACCTGAAACTGGAGTACCACGGGGATCCGAACCTGCTCGTTGCCAAGACCGGAAAATCACGTGAGGTTAAACTGGGCTGTCACGTTGGAATTATGGCGGGGGGAACCTCCGATATCCCCGTTGCGGAGGAGGCGAGGATAATCTCTGCAGAATCAGGCCTCGATGTGGTCAGGGCCTACGATGTCGGTGTGGCGGGACTCCACCGCCTCTTTCCACCGCTCAAGGAGATGATAGACCGGGAAGTTGACGTCCTGATCGTTGTTGCGGGAATGGAGGGAGCCCTGCCGTCCGTGGTAAAGGGGCTGATCGATGTGCCCGTTATCGGGGTTCCCACATCCGTTGGTTACGGCTACAGGGGCGGTGAATCCGCGCTCATATCGATGCTGAACTCCTGTGTTCCCGGCCTCATGGTGACAAATATCGACAACGGGTTTGGTGCCGCAGCAGCGGCCTTCTCCATTTGCTCCAGGATATGCAAACGCGGGGTATGAATATGCCAGAGGTCGTGCTAGTGGTCGTCGCCCACCCGGACGACATGGAATTTTTTGCAGGTGGTACCGTGGCAAAAATGGTCGAGGAAGGAGTTAGGGTCTCCGAGCTCATAGTTACCAACGGGGAGAGGGGAACCCTGGAGCTCTCGAGCCAGGACCTAATCCGCGCAAGACACGTTGAGGCACGGGAGGCCGCCTCCCTCCTTGGTCTCAGGTCCGTGGAATTCCTCGACTACCCCGATGGAATGCTCGCCGATTACCGGATCAACGAGATCAGGGAAAAAATCATGGGGGCCATCCGAAAAACCAGGCCAGACACCCTAATCACATGGGACCCCTTCGCCCCCTACGAGACGCACCCCGACCACAGAATAACCGCAACAGCCGCGACCGAAGCAGCAAGCTTCGCCAACCTTCCGCTTTACCACCCGGAACAGGTGAATAACCAGGACGATCTCGTCACTATAGCCCGGACATACTACATCGCCAAACACCATATCAAACCCAACCACGTCGAGGACATTACCGACCAGATAGATAAAAAAATTCAGGCGCTGCTCAAGCACCGAACGCAGATGGAATTCCTGCTGGAGAGCACCAGGCGGGCCCTCAGGGCCCGGGGTCGTCCGCTGGAACTGCTCGAGGCGATCGACCCCAAGAACCACGATGAGCTGGTCGACAGGATCGTGAGAATGAGCAGCTCTAAAGTAGGTAGGCGTGCTGGCGTAACCTACGCGGAGGAATTTCGCCTTTCGACAATGGATGGCCTGGGTCGCTACTTCGAGGCCAGGGGTACCCAGAAAGTTTAATCAGCCATCGGGGCGACAATCGAAGAGGTTTGAAGTACTCAATTTACGCCGAGTCCAACCCAGACCAGCACCTCCAATCCACCATCAATGACCTCGTCACGTGTCTTCGCAGAGCCACGCAGGCGAAGGTGAAACTCGAGGATGCACCCGGGAGTGAAACTGAATCCGGCATATGGGTGGGTAGTACATCTGCCGCTGAGCGCTTCTGGGATAGAATCGAGGAGCTTGACCACGATGGCTATCTACTCTGGGGGAATGGCTCAAAGCTCGTGATCAGCGGGAGAACTCCATACGGAACTTCCAACGGTGTGTATTCCTTCATTCACCGTTTTCTCGGCGTCAGATGGTTTGCCCCTGGTCCCCTTTTCGAGTTCGTGCCCAACCTGGAGTCATTCAGGTTGCCCAAAATAGTTGAGTTCACCAAGCCGAGCTTTCCCCTGAGGATGTACAGCGGCGCCGATCGGGAATGGTGCCGAAGGAACCTTCTGGATGAACAACGCCCCTCACTGCCGTTCTCCAGCTTCTCCCACAACCTCACAAGAATCTACCCTTCTTCCCTTTACTCGGAGGAGTATCCCGGGCTATACGCCCTCCGGGACGGCAAGAGAATGACCGAGCAGACCTCCCACCGGGGGCAGCCCTGCTTCTCGAATAATCGAGGGATCGAGATCGCCATCAGGACGATTCGGGAATACTTCGAGGAAAACCCTGATGCCGCTATGTTCTCCGTTTCAGTAAATGATAACATGGACTTTTGCGAATGTGATGAGTGTTCCAGATACGGGGTGAGAAGATACCGCGGACGTCCGGTATACTCCAACGTCTACTTCAGCTGGGTGGCCGAGGTCGCGAGAGGAGTTTTGAAGAGCCACCCGGATAAGCTAATCGGGGCCCTTGCCTACTGGGGAGTGGTACTTCCCCCGGAGGGAATCGACGAACTTCCCCCAAACGTGGTCATCGTGCTGACCCAGGACACGAGCCAGTACCACGATAGTTCCTACGAAAAAGAGGACAGGAGGATTCTCAAGCAGTGGACTGAGAAATGCACGAACCTCGTCAAGTACGACTACTACGGCCTTGGCTGGCTAACCCCGCGCTTTTTCCCGGAACTCGCCTCCAGGGATCTGGATTTCCTGAGGAAATCGGGGGTCGTCGGTTTTTACTGCGAGGCGTACCCCTTCTGGGCAAACTTCGGGCCCCAGCTCTACATGGCTGCCCAGAAAGCCTGGAATGTATCTAGAGACCACCGGGAGCTGCTCGACGAGTATTACGGGTTTTTCTCCCCGGTCTCCGAAGAGATCTCCTCCTTTTACGAAGTACTCGAGAAGTCCTGGCTGAACAAGAGACCCGGCAACTGGTTCGAGGGCCTGGGAGAAATCGCAGACGAACTCGGAGTTATGACCCTCGAGGACGCCAACAGGGCGATGGAATTCCTGAATACTGCCCTTGAACATTCCTCGGGCAATTGCAGGAAAAGGGTGGATTTCATCAGGCATGGCTTTGAGTTCTCATACCAGCTCATCAAGGGCCACCACACCAGCTCGGAGCTTCGCTTCCTGCCCGTGTCGGAGCAGAGCGATATCGATGGTGCCCTTCCCCTTCTCTCACAGATCCACGAATCAAAGCTGGTCGCAGAGGAAATTCACAGGGATGCAATCATCCCCGATGAGCTCTTCCCCGATGTTTACTTCAAGGACCACAGGTTCCATCGAAAGTTCGGCGCCTGGAAGGGAATGCTCAACTCCACCTGCATGGTCTGGATGGAAAGGACCTTCGAATACCTCGGTCGAGACATGAAGGCCTGGGACGGGATTATCGCGGAGCTGCCTGACGCCCTTCGACGGCAGGCCAGGATTATTCCCCACCTCGGCGAGGATCCAAACCTCATCTCTGACCCGGGCTTCGAGACCATGGATAGCCCACCGGAAGCAACCCCCGAACCCGCTGTGGGGCGGTGGGAACTTCGCGGGGAAGACTGCACCTGTGGAATCGAGGAGTCATTCGCCAGATCGGGGACGAGGTCCCTGACCCTCGAGGGAAAGGGCAGGACCCGCCTTTCGATATACCTGCCCGTTAAGGCCGGGGGGAGATACGTCGTCGCAGCCTGGGTTTACGGAGAGCCGATGGAGAGGAGGAGGATGCCAAAGATGGACATCACCCTCTTGGAGAACGCAGATAAAATGCCCGGCAAACCCTTTTCCTCCGACCTCCTATACGCCTCCGGGGAGTGGCAACGACTCTTCTCCATCGTTGAGGTGGGAGAGGGCATCGAGCTTATGGGGGTGCACCTCGTTATTAACAACGATGCCGACAGGATATGGATCGACGACGTCTCTGTCAGGGTGGTGGCCGGGGGTATTTGAACATGGTTCCCAGGTTCCCCAGGGAAATAGACCTCCACCTCCATGCAGGCCAGGAAAGGGACCGGCCAATTGACCAGCTTGTCGGTAGCTTCATCGAAAGGGGAATCACGTTTCTAGGCCTCCTCGACCACTCGGAACTCTACTCCATGGGAGACCGAGCACTCAGGAACAAGTTCGGTCAGCTCGTGTACCACAGCACGTCAGGGGGACTTGTGGACTTCTACCATGACGTCGAGGACCTCGGCAAAAGGTACCCGGAGGCCTCTATCTTCAAGGGGCTCGAACTCCCGGAATGGGAGATATTCTCCGTTGAGGCGGGCCTGCTGAAAAGATCTGACTTTCTGGGCTGCCACATGAACACCAGCTGCCACGATCCGGGATATCGACACTACACAGAGGCCACTTGTGGAGAACATCTAGCAACTAGGGCAAACCAGCTCCTCAGACTTTGCCGGCCGCTGGACAAGCCCGCCGTGCTATTTCACCCGTTCCACAGGCGGATCCAGGAAATGAGTGCTCTGGTCGAAAGCGGGGGTGATCCCGTTCAGGAGCAGGTTTTTACACAGGAGGACCTGGACTTCTTCTTCGAAAACACCAGCACCGAGCACCTCTACGTGGAGCTTAACTTCGGCGACATCTTCTCCGCCTACCGGTACCCCGGGGTACTGGATAGCCTCGGATCCACCTGCAGGATGCTTCGTGAGGGTGGGATCGGTTTCAGCCTTGGCAGTGATTACCACAGGACACCCAAAGAATTCCGGGATCCGGGTGAAATCGTGGCAGCTCTCGGCCTGGGAATCGGCGATATTTCCATAGTTGATGAACTTCTATCGAAATCATGCCGGGCGCAATCTTAAATAGAGTGGGTGAACAGGATAACCCGATCCATTGCTAAGCAGGTACAGGAAATCCCTCAACGCCCAGTTTGAAAGGATCGCCAGGGTTATCACCTTTCTCTCACCCAACACTATAACGTTGATCAGCCTGCTGTTCTCATTCGTCCCGGCAACCCTTTACTGCCTCGGCCGCTTCCAGCTCGCGGGAATATTACTCCTCCTGTCCGGTGGACTTGACGTCATGGATGGTGCTGTTGCTAGGAGGACGGGAAGGGTCTCCTCGTTCGGGGGGTTCCTCGACTCGACCTTCGACAGGGCATCGGACCTGGCCATTTTTGGAGGAATCGCCCTCTCCAACGTTGTCGACTGGAGGCTCGTACTATTCACGGTCTTCGGCTCTTTCATGGTTCCCTACTGCAGGGCCAGGGCGGAGGCTGCCGGTGCCAGCAGAATGGCCGTTGGAATCGCGGAGCGGGCGGAGAGGCAGCTAATAATCGTGGGTGCAAGCCTCGTTCACCCGCTGGTGGGAGAGTTCAACGTCCTCGAGGTCGCCGTGGTGTTAGTCGGCGTACTGGCCTGGATTACGGTTATTCAGCGGGTATTTGCGGCCAAGAAACAGCTAGAAGGAGGGCGAGATTAGACGAACCGGCAGCGACCCTTGTTTCCCGAGGGGTCGCCCACCTCAGTACAGCACGGGACGCTGGCCTGCTTAACTTCCGGGTTCGGATTCCTCCTTCTTCGTTTCCGAGAAGTATGAGACCGGGTGTTTCCAGACCGCTATGGCCGCCGGCTCGTTGTCCCTCGCAATTACTCATTTGAATCGCAGAATTAAAATGTAATTCAAAATCCCGGGATCCGCCCCCAGATTAAGTATATATTCCAATCGTATATATTCAGGCCAGTGCCTGCAGGAAAGACATTTTACTACCGATAATTCCATCAGATTCAGGGGAATTGAATGAAGAGATTCCCATCCATCCTAATCTTGATCATTATCGCCATCATTTCGGGGTGTATCACGGAAACAACCATTACCGTGTCAAAGATCCACATGTGTTCAGAATTCTATGGCCCCGGCAATTGCACTGAGATCACCGATGAAGTAATCGGGGACGATCAGACGGTTATTTTCTACATCGAGGCCAGCGATTACAAGACGAAGAAAACGGGGGAAGGTTTCGAGTTTTGGCTGAGCATCGATATCCTGATCTCGGACGAGTGGAACAGCACCTACGTCGAGGAAATCAACGAGAAGGAAATACACAGAACGAACTCCACCTCCAGGGATGGCACTGTCTGGTACAAGTACTCGTGGTACACCGGGAACATGGTACGGAGCGGTGAATACACAGTCGAGATAAACGTGAAGGACCGCCTGTCCGGGAAAATTTCGACCGTGTCACGGGAATTCTACCTTGACCTCTCCAGGGTAAATAACTAGCCGGGTTCCCATCGCTTGAAGAATTCGAGGATCGCGTTCATATAACTCGCAAACTGTTATTTTATGCTAGAAAAGATTGTTAAGTCGATCGCAGGTCCGGGGCTCCCGAGTGGATCCTTTGTCAGAAATCACTGAGATCCGCTGGCACGGGCGGGGAGGCCAAGGAGTCAAAACCGCCGCCGAGGTCCTCGCCGAGGCCGCCATCAGGGATGGCAAGTACGTCCAGTCATTCCCCGAATACGGCCCGGAGAGGATGGGGGCTCCCGTGCTTGCGTTTAATAGGCTATCAGAGGAGAGAATTGATGTACACAGCAATGTGTACAGTCCAAACCACGTGATCGTCCTGGATCCAACCCTGCTCGAATCGGGAAACACCACGCAGGGACTGGACCTTCAGGGCACACTTCTCGTCAACACCGACGAGTCGCCGGAGAACATCCGTGAAAAGACGGGGTTCGAGGGCAAGATCATAACCGTTGACGCCACGAAGATCGCCAAGGAGGAGATCGGGAGGCCCATCGCGAACACGACATGCCTGGGTGCCTTCGTGGGAATTTCGGGGATAACTAGCCTGGATAATGTAAAGGAGTCAGTGCGCGGGCACCTCGGTTCCAAGCTTGGAGAGAAGGTAATAGAGGCCAACATGAGGGCCCTTCAGAGAGCCTATGAGGAGGCCAAAAAATGAGCGAGAAGCCCGGATGGAAGAAGATACCGGTTGCTGGACTTATTGTCGATGCCGGAAATGCCCGTGAGTATAAAACGGGCGACTGGCGAACGCAGAAACCCGTTATCGATCGCGACCTGTGCACGAACTGCCTGACGTGCTGGGTGAACTGCCCCGATTCCTCCATCATCGTGGAAGAGGGAAAATTCAAGGAGTTCGACTACGATCACTGCAAGGGTTGCGGGATATGCGCTGGGGTCTGCCCCAAGAAAGCGATCAGCATGGTGTCGGAGAGGTGATCGAATGACGATGGTAAAACCCCTTAATGGAGACGACTCAGCAGCCTATGGGATGATGCAGATAGACCCCGATGTCGTCGCGGCCTATCCCATTACCCCCCAGACCGAGCTCATGCAGAACTTCGCCCAGTTCCACGCGGACGGTAGGGTTCAGACCGAGCTGATAACCGTGGAGTCGGAACACAGTGCCATGAGCGCGTGCGTGGGCGCCTCTGCGGCCGGTGGCAGGGTGATGACGGCCACCTCATCCCAGGGCCTCGCCCTGATGTGGGAGATCCTCTACATCGCATCGTCCTACAGGCTGCCCATAGCCATGAACGTCATTAACCGGACCCTGTCGGGGCCGATTAACATCCACTGCGACCACTCGGATACAATGGGTGCCCGTGACAGCGGTTGGATCCAGATATACGGGGAGAACCCCCAGGAGGCATACGATAACACGATCCAGGCAGTGAGGATAGCCGAGCACATGGACCTCAGGCTGCCCGTGATGTGCATGCAGGATGGATTCATTACATCCCATGCCGTGGAGAGGGTCGAGCTTCTCGATGACGATGTGGTGAAGGACTTCGTTGGCGGCTTCACCCCGACCTATCCACTGCTGGATCTCGATAACCCTGTCACCTACGGACCCCTCGACCTCTACGACTACTTCTTCGAACACAAGATGCAGCAGATCGACGCCATGAGCCGGGCCGAGAAGGTAGTCCGTGAAATCGGCAAGGAGTTCGGTGAGATAAGCGGCAGATCCTACGCCATGCTGGAACCCTTTGGAATGGAGGACGCCGAGACGGCAATAATCGTCCTCAGCAGCACGGCCGGGACCACGAGGTCAACCGTTTCGGATCTCAGGAGCAAGGGCAGGAAGGTCGGCATGATCAAGGTCCGTGGTTTCAGACCCTTCCCGCAGGAGGAACTCATCAGTCTGCTCGACGATGTCAAGGTAATTGCCGTCCTGGACCGGTCGGACGGTCTTGGGGCCTACGGCGCCCCGGTCTTCACCGAGGTCAGGAACGCCCTCTACGACGAGGGCCACAAGCCAGAGATTGTCAACTACGTCTTCGGACTCGGTGGGAGGGACATCGGCAAGAAGGACATAGTCACCGTCTTTGATGACCTCGACAAGATCATCTCATCAGGGGAGGTCAAACGGAGGATGAGGTACCTCGGGGTGAGGGAGTAAGGAGGAATGCAGAATGCCAAGTCTAAAAACACTGTCAGCTCGTGAGGAGAGGCTTTCCCCAGGACACAGGCTCTGTGCGGGTTGCGGGGCTTCCGTGGCAGTAAGGCAGATACTGATGTCGACTGAGCTTCCCGTGGTTGTGGCAGCATCCACAGGTTGCCTCGAGGTTGCCACCACGATCTACCCGTACTCGGCCTGGAAGGTCCCCTTCATCCACAACGCCTTCGAAAATTCAGCCGCCACGATAACCGGCGTTGAGAGCATGTACCGCGCCCTCAAGAAAAGGGGGAGGCTGGATCAGGATAAGAAGATTAAGTTCATAGCCTTCGGTGGCGATGGTGGAACATACGACATCGGCCTGCAGGCCCTCTCGGGGGCTCTGGAAAGGGGCCACGATTTTACCTACGTCTGCTACGACAACGAGGCCTACATGAACACCGGTATACAGAGGAGCAGCGCAACGCCAATCGGAGCCAACACGACCACCAGCCCCTGCGGGGACGAGATCCCGGGAAAGAGGGATTACAAGAAGAACCTTACCCACATCGTCGTCGCCCACGATGTGCCCTACGCAGCACAGGCCACACCCTCTTACTACATGGACCTCATAAACAAGGCCCAGAAGGCAATAGAGACCGATGGCCCGACCTTCCTAAACGTGCTCTCCCCCTGTCCAAGAGGATGGAGGGCCGACGCGACCAAGTTCAGGGAACTCGGGCAGACCGCCGTTGCCACCTGCCTCTGGCCCCTCTACGAGGTAGTCGATGGCAAGTACGTGCTGAACGGGATGTCCAAGAGGATCGCCGACGGGAAGGCTGAGAAAAAGCCGCTTGTCGACTGGCTAAGTATGCAGGGAAGGTTCAAGCACCTCTTCGCCGACGAAAAGGGCAAGGCGATCATCGAAAACGCCCAGAAGAAGGTCGACAGGGACTGGGAGAAGATCAAGGCACTGGCATCGATCTGACGGACGGGGAAGGGTATTGGCACTGGACCTGTATTCCAAGCTACTGGTGCTAGTCGATTTCGTAGCACTTCTGTTTCTGGTCCGGTACCTGGAAAACACCCTGATGTGGATACCCTTTGCCCTCATCCTCCTGATGATCTGGATCTGGGTATACCGGCTGTTAAGCCCGCTGAGCTTTGCATGGCCGGCCCTCCTATCTTTGGCGTCGGCCGCTGCACTCTACCTTGACGATCCCTATGTACGCGCTCTGGGACTGGCAATAATTATACCCGCGATCGGAGCGGCCCTGGGAACGCTGGTTAGACCAGACCCCGAAAAGGGCAGCAAGACAGGCGGATGAGGTCACCGTAAAGCAATCTGGCACAATTTATTAGACTTCGGGACCGAGCAGTCCGGGGGAGGTGCCCCCTTGCGCATACCACCTCTGGCCACGAACCTCATCGGCAGTTTTCCCCTATCATTAACCGGACAGAACTTCATCCGGTCTCTGGATGACCAGGTCGAGTCAGGCCTGGATTACGTCAGCTATCCCCAGCTCGCGGACATGAACCAGATGTTCCTGGAACCCCTGGTGGAAGGTGAAACCCTGAGACAGGAGGACGGGGAATTCATCGTGTCGGGTGGTTTCGATCCCGTGGTAACCAGGAAGGTGAAGTCCTGGGCCGATGACGCCAGGGACCACCTGAGGAAGAAGAAGGGGGTCATTCCCCTCAGATCCTGCGTTACCGGACCCTTTACACTCGCCGCAAGCCTGCACGTGGAGGGCCTTGCAAGCAAGTCCTTCCCCGGGTCCTACATCGAGATGATCGTTGAGAACCCCTGGCTCCTGGAGAAGCTCACCAAGTACGTTTACAAGATATGCCTCCACTACTCATCCGTAAGTTCGATGGTCAGCGTCGACGAGCCCTACCTTTCCGTTATCGTGGGGAAGAGAAAAAACCTCTTCGAGCTCGGCATGAAGAGACCGGAGGCGGGTGACCTTGTACTGGAGACCCTGGAGGGCGCCCTAAGGGGTGTGAAGGGAACCTCATCGGTTCACGTCTGCGGGGGGATAGGCAAGCAGCTTTCCGAGATACTGCTGGAAACCAGCTCGGATGTCCTCAGCCACGAGTTTAGCGAGATGACCCAGAACTTCGAATCCTACGCTCCATCGGACCCGGAGAGGCACTCCAAGAAGCTTTCTATAGGCGTGGTCACAACATCCCCGACGAAGGATCAGGGGGGAGTTGAACCGCAGGTTCTCGTCGAAAAGAGGATCGAATCCGCGATTGAGCGCTACGGAGTTGATAACGTCCTGCTATCCCCTGACTGCGGTTTCCGACCCCTTGGGAACCTTCTCGGCGAGGAAGAGGGATACCAGCTTGCGCTACGGAAGATAGGTATACTCGTTAATGCCAGAAAAAAGATTGGAATTGACCGTGGGGTTTTAACCGACGAGAAGAAGTCGGAGGATTGAACCGAGTGGAATCAGGTGGTGGTACTTGCGACATATGCGGGAACCGGAGCCTCCTGCCCTACAAGTGTCGCTACTGCGGGGGGCGTTTCTGCCCGGACCACCGTCTTCCCGAAAACCACAACTGCGAGGGATTGAGGAGGATTCGAGAAAATCCCCGCTGGAGAGATTATGCAACACAGGTAAGGCGCAGGGACTCCTCCGTGCCTCAGGCATCCCACCGGGAAAGATGGGACAAGGAGGAGGAGAAGAGGGGCAAGTTACCAATCGGGGGGATCCGTATGCCCGGTACTTCATCTTGGTACCCCACAGGCCATACTGATGCGGCCAAGAGGAACATCGTGATAATACTCGTCATGGCCCTGACGACTGCACTAATCATAAGATTTCTCCTTTAAACAAAACGTTGATCGCATTGAAATTACAGATTTGCGCATCCCTGCCCGCGGTATCCGAGGATTTCGGGACATGCACGCGCGTACTGGATACGGCGGCGAAATTAGGAATCCGGGGCATGGAGATAAAGCTCGGCCGGGATGACCTGATCTCCCCCCAAATGAGGAAATGGCTTGTCGAATGCCTACCAAGCTACGACTTCGTGGTTTACACTCATCTCCCGTACCTTCAGGGCAGGGACAACTTGGCAAGCCCCGATGAGGTGAAGGCCTCCAGAGCAATGCGCGTGATAAGAGAATCCATTGAATTCTCGAGCCACCTTGGATCCGGCATGGTAAACACCCACCTCGGAGTTAGGTCGGGTAAAGGACCCCACATACCACGGACGGCATCCAGATTATCCAGAATAACCACCGAATACGGAGATATGGAGGTGTCTGTGGAGAATCAGGAGAGCAGCTGCAATGGAATTCTCAACACCCCCAGGGATGTTGAGACCCTGCTGGATTCCCTGCCTGACGTGAAGCTCACCTACGATGCAGGACACGGAAACACCCATGGTTTCGGCGTCGCCAGTTTTCTCCCTGTGGTCCTCAGCAGGTTGAGGTACCTTCACCTGCACGATAACCTGGGTAGCAGGGACGAGCACCTGGCTCTGGGCAGGGGAAATCTGGATATACCTCTCCTGTTGAATAGACTGGTTGGATCGAATCCTCGGCATGGGACGATCCCAATGACCCTAGAGCTGTCCGCCCAGGACCTTGCCCCGTCTCTGTCATATCTCAGGAAGTTCGCTCCAAAAGAGCTGCAAATCCAATGAGGATTAACCGCCTGCGTTTCAGAAACGCCTTAAATGCCCAAGGGATGGCCTCTCCTCCCAGGGACATACCCTGAGGTAGGAATGTGACTGATTCCCCTGGAATCACGTCCGGAGTTGCGACCCAACTAGGCCATGAAGTCGGCCAGGATCTCGTTCTGGGTTCTCCTGCTCATGTAGATGTTGTCTATTGTCTTACGGGCCTGCTCCCTGAGGCCGACCTCCATAAGGTAGTCGACGTACTCCTGATCAAGCTTGGTGAGTAGGTGGGCGCCCTGCGCCTTCTTCCTCTCCTCGAAGTCCTCTCTGGCCTTGTCCAAGATCGTCTTTGCCTCTTCCCTTTCGCCCAGCTCCTGGAGAATGTCGATGTACTCCTTGTCGAGCGGAGATAGGAAGCTGTCCTGGGTACTCTTGGCCCTGTCGTATGCCTTCTCAAGAAGTTCAGCACCCTCGTCCTTGTTTCCCTTGTCGAGGAGCTCCTTGAACCTCTCGGCCTCCATCGCTGTGAGGAGGCTGTCGGGCTCTCTCTTCATCTTCCCATAGGCATCATCGACGAGTTTTCGGACCTCGCTTTTGTAGTCAAGCTTCATCAGGGCCTGGATGTACTCCTTGTCCATGCTGGACAGGAAGGTACTCTCCTTCTGTTCCAAGACCCGATTTGCTTCTTCCGAGCCCTCTTCCATTGGTTTTACCTCCGTCTTTTCGTCCTCTATATCAGCGTTTTGGGCGTCCTCCACTTTGTTGTCTTTACCAAGACTTAACATTCTGGTCGCCTCATTCATCATCTCAAGAGAACGTATGTCGCTAAATTGCGATAATTAATTCTCTAAATTGTATAATTTACTGTTTCTAATATAAATATTACGGATTTGGACCCTGATTAGTTGTAAAAACTATCCCTTTTTCTGCTAAAAGGGGGATCGAAGACTATAAGAATGACCCTTCAAATGCAGATCCGTGACAGGTGTTACAGGTTTTGGCGCGCTGAATATGGACAGGATCCTATTCGTGAACAAGATCCCCGGGCGTGACGACGAGGGCTACGTAAATTCAGTCGAGCTACGACCAGGTGGCTCTTCCCCGAACACGGCCGTGGGGCTTTCCAGACTGGGGATAGAATCGCACTGCATTGGGGGAGTCGGAAACGACCCGGAGGGATCCGCCATGATAGAGGCCCTAGGGAAGGAGGGCGTCTGCACCGATGGTATCATCGTCAAGGAGGGAAGAAGTGGAACTGCACTTGTGATTGTCGACCCGGACGGACTGAGGTCGATACTTATCGATCCCGGGGTCAATGACTCCATCGAAATAGAGGATATTGACATCGCGCACCTCGAGTCCTCGGATCTCCTGCACCTGACCTCCTTCATATGCAGAAACACTGATACCTCCTTCAGAACCCAGCTCTCACTCGTCGAGAAAACCGATCTCCCCGTTAGCCTCGATCCCGGGCAGCTTTACGCCGAAAGGGGAATCCAGTCCCTTTCCCCGGTTATCGCAAGGTGCAAAATATTCATGCCTAACGAGGCCGAACTCCAGCTAATAACGGGCAAGACCATCGAGGGGGGGGCAAAGAAGTTGATCGATTCGGGTGCCGAGATCGTGGTGGTCAAGAGAGGCATGAAGGGCTCCTACGTTACTGATGGAAAAAGGGAGGTCGAGGTTCCCGTCTACGGCGAAAGAGGCCTTGACACCACCGGTGCCGGTGATGCCTACAATGCCGGATTCATATACGGAATGCTCAATGGATTCGATCTCGGGCAGAGCTGCGAGACCGGGGCCAGGGTTGCATGGTTCTCGGTACAGAAACCGGGGGCGAGGGATGGCCTGCCTAGTTTAGGCGAACTGTTATCCCTCTGAAAATCATCCCAGAGACCCGATTCTCTTTCCCCGGATTTTCTTCCTGAAGGCCTCGCTCTCTTTAACCAGAATGTCTTGATTTACCGAGTCGACCCAGAAAATCCTGGGATGGGAACCCGGGTTCCTGAACTCGCTGGCAAGTCTCTCCACCAGTGATGCGTCAATGCCTGCCGACATCGCCTTTTGCAGGAAATCCCCCGGTTCCTCTATCATGTCTCTGAGGCCATCGAGGCCGATCAATCTGCACAGTTCCAAAACGGCTACCGTTGCCCAGCAGTTACCGGAGAGCAGGGCCACGTTGGAGCTGGGTATGGAGTACCTGTTCCCGTTAAATGACAGGGCCAGGCCCCCTGCTTCCCTCGCCCTTTCCAGCATTACGCTGTCTGTGATACTATCCCCTATGACCAGGGCCTCCTCAAGGCCCTTTCCCTGCCTGACCAGGGCCTCCTGGAGTGCCTGGAACTTTCTCTGCCCACCCACAGGCCTCACCCCCTCCATGATCGTCGCGAAGGAGGTTTCCGGCAGAATGTCCCAGAAGAACTCGTCCAGCAGTTCCTTGTACTCCACGCAATCCTCCCGGATCCCCCCCACCGAATCCATCTCGATGTCCGGCATACCGGCGATCCTGCCAGTCCATTGCCTGACGAGGGATACATCACTCTCATCAACACCACCACGGAGTTCATCGACGGGAAACGAGGTACTGTAGGTATCGGGGAGTGGAACACCCAGTATCTCTGCCGCGTGTGCCACGTACTGGCTGTACGAGGTGGATATAAGGTAAAACGCTTCCCTGTCCCTCAGGTACCTTATTGCCTCAACAGCCCCGGGAATCACCCCTGTGTTCTCCGGTACCCTTGCTACCTCGGTAAGTGAGCGGTCATCAACCCCGTGGGCGAGAAGAATCGGGGCCACCAGCATCAGAGTATCGCCCGGCTCGTATCCGGGCGCCTTTTCCAGGAAAAACCTGATGTCGTCGTAGGATGAGAGAACTCGAAATACCCTCTCACCCCCGGGAACCAGCCTCGAGACCGCATCAAAGGCATGGTCCGCCCTTACCCAGGGGCCCTCGAGGTCCGATTCGACCAAGGACTCACCCCAACCTTACGGAGTCCATGTGGGCAACTCTGCGATCGATCAGGGCCCTTGTCCCGATATCCTTCCTGTAGAAGACGGGGCCCCTTACCCTCGATATGGCTTCCTCTGCCATCCTCTCGGCCTCGGACATCGTATCGGCGATCCCGGTGCAGGCCAGAGCCCGGGAGCTGCTCATGTAGATCTCCCCATCCCTCTCGTCGACAGATGCGAAGTGGATCAGTGCTCCGGAATCCCGGGCATCCCCGATCTCTATCTTCTGTCCCCTTACGGGGTCGGTCGGGTAGCCCTCCGGGGCAAGGTACTTGCACACGGTTGCCTTCATATCGAAATCGGGGGATAGTTCGGATAATCTCCCCTGGGACATCGCCCAGCAGGCATCTAGGAAATCCCCCTGGAATATGGGCAGGACGTTCATAGCCTCCGGGTCGCCCCACCGGGCATTGAACTCCAGGACCTTGGGCCCCTCCGAGGTGAGCATGAACCCCCCGTAAAGTGCGCCCCGGTAATTCAGGCCCTCCTTTCGCATCGCCCTGACCACGCCCTCCATAATAATCATGGCCTTGTGGAAATCCATCGCCGTCATGAAGGGAAGGATGTGATTTGACTCGGAAAATGAACCCATGCTGCCGGTGAATGGGCCCGTGTCACCCTCGTAGGCGAACTTGTTATCCTGGACCAGTGGCGTTGGAACCACGTTTTTACCGTCGACGAAGGCCTGGAGGGTGAACTCCTCGCCCACCAGTAACCTCTCCACCAGCACACTTGAATGACCGCCAATCCCCTCGCCGATTACCTTACCGGCGTATTTCTTGGCCTCCTCGAGGTCTTTGAGTTGGCCCGTGAGCTCTGGATTCACTATCTTCACCCCCTTCCCCCCGGTCAGGCCGATGGGCTTTACCACGACTGGCTCAGAGTTCTCATCTATGAAATCCGAGGCCGCACCCGGATCATCGAAGACGTTCCAAACGTTCCTTCCCGGGACCCTGTATTTGTCCATGATTGACCTTGCGAAAAGCTTGCTGGTCTCTATCGAGGCCGCACCGCTCGTCGGGCTCGCGCAGGAGACGCCGGACTCCTCGAGCTCATCCACCACGCCGGACTCGAGAGGGGCCTCCGGCCCCACGACAGCGAGGTCGATTCCCCGCACCTTGGCATAGGAGGTCACGTCACTGGCATTCGTCGTGTCCCCGAGCTCAACATGTTCTGCGATCCGCATGATCCCTGGGTTCCGTGCCTTGACGAAGGCGTAAAGCCCGGGTTCCTGGGGACTGCCCACCAGAGCCTCAGCAATTGCCTGCTCCCTTGCACCGTTTCCGACGATCAGAACCTTCTGCAAATCTACTCCTCCTATTCCAGCAGCTCCTTCTTGTACCTGCCATCCTCGATGTCCAGCGGGTATTCACCCGTGAGGCAGGCGAGACAAAGCTCTTCTCTTTCATGGCCGATTGCCTCCACCAGCCCATCGATGCTGATGTATCCGAGGGAATCCGCCCCGAGGCTTTTTCTCACCGACTCCTCGTCCTGCCCCGCTGCTATCAGCTCCCGCCTTGTCGCCATGTCGATTCCCATGAAGCATGGCCACCGGAGAGGCGGGCACCCGATCCTGACATGGACCTCGGTTGCCCCGGCATCCTTGAGTATCTCGACTATCTTCTTGGTTGTCGTTCCCCTCACGATACTGTCATCCTGAAGGACGACCCTCTTACCCTCTATCTTGGGTCGTACGGGGTTCATCTTGAGCCGAACGGCCTCCTCCCTTATCGATTGCTTTGGCATGATGAACGTCCGGCCGATGTACCTGTTCTTGTAGATACCCTCGACCGCCGGTATCCCTGATTCCTCCGAAAAGCCATTGGCCGCGGTCCTCGCCGAGTCCGGGACGGGCACGACCACGTCGGCATCGACCGGGTGCTCCCGGGCAAGGCGCCTGCCAATATCCTCCCTTACCTCCAGGACGTACTTACCATCGATCATCGAGTCGGGCCGGGCGAAATATACGTACTCGAACATGCAATGGGCCCTCCTCTTCTTACTGAAGGGCTTTATGCTCCTGACCCCTCCCTGGTCCATCAGAACGATTTCACCTGGCTCGACGGGTCTTTCGAAGTTTCCCCCTGCTGCCTCTATTCCAATCGATTCGGAGGACACGAAGTGTGCCTCATCCGATGAACCCAGGCAGAGCGGCCTGAATCCCCTGGGGTCCCGAACCGCTGCAAGCTCGCCCCTGCCGGTCAGAATAACAAGCGAGTACGCACCCTTGATCTTCTTCATGGTGTTAACGAGGGCGTCCTCGAATTTGTGCTTGATCAGCTCGATGGCCAGAATGTGGGCGATAAGCTCCGTGTCGGTGGACGAGGTGAACACGTGGCCTCTACTAGACAGGTGATTCCTCAGTTCCTCGTAGTTCACCAGATTTCCATTGTGTGCTATCGCTATCCCATTTCTGGTTCCCCTTATCAGGAAGGGGTGGCAGTTCTCGACGGTGGTGTCACCGGTCGTCGAATAGCGATTATGGCCTATACCAACCGGGCCGAATAGGTCCTGCAGGACAGCCTCGGAGTATACCTCCCTGACCAGCCCCAGGTTTCTGTGTATGCGCAGGCCCTCCGTATCAAATGTGCATATCCCGGATGCCTCCTGGCCCCGGTGCTGCTGTGAGAGCAGGCCGTAGTAAATCGACCTTGCCACCATCGTAGTATCATCCTTCGAATAAGCCGAAAAAACCGCGCATTTCTCTCTGGGGTTCAAGGGAGTGCGACCTAGTGATGAGTGAACCCCTGCAGCTTCATTATTCTAATAAATCTACTCCCCCTCTGGCCCCACTAGGTAATAGTTAATAGACTTTTTCCGGGCTCTTGGATAATGGTCCTGGCCCTGCTCGATATAGAAACGACCTCGCTTTACGCTGACATGGGGATGCTCGTCTGCGCTGTCCTGAGAAGGGATGGCACTGATGAGAAATTCTTCGTGGAGTCCCCGAGAGCTGAACGGAAGGTCCTGACCGGATTACTCGGGGAGCTGCGGAAATGTGAGGGCGTCGTGACCTTTAACGGGCGATCCTTCGATCTGCCGTTCATGCTCTCGCGGGCCCTGGTCGTCGGGATCGAGGACCCCACCATTGACCTGCAGGTTCACATCGACCTCTACGAGGAATGCAAGCGGGTTCTCAGGTTCGACCGCCACAGCCTCGATCATATTGCCAGGTTGCTGGGCGTAGATGTCAATGCGAAACTGTCCGGTCAGGAGGTTCCCCACCTCTACATGACATACCTCGCCACCAGGGACAAGAAGGCGAGGGATAGGATAATCGAACACTGCGTTTGCGACATCGACACGATGGAGAAGGTCGAGAAAAGGCTCAGGACCCTGATTTCAAGGGATGAAAAGGATGACGATGAAGGTAAAGGTGCTCGGTAGCGGCATGGAGGTTGGCAGATCATGCCTCTCCGTTGATGAAAGGACGCTCCTTGACTGCGGTATACTGATGTCCGAGGAGCTTGATCCCGTCCCCGCAGACTACTTTCCGAGGGTGAAGAAACCGGCTAGGATTCGTGATATCTTCATATCCCATGCGCACCTCGACCACTCGGGGTACCTGCCGTTTTTGCTCAAGTCCGGGTTCCAGGGAAACGTATACTGTGTCAGGCCCACAAAGGACCTCCTGCGCGTGCTTTACGCGGATTCCCTCAAGTTAGCAAAGGGGCCCTGGGCAGGTCTGGATGAGTCCATCCTCGACACAGCCATGGATGCAATTACACCTGTCGAGTACGACGAGGAAATATCAATTCCGGGTGGCAGGGTAAGCTTCATGAAAAGCCACCACATCCTCGGGTCGGCCCTCACCTACCTGGAGAAGGGCGACAGGAAGATGCTCTACACTTCGGACTTCGCCTCCGGTCCCACCAGAAGCTTCAAGGGTGTAAAGAAGGAGATACGCAGACACGATGAACTGAGGGACCTTGATGCCCTTTTCATTGAATCAACCTACGGTGACACCGCAAGGCCCCCCCGCTCGGAGAGGGAGGATTACCTCGTCCACACCGTCATCGATAACCTCGAGCAGGGCAGGAGGGTTTTCCTGCCCAGCTTTGCGCTGGGAAGGGCCCAGGAGCTCGAGAGGATCTTCATCGAGAACAGGTCCAGGATTCCCTTTGCCAACATCCACGCTGATGGCATGATCCGGGAGATGAACCGGATACACAACAGGTACGAGAAATACATGGATACCGAGTTTCCCCTGCTGTTCCGCGAGGTGACCAGATCGGTCAGGGACCAGGTCCTGAACGATCCCCAGGGAATAGTCATCACGACATCGGGTTTCTGCGAGGGTGGGCCGATAAGGTTCTACCTCGATAATGCATCCAACGGCGACACGGTCATCTTCTCGACATCCTACGCACCAAGGGGATCGATGGCCGACAGGATCAAACTCTCGAGTTCGTACGAGGGAACCCCGCTTAACGTGGAAGAGGTGGACCTCTCCGCCCATTCGAGTTACCTGGAGACAAAGGATGTAGTGAAGGCTCTCCAGCCAAAGGCCTGCTACACCCTACATGGCGATCCCGTTCCCGAAAAATTCCTGGCCTACCAGATCGGTGGATATGCGACCGTGAACAACCAGCGAATAATGGTCTAGACAGAATTACCTCGAATTTGCTGCCATCAGCTGCATCTCGCAGAGGTTGCTGTACATCCCGCCCCTCTGAAGGAGCTCCTCGTGCCCCCCCTCCTCCACGATCTTTCCGTGATCCAGCACTATAATCCTGTCGGAGTTCCTAACTGTTGAGAGCCTGTGGGCAATTACGATGGATGTACGGTTTTTCAGAAGCTCCTCGAGAGCCTCCTGGATAATCAGCTCGGTGTAGGGATCGACGGATGACGTGGCCTCATCGAGAAGAAGAATGGGCGGGTCCACAAGCAGGGCCCTGGCGAAGGATATGAGCTGTCTCTGGCCAACTGATAGGTTCGAACCCCTCTCACTAACCACGGTATCATAACCGGCCGGCAGCCTCCTAATGAAACCGTCCGCCCCGACGATCCTGGCTACGCTCTCAACCTCCTCCTGAGCCGCATCGGGCCTGCCAAACCTTATGTTGTCGGTTATGGTTCCCGAGAAGAGGTAGGTATCCTGCAGCACTATGGCCATGTTGCCCCTGAGATTTGTCAGGCTTAGTTCCCTGATATCGTGCCCGTCAAGCCTGATGACACCCCGGTTGACGTCGTAGAACCTCAGGAGAAGATTCGTCACGGTGCTCTTCCCGGCCCCCGTTGGACCGACTATAGCCAGCCTCTCTCCAGGGGCCACCTTGAGGTTGAAACCATCCAGGACTTTGACCCCATCCACGTACCCGAAGGTGATGTTATCGAAATCCACCGACCCCTTCGTCCTGCCGATATCATCGGGGTCCTCCGACTCCAGAACCTCGGGTGGGGTGTCCAGCAGCTCGAATATTCTCTCTGCCCCCGCAAGGGCCGACTGGATACTGTTGTAGAACATGGTCAGGTTCATTATGGGGTGGAAGAACCTCACGACATAGCTCTGAAATGCTATCAGGATTCCCAGGGTGATGGCCCCATTCATGACAGCCCTCCCCCCGAAGTTCATTATGATCGCAAGGCCAACCGCCCCGATTATCTCGATTGTAGGGAAGAAGAGGGAGAAGACCTGGGCAGCATACACGTTCGCCTGCAGGTTCTCGGTGTTGACCCGATCGAACCTCTCCGCATTCTTCCTTTCCCTGCTGAAGCTCTGCGCGACCTTTATACCCGATATGCTCTCCTGGAGGTTTGACATGACTCCCGCTATCTTCTTCCGGGTTCTCCGGTAGGCCCTTCGCGCAAAGGCCCTGAACACGAAGGCAACGCCGAGGAGCACCGGTATCGTCAGGAGCGAGTACAGCGTGAGCTCCAGGTTAAGGTATAGCATCAGGACCAGGATTGCGATCAGCATCAGGATATCGCTGAAAACGGTAACGAGGCCCGTGGCGAGGACCTCCTGCAGGGTCTCCACGTCCGAAGTTACCTTCGACATGAGTATGCCGGCCTCGGATTTGTCGTAGAATGACTTCGACATGTGTTGGAGGTGGGAGAACATCTTGTCCCGAATATCCCGCATGATGCTGTGGCCAATCCAGTTCAGCAGGTAGGCCCTCGAGATGCTGATGATGTACGTGGATACTAACAGGCCCAGATAAACGGCTCCGACCCAGTAAAGACCCCTCATGGTCTCGTCCTGGGTTATCGTCCCCTCCCAGCCCGGGGTTATGTAATCATCGATCGCTATCTTCATGATGTACGGCATGGACAGGGAGGTTGCCGTGGCCAGAACCACGAGGACCATTGTTATTGCCAGTCTCTTCCGGTAAACCATGACGTACGAGAGGATCCTCCTAATCAGTTCGAGGTCAGGCATGTTCCTCTCGACGTCCTCGTCATCGAAATGATGCCCCATTCGCCGGTGAAAACCCATCAGTTCTCACCCCCGTAAAGGCAGCCGCCCGACTGTGCGTCATAGATCTTCCTGTACACGCCCTCCTGGCGAACGAGTTCATCGTGGCTTCCCTGCTCGACTATCTGGCCCTGGTCCAGGACGATTATTCTGTCACCCTTGCGGAGCATGGAGAGCCTCTGGGTTATGATGAACGTCGTCCGGTTCTCGAGGAGGGCGTCAAGTGCCTTCTGTATGTGGTACTCTGTCTTCGTGTCAACGCTGGAGGTGGAGTCATCAAGGATCAGTATCTTCGGATCCATCAGCAGTGCCCTCGCTATGGCCACCCTCTGTTTTTCCCCTCCCGACAGCGTTACACCCCTCTCCCCCACCTCGGTCTCGTAGCCCTTGGGCATCGCCATTATGAATTCATGGGCCTCCGCCGTCTTCGCGGCCTCGACTATTTCCTCGTCGCTGGCATCTGGCCTCCCGTAGGCTATGTTCTCCTTTATTGATGACGAAAAAAGGAAGGTCTCCTGGGGCACTATTCCTATCAGCTTCCTCAGCGACCTTATCTTGACGTCCCTGAGGTCGTGGCCATCGATCTTCACGCTCCCCGATACCGGGTCATAGAACCTTGGAATGAGGTTTACGATGGTGCTCTTCCCGGACCCCGTGCCCCCCAGTAGAATAATGGTCTCGCCGGGGCTGGTCTCAAAGCTAACACTCTCCAGGCTGGGAGAACCGTCAGCGTAAGAGAAGCCCACATCCTCGAAGGTGATTCGCCCCTCGACCTCCTTTAGCTCGATCGCGTCTTTTTTATCCTGTACGTCCGGCTTTGAATCAATTACCTCGAAAATTCTCCTGCCGCCCGCCACGGCGTCCTGGTAGATTCTAACCATGTTCCCAAGCATAGCCAGTGGCCTCGTCAGCTGACCGACGTATATGTTGAAGGAGAATAGCGCACCTATCGTCAGGGCCCCCGCCGCCACACTTGCCCCTCCGTACAGGAGGATGATTATGACGCTCACGCCCACCAGCAGGGAGGATAGTGGGCCATAGATCGCCCTGATGCGAGCAAGCAGGACCGCTACATCGAAGTATCCCCTGTTTTTCTCTTTGAATTTGGAAATCTCGTTCTTGTGCTGGTCAAAGGCGGTTACCACCTGTATCCCTGTGAGATTCTCCTGTAGCGTCGAGCTCATGGAGCCGTATGCCTCCCTGCTCGCGTAGAGGGGTTCCCGCTGCTTTTTCGCGTAGCGAATCATCAACCAGACTATCAGGGGCCCCGGCGTGAATGCCATCAGCGTGAGGAACGGGGCCTTCAAAACGAAAAGGCATATGAAAATAACAACGGCGAAGCGCACAATGGACCCAACTATCATCCTAAAGCCGAAGCTGAAGAACCTTCGAATCAGATCCACGTCTATTGTAGTCCGGGCCATGAGCTGGCCAGTCTTCGTCCTATCGAAGTACGAGAAACTCTGTCTCTGCAGGCTATCATATGTCTCCTTTCTGAGCTCATAGATTAACCTCTGGGCGACGATCTCGCCAAGGTATCTTTGGAAGAAACCGAAGACGCCCGAAAGGGCCGTCACCCCCACTATTAGTATCGCAAGAAATCCCAGCTGCTTGAGGTCCTTTCCGGGGATGGCCTCATCGATGATCTGTTTCGTAAACAGGGCCGGCATCGAACCTAGAATTGAGACTACTACCAGGCAGAGAATCACCACGAGAGAATATTTCCAGTGCCTAATCCAGTACCCCATTAGACGCTTGAAGATATGTCTGGTTGGACCGACCTCAACGTAATCCTCGGTCCCTATCCCGTACCTAGCCATGGATTGACGGGTGCTCGGCATTGGCAGATTTCCCAATTTTAGTTTAATAGTTCGGAATCGAATAGTTCGATACCGATATAACTCTTAGCATTTTGGGTCCCATTCAAATATGTGTCCTTATGAGACCTGAGACCATTCCGTGCAATAAATCGGGAAACGTGTCCCGGTTCTCCGAATTCAGGACCAGAGTCTCGGTGTCCTCTCGTGTTTTCACATCCCCGGCGAAGCCCCGGCTTGTCCGGTAATGTACCGATGCAGCAACCGGTACGTCAGAGTCGAGGACCCCCACAACCTCGGAGATGAATACCTGGCTCCTGAGTTCCATGGGACCGATCTCATCTATGATAAAAACGTCGGCATGCCTGTTGAGAGCACTCCTCGATACTCGGTCCAGGTCATCCAGGTTAATTCCGTACCTCGAGACCTTCGGGACATCCTCCCGGAAAAGGTTAACGTGGGACAGGATCCCCTCCCCGCCAAGCATGTCGACTATCCGGAAACCCGACCTGTATTTTCCGTTACGTATCTCCGGAGATAGTATTCCCCCCACGATATACCCATCGGCCCTGAGCATCTCCGAGAGCTTGAGGAGGACCGTCGTCTTTCCACAGCCGGGTGACCCCGTTATCAGTATGTTATTCTTCCTGCCTTCCGACATGGCCTGCATACCTCCAGATCGAATAACAGATATTAATATTGGATAATTGTGATGCCCGAAGCCGATTTCTCAGGTTACTTGGCATGCTTTTGGGTATAGATGAGGCCGGTCGTGGACCAGTTATAGGGGACCTGGTAATCAGTGGAGTCCTGCTTCCCTCTACCGAGACGGGGGAACAGCTTAGGGAGCTGGGTGTAAGGGATAGCAAGGAACTCAGCCGGGGAAAGAGAGAGCTTTTATTTCCCCTGATTGAGAGTACCAGTTCGGGGGTATCAACCCAGATAATTAGCGCAGAGAAGGTCGATGCCTGGAGAAATAGCGGGAAGAGTCTCAATGAACTGGAGGCTAAGGTATTCGCCCAGATCATCGACGAGATGTCGCCCGACGAGGTAATTGTGGACTGTACCGATATAATTCCCGAGACATTCAGTAACAGGATCAACAGGTACCTTAACCACACCCGGCCCAGCAAAATGCTGTGCGAGCACTTCGCCGATAAGAATCATCCCGTCGTTTCCGCGGCAAGCATTATAGCTAAGGTTATCAGGGACCGCCGTATCGGGAACCTCTGTGCCAGTTTCGGGGAGATGGGAAGCGGTTACTGCCACGACAAGAGGACGCTGAATTTCCTCGAGAACTGGTACGAAATGAAGGGCGGTTTTCCCAAATTCGTCAGGAAAACCTGGTGCACGGCGTGCCGGATCAGGGAAGAGAAACTTCAGAGGACCCTGTAGGTCTGGCTAGAGCTTCCACAGGTAGATGAATATGGCCGCTACTATTGCCACCTCGATGATGAACGGCGTTATAAGGGGGTACCAGTTGAAGCCCATGAATTCCTGCATCCTGCAGTTAAACAGGACCATGTAGAGCAGGAACACGAAAAGACCTGTTGCGATTATCGATAGAATGGAGTATTTCACGTTCCTCGCATATATGCATAGAAATGCGAAGAAGCCTGAAACGGCCAAGAACCCGAATGTGGCAATAGCCAGTAAGATGGTCCAGATCCAGGTGAGGATGTTCATCAGGCCCCCGCCATTTTCTTCCTCGCTGGCCCAAACTGGAACGGCCGTTATGGCCAGGGCAACGATAGTTACGAGTAAAGCGATATGAATCGTGCGGCTTTGTAAGGCCTTTCTCACCCTATCACCTGAATAAAGAAAGCGCCTGCCTTACTTAAAATATATTTCGGAAAGGCCATTTTCCCCTTTATCACTCTTGGATACCCGTTTCAATACCGTTCGTTTCCCCTTTTATGATGCCGTACCTCGTCAGCAGGAGTGTAAACGCGTTTGCCAGGAAATGAAAAGTAATTGGAAACAGTATGTTAGGCAGGTATAGTTGGTAGAGAAACCCCAGCAGCAATCCCACCAGCAAGGCATAGGCCACTTCCAGCTTCGAGGCATACCCTATGTAATGCATAACGCCGAAGATTACCGCCGATGGAATTACCCCGATTACCCGGAGGAGGAATCCCCGGAAGAACAGCTCCTCGCTGCAGCTGACGACGAGGTTCAGGCCCAGAATATCCCTGGTACCGAGGTTGTAGGCTATCGCCTCCTCAAGCTGGTTCCTGACCCCGAGATACCTCGGCAGGTACAGTAATGGAACAACCCCGGCGAAGAGGAGCAGCCCGAAAAAGATCGACTGGTTTACCCTATCCAGATTCAGGCCGATTGCCCCTGCATCGCCCATAAACGCGGCGTAGGCCAGCGCCACTGCGAGGAAAATAACCGACTGTATCAGCGTGAGCTTTATGATGGCCACTCTATCTATTTCCAGCTCATCCATCCCGCCCATGGAACCATCATCTGTGAATGAAATTTTTGATGTAGGCCACATCTCTTGCGGTCTGCTGAATTATCTGATCGGTTGTCATTTCGTACTCGCTGTGGAGGGACACAGGCCCATCGAAACCAACCTCCCTCAGGTTCTCGAAGACCTCTTCCCACGGCACCATCCCCTGGCTCAGTGGCATGTGAAGGAGGTTCCAGTTCTCCTCCCATTTCGGGTTCCTCTCCCAGCCGAAATCCTTGACAGCCACCATCCTAATCACGTCGCGAAGCAGGTCCATGCCCAGCCTCCAGCCAGAACGACCTCCCTCCAGCACCATGTGCCCCGGGTCGATGTAGGCACCCAGGTATTCCGTATCTATTCCATCAAGAATTCTCTCGACCATGCCACCAGTTGCACTCATGTAATTCCCTGAGTGTATGTGTATCCCCGCAACAACCCCGTGTTCCGAGGCCAGTTCTGCTAGCTTCGCGGCCTTGGACCTTGAATCCTCCAGCTGTCTGCGGACATTGCCAAAACCCTCGTAATGCCAGTACCCGAGCTTCAGGTAACCTATCCCGCATTTCGAGGCGGTGCTGAATATCTCCCTGGACCATTTCTCCTCGGCCGACCTGATCCCCGTTGAGATCATCGGTACCGTGAGTCCCTCAGATCCCAGTACTTCCACCGCGCCCGGGAGCCTTTCGACCGCCTCCTCAGGTTCGATGTGCCCCCCGGGTCGGACCGTCAGGTCCACGCCGTCAAGGCCCATGTTGGAAATTATTTTTCCTGCCTCCCTGATTTCATACTCCGCCAATTTCTTGCTGAACATCAATAGTTCCATTGGAATGACCGGGTTCCGCAACGGGGACTCGCAGAAATTGTTTTTGCCGATTCTGGAAAATTGTGGCCCTTTCTGGTTCTGCAAATACATTTTTAAGTTTCTCAAAGGGGATGGCGGGAGAGGTGCAGCCCTAATGCTCCAAGTTTTTGGCAACGTCGGGGTCGTCTTGGCTCTCATTTCATTCGGTGTCGCGATCCTGAGCTTGGTTCTAATCCTTTATTTCGCCAAGTTCGTTCCCTGATTAGGGCTGGATCCATCTATCAATTCCTATATACGATTGGTCCACAAAGCCGTAACCTTTACCTGTCGAGATACCTCCTGATTTAACTGGCTGGATCCCCTTTAACCCCGTGAGAATACGGGTTTTATCTGAAGTTGTGAGGTAAAGAGCTATTATCACACGGTAATCGATCCACCAAGCCCGGAGATAATGGGATGAGAAAACCGGATCGATCCTGTCTTAAACTATCGGCCTACATAACAGCTCATTCGGTAAAAAGGGATTTTGCCAACCCCAAGTCACGCAAGTCTGCCATCCGACGGCTAGGATACATGGGTATTAGCAAAGCCTACGTCGAATCCTACCGAGGCGGTCTCCTTCTCCAGGAGGAACACCTGGTCGAGGTCAGGGATCATCTACTAGAATCCGGGTTCGAGGTTTCGGGTGGCATCGCCACAACACACGGCCAGGGATTCACGGAGAAATCAAGTCGGGGTTACCACTGGGCTTGTTATAGCTCACCGATTACTCTGGAAAACCTCGAGCGTGCCTCCCGCGTCAGCGCCAGGGTCTTCGACGAAATAATCATAGACGATTTTCTCTGCACCGAATGCAGGTGCAGCAGGTGCAAGGAATTGAGGGGGGAAAGGACGTGGGGGGAACTTTACGGGGACCTGATGTATGAATTCTCCACCATGAGGCTCATAGCGCCCGCAAGAGAGGAGAACCCGGAGGTAAAGCTCATCATCAAGTACCCCCAGTGGTACGACCGGTTCCACGAATTTGGCTACGACGTCGTCCGCCAGAGTAGAGCTTTTGATTCTGTATGGGTCGGGACTGAAATCCGGGACCCGAGGGTGGACTATGTCTACCAGTACCAACCCTTTGCCAACTACACCTACCTGCGCTCCGTCGCCGGGCCAAAGGTCGAGGGTGCATGGTTCGATTTCCTCTGGTGCTACCCCGAAATCTACATGGAACAGGCCTACCAGAGCGTGCTGGCCGGGGCCAGTGAGTTGATCCTATTCTCCTATGGCCCCGATAAATATGGCAGGGGGAACCCAAATGCCGCCTCGCTGGTAGCAAAAAAGCCCCTTCTTGAGGAGATATGCCGCAATCTAAAGGGGAAGGTGCATCTCGGGGTGGAGGCATACAAGCCCCCGGGCAGCGACCCCCGCTCCGAGGCCTACATCTTCGATTACCTTGGTCTCAACGGTCTGCCACTCCTTCTCTCCTCCAGAAGGCCGGCGGGATCCTCGATCTTTCTCCCAGTCCACTCCCTCCACGACCCCCGCGCGTGCCACGTTATCACCGACCCCGACAAGGCCGTTTCTATACTGGCGACAAGCGGTTTTCTCGAGGGATTTTCCGGCAATGACAGGGTAACCGAGCTGTTCGGGCTGAGTTCAGAGCCCGTTGCGAGAAAGGATATCTTCACCTACAGATTCGAGGTTGAGGGAGATCAGCACCAATCGGAGGAGAGCGTCCTGTTCAGGTCCTACCTGAGGAACGAGGATGCCAGAATCGTGGCCTCAGCCCGGCGTGGAAAGAACTACCCAATATTCACCGTCAACCGGGTGGATGGGATCAACTACATCGCTGCCTGCCTCGACACCTTCAGCTATATGCCCCGGCATGGTGAGTCCGCCGTCACGGTGGCCGAGCCGGTATCCCTTATCCACCTCCCCCAGGCCTACCTGGATTCATTAAGGGAATTGCTCCTATCCCCTCTGGAAATAAGCTTCCGGGCACCGCCGATGGTCGGGTTATATCTCTACGGGGATGGGAAAACAGAGGAGCCATCGGTCATCATCCTTGAGAACTTCGGCGATCGAAGCGCCAAGGTCGAACTGGGGACCAATTTGGAACTCAGCCCCCCGGGCAACATGGAACCATTTGAAAGTGGCGATAGTCCCCTGAAACTCGAGGTGCCCGGCAGGGACCTGGCACTCCTGACCAGGAAAAAACCGTGATTTGCTTGGCCCCACCCGGTCGAAAGAGGAACCTAACAGAGGGCCCTATAATTAAGCCCCTCCTAGCCCTCTCCCTGCCGATAATGGCCTCGAGTGCCATGCAAACGGCCTACAATGTCGCAGATACCTTCTGGCTGGGCAGGATCGGTGCCGAGGCCGTTGCCGCCCTTTCAATAGGCTGGCCCCTGATCTTCCTGCTAATTTCGATAGCGGCGGGCCTATCGATGGCCGGTACCACCCTAGTTTCCCAATACACAGGGGCGGATGAGCCAGAGAAGGCCAACCAAATGGCCGGACAGGTTTTCATCCTGCTCCTCGTCCTCGGCGTATCATTCGCCGTAGTCGGAGTACTGGTTGCCCGGCCACTGCTGGTTCTGATGGGAACACCTGATGACGTTCTACCACTGGCGGTGGTCTATGCACAGATCATATTCGGCGGGGTAGTCCTGATGTTCGGCTCCTTCATCTTCCAGTCCATAATCAGTGGCTGGGGAGACACGGTAACCCCCATGAAGCTGATGCTGGTCTCCGTCGTTCTGAACATCGTCCTTGACCCGGTGCTCATCTTTGGTGCAGGACCCATTCCCAGGCTGGGGGTGGCCGGCGCCGCCATCGCCACCGTCTTTTCCAGGGGAGTCGCATCAATCATCGGTTTCTACCTGCTTTTTTCCGGGAAAAAAGGCATCACAATTCGCCCTCACGACCTCGTGCCCCGCCCCAGGGAAATCAAGAGGGTTATACAGATCGGGGTTCCCTCCGCAGTCGAGCAATCGACACTGGCCCTCGGTTTTACGATGATGGCCTCCGTGGTCGCCCAGTTTGGTACCGTTGCCCTCGCATCTTACGGGATCGGAAGCCGCCTGATATCGATTCTGAGCATGCCCGCCATGGGGTTTTCCATGGCCGTTAGCATAATGGTTGGGCAGAACCTGGGCGCCGGAAAGGAAAGGCGGGCCGAACGCGTTGGCTGGTTGAGCTCCGGTGCAATTATGCTGATCCTTACTGCCGGTGGGGCAGTGTCCTTCCTGCTAGCCAAGCCACTGGTATCGGTATTCATAGTCGAGGAGGATCGAGCAGTGATAGAACTAGGGTCCCGATTCATCAAGTTCATTGGCTTCGGCATGGGTGCCTTCGGGGTCCGCATGGTCCTCAACGGCGTCTTCAGGGGAGCGGGGGACACCGTTACATCCATGGCCTTCTCCATACTCGCCCTATGGGGATTTCGTATACCACTGGCCGTGGGACTCAGCTCGAGCATGGGTACGGACGGCATCTGGCTCGGCATCCTGCTGAGCTATATAATTACTCCATCTATCGCAGTGCTCTGGTTCCGGAGGGGAAAGTGGAAGGAGAAATCAATTTCCGGCAGGGGCTGGGAACCATCAAAGAGGAAGAACCCCCGGCTTGAGGATGACGACATTGGCTGAAAAGGACCTATATTTTTATTAGGCGGGGAAAGCTGCACCTCCATGGACCTCAAGATAGGATACTGGGCACCCCTGGAGGGATTCCGTGACCCAGGGCACCTGCTGGACCTGGCGGCCATGGCAGAGAAATCAGGCCTCGAGATGTGCGCTGTCAGCGACCATTTCCACCCCTGGACGCACACCGATGCTCATTCCTTTTTCCCGTGGACCTGGCTCTCCTCTCTCCTGGAGAGGACCGAGAGGATATCGGTTGGCACCGCATGCACGACCCCCACGATGAGGTACAACCCCGCCATAGTTGCCCAGGCCTTTGCCAGCATGGCCTCGATGTACCCGGGGCGGGTTTTCATCAGCGTCGGGACCGGGGAGAAGCTCAACGAGGAACCCGTCGGGTTTGACTGGCCCAAATTTCGAGTCCGAAAGGAGATGCTCGAGGAGTCCATTGAGGTAATCAGAAGGCTCTGGACCGGTGACTTCGTGGACTTCGAGGGCCATTACTACAGGCTACGCCATGCCAAGCTCTATGATCTACCGGGCATTCCAATTCCTCTCCTGATCGCCGCAAGCGGAAAGACCATGTGCCAGGTCGCCGGCAGGCTTGGCGATGGTATCCTCACCGTCGCGTCAATCCCGGAGTTCAAATCCTTCGTCCTTCCCAACCTGGCCAAGGGTGCAAGGGAGGCCGGGAAGGATCCCGACAGGCTGATAAAGATGGTCGAGCTCAAGATCGCCTACGGGGATGATTACGACGAGTCGCTTCAGAAATGCAGGTTCTGGAAGACCACAGGAATCCCGGGCCACATAGGCCTTAGCTCGGATCCCATCGAGATCGAGAAAATAGCCGAGGAAAACGTTTCCGATGATAGGATCAGGGAGCTCTGGTTCATAACTACCGATATCGATGACGTCGTGGAGAGGGTGCAGACCTACATCGATGCGGGCTATAACTGGATTCAGATCCACAGCTGCAGTCCCGACGAGGAGGGTTTCATCGACAAGCTCGGGAAAGAGGTACTTCCCCGTGTGAGGGAAAACTCTGGGTAGGCCGGTGAAAATCCATTGACGACCAGCATGGATAGGTTCCTCTCGGCAGTCTACCTCGAGGAGGCCGACCGGGTCCCGGTTTCCGATGTCGGCGTGGACGCCGGCGTGGCCGGGCAGACCGTCGGGCGACAGCTGAACTCGGAGGGGGACTGGGCCAGAGCGCTGGTGGACATTGGCTTTGATATGGTCGTATCTCGCCACAGGATACTAGGCCACGGGCAGAACATCCTCGGGCCCAAGATGGATGACTGGGAGCCCCTGTGGATCGACGATTCGACCTACCTCGGCGAGTGGGGTGAGATAAGAAAGGTTACCAGCGAGATGGAGGCACCGGTCGACGGGACTATAGGCAACTCCGAGGACCTCTATGACTTCCACATACCGGATCCCGAGAAACCGGGCAGGATTGATCCCGTTAGGGATGCTGTGGCTGCACTTGGCGAGGATACCCCCGTGTTCGCGCTCCTTCATGACGCATTCGAGCTTCCGTGGATCATGAGGGGTAGCATATCCAGGCTGGTATCGGATTACCACAGGAACCCCAGGCTGGCGAAAAGGCTTGCCAGGATCTCCACGGACTTCAACGTGGAAATGGCCGGAATTATTCTGGATGCTGGTGCAACCGGCATAGTCACGGGTGACGACTACGCCTACGCGTCGGGTCCGTTCATGACGCCCAGACAGTTCGAGACATTCGTTTTTCCCTACCTGAGAAAGCTAATCAGGGCGGTTCACTCGAGGGGAGCCCCCTTCCTCAAGCACACCGACGGCATGATATGGCCTATCATGGACGCCATACTCGATTCGGGCCCCGATGTCCTCAACCCGATACAGACCGAGGCCAACATGGACCTTCAGGAGGTCAAGTCGAGGTGCGGCGACCGCATTGCCCTGATGGGAAACGTTGATTGTGGTACAACCCTTCACTACGGGTCCACCGGGGACGTTGAACGCGAGGTTCTCAGGAGCATAGACCAGGGCGCACCTGGCGGGGGCTTTATACTGAGCTCCAGCAACACGATCTACCGGGGAACCCGCCCGGAGAATCTGAGAACGATGATCCGGAGTGCAGGGGACATGGGAAGGTACGGCTAGGTCGGGTCGAAATTACATATAAGCCCGGATGCCCAATTCTGGTCGATATCGATGGGCGTTCAACTCGGGACCCTGGCGGTCAAGGAGGAGTTTGCCCTCAGTGACCTCAGGGGAAGGACCCTTTCGGTCGATGCCAGCAGCATCATTCACCAGTTCCTTGCCCTCGTGAGATATCCCACGGGAGTTCCCCTCGTCGACTCGGAGGGGCACGTCACCTCATCCCTGGCGGGACTGTTCTACCGGTCCACAAAGCTAATATACCGCCACGGTATCGACCTGGTTTTCGTATTCGACGGGAAAAGACCCCCCATCAAGTTCTCCTGGTTGACGGAGGAGGAACGTGGAAAGAGAAGGGAGAGATTCGAGAAGACCCTCCGGGAGTGGAAGAGCGCCATCCAGAGGGGGGATATTCGCACCGCGTTTTCAAAGTCCGTCACCACCGGCATGATAGATTCTGATATCATAGGGGACGCGAAGAGGCTCCTGTCCCTCCTCGGAATCCCCATGGTACAGGCCCCGGGAGAGGCAGAGGCCCAGGCCTCTCTAATTGCTAGCAAGGGTGAAGCCTGGGCAGTCAACTCCAGGGATTTCGACTGCCTACTCTTCGGTGCCCCCAGAATGGCCAGGTACATATCCATTGCCGGGATCTACAGGGGCGTCGGCATGCCCAGCAGGCCTGAGGTCTTCGAGCTTAGGACCACCCTGAAAAAGCTGGGGATAAAACGATCCCAGCTTATCGATATGTGCATCCTCATGGGAACCGACTATAACCGTGGTATCAAGGGCATAGGGCCCAAAACGGCCTACAAGCTCGTGAAGCGACATGGCTCTCTGGAAAGGGTTCCACCCGAGATCGGTCTCCTTCTCCCAGATAACGTTGACGAGATAAGGGACAGCTTCAAAAACCCCAGGGTGGACGATGCCTACCAGCCTACCACGGGGGAACTCGACGGGGAGGGCGTGGTTGAATTCCTCTGCGGCGAGAGGGGATTCAGGGAGAAGAGCGTTCGCTCGACGCTTGAAAAGATGGTCAGGGCCGAGGCTCCCGGGAAGCAGTCGAGCCTTGGCAACTGGTTCTAGACCCTGAACTATGAATGGCCCTGGCCGGAGAACGCCTGTATTATCGCGGGGTTGAGCTTCTTGAACTGGGATAGCCACTGCACCCTCTCCTCGTTGAGCTCCCTGACGTAGGCGTCTGCCAGGTCTTTCGTGTAGAAGTTATCGAGATCGTATTTCGAAATATCCATGCCGGGGACCTCCCTCGGGATCAGGACATCGAAGTACTCCCCCTTTTCCCACTCGATCTCCCCCCTGGCTATGCCCCTGATTATGGTGGCTGATTCGACGATGCCTATGTCCTCGGGTTGCTGGTGGACTATTCTCCTGCCATCCTTCCTCTCCGCAACCTCGCCCACCCCTCCGGTGTTGAAGAGGTAGAACTGCAGCTTATCCTTGTTCTTGCGGGCGAACTCGTACATCATGTTGCCCTCCCCTGCGGGGTCCCCGACGATGAACGGGTTCATGCCGACTATCCTGACCGATTCTCCCGCACGGGCCGGATCGCTGCCTGATGATTCGATCGATTCTCCCAGCACGAATGCTGCGGCCGCCTGCTCGGCGTTGAGCTTGGAGACCGGGGGCACGACCGTGTTTCTTCTGGTTACGAAGAGGATTATCATCCCGTCAAGGTCCTTCAGAGGGGGCATGTTGAGGCTGTCGCTCCGGTGCTTGCCGAAGTCCGATCGCTGCATTATTCCCCTGCCGTTGCCAGTTAGAGTCCTGTCTCCGAAGGCAACGTTTCCCTGGTAATCGACGAGAACGTTCTCGAATATTGCCGATGGCTGGGCCACCGCGTTATAGATCAGGGGGAGGATTCTAGGATCAACTCCCTCGGTCTTCAGATAGAAACCAATCTCGGGACCGCAGATCGAGCCATCATCCCTGAGAAAGACCACGTCGTCCTGAACTATCTCGATTCCCTCCCCCTCGCCATCAAGGCCGTGGTCATGGCAGGTATGGGTCGTCTTTCCCGTTGCAGTCAGCCCGAATATTATCATGCTGTATCTCTTAATCTTCCCGGTCCCATGGTCACTGGCCCTCAGGATCTTCGCGCCCGCGTGAAGCCCCAGCATTCCCTTCTGCTTCGCCTCCCACATGGCCATTCGGAGGAACCCCTTCTTGTCCTCTCCATAGTAGTCGGACCCGAGGATGTAGGTAATTCCCTGCTCCGGGAATACCAGGATCTGCCTGTCTTTCTCCTGCCACTCCGGGATGTGCAGGATCTGCAGGAGCGGCTCATCACCGCTGTCCTCACGTTTCTCCGGCAGGGTCATGCTAACCATGTATGCGAGCCTGACCATCTCCCTTCGCTGGGTTGAGATTAGCAGCCTGCAGGTCGGGTTGAACGAAGCATTGTCCCCCATGGTCCTCTCCACGCAGACGAAGGGGGCCTTCTTGACGTAATCGTGGACCTCCTTCAGAGTTTTAGGAAGGTTTCTAACGATCTGCTTCTGCCGGTCGTTGAGCTTGGTGCTCATCACGTTCGAGCTTCCCAGGGCAACGGTAAGTGGCGCGCTCCTGTTCTTGACTGTTGACACGAAACTGTAGTTGTTGAACTTGGTCTTCGTCCCGTGCTCAATTGCCATCGCCTTCAATTTTTCCTGGTCTGGCTTTTCCACGTTCTTGCTCTCGTAGAGGGCGGCCATGGACCCCTTGACAGATTTCAGGCTCCCGGGTCTCACGATCTCCTCTACGTCAGGGAACTCCTCGCTCTCCTCGATCTGGACCATGTACTCCTTGGTCCTGATTATCTCCCTCATCCGCTCCTGTACCTCAAGTGTTGGATGGGCCGTGTTTATCCTGTAGCAGGCCGCGAACTGCAGGATGTCCTGGAAGAAGGCAGTCTGGAGGGCCATCCTGTCCTCTGTCCTTATGAGCCAGTGGGGATTGTAGAAGGGATCTGGAGCATTTCTCAGAAGGGCGATCGCCTCCTTCTGGGAAAGCCTGGCGCTCACCCACCCTTCATCGGGACGCTTCTGGAGTACGAATATCAGCTTGATCCTCGTGGTATCTAGGAACTTCTCCTGGGCCCCGATCCAGAGAGGATCGAGTACGAAGTAGTCATCCCTCCTCTTACAGTTACCGATGAGCTCCTTCATCCTCAGGTTGATCTTCGCCACATCTTCCTTCACGTGGAACTTCCTTTCCGAGACCAGGGTAGATATCCTGCCCCTCTCACCACCGAGCCTCTCCACGTATATCCAGTCGTTTGAGTGAACACGGGCTTCGTCGATGTCAAGCAGGAGGTAGGTCTGGGTCGTCCTTCCGGCCCTTTTCTCACCTGTTATCACGACCCCCTCGCCGTTCACATCCACGAGAGACCCCCGGATGAAGTGCATGTCCTTCTGCTCTTCAGAAACATCCATAGCTATGCCGAGGGCTATGGACCTGATCAGCTCGTATTCCGTTTTGTTTATGACTATCGCAGTCTTGGTCTCGGAGTTATATGATGCCCTCGGATCGGTTTCAGGTACATTCGTTACAGCGTATATGACGCCGTGGGGCCTGGTAATGTGCTCGTGTTCCAGCCCAGCGGCAGGAACCCAGTTCTCACGCCAGAAATCATCGAGGTGGGGGTCATTGGTCCTGAGCTGGATTACGATTCCATTGATGTTCGCGTTCCAGACGAAGATCTCGTAACCCATGTACATCTCTGCGAGTCTCACGAGCTCGTTTCTCTCGGAGAGGTTTATCCCAGTCTCCACGTTGTTATTCTGACCTGCCGGCATGGCTCGGGTCTCCAGAACGGGGTGTCTACCCCCAATTTGATAAAAATATAGCCTAGCTATAGTCGTGTCAGGAAACCTTCCTGATCTCGACATTTACCAATTTTCTCGGCTTCTCTCCCTCCAGAACCACCTCGCCGCCGAGAAAGAACAGGTCAACGACCTCGTATTCGGAACCCAGCCAGGGGTGGTAGTCCATTGTCAGGTTGAAACCGTACCTGTCCCCGGGCTGGATGTCCCGCATCTCGACGGTACCATCCGAGATCATGTCCAGATACGGGTTATCGCTCGTCAGGTTCCCCCTACCATCAAGCCGGGTCATGTTTATCAGCCGGGCGAACGGTATCCCAGGCGTTCCCACCCAGATAGACTCGAGCCTTTTCTCCTGGCGATCCCACTGAACAATGAACCTGCTCGGGATGCTGCTACAGGACGTCTCGTTTTCGTAAAGATCAAGATGTTCGAAGGCATCGTGGAAGTCCAGGTAAATCTCCCTGATGTTTCCAGCAATATCCCAGTGGGGAACGGTAAGGACCAGGTCGGCGGGCGCATCCTCGGACATTGAAAACGCGTTTGCTATCACGTCCACCTTCTTGGCCAGCTCGAGCATATCGCTTCCCGTTTCCCCGGTCAGGTTAAACGCTGGGTACCTGTAATAACCGGTGAAGCGGATTTCTATCCTCGGTATCGGTTTCCCCCCCATGTTCTCAAGCATCATGTTGATGGTCACGGGTGATTCGTCTGACAGGTTTTTCGGCACCGAGTAAAGGGTTATTAGATCCGGCCTCTGGACCAGTAAACCCCTCAGGTAGAAGGTCCCCCCGATAAAAACGACTGCCATTACCACCAGCAGTATGGTACGCTTGTCCAGTATCAGAGGTTCGCCGCGAGTCAGGCGCCTGACCGTGTACCTTTCACGGATGTCCCAGCTCAGGTTCCTCCTCAGGCCCGAGATACCATGGTGTACCACCATGTTCAGCATCCCAAAACCCGCAAGCACACCCGTCCAGATGATCCCCAGGACGTTACCCCAGTAAACGAGTCCAGATATGCTCAGCGTTCCACGGTTGTAAATGCTGGTCCCGAGCAAATCTGCAGAGACCAGGACCCTAAGGATTACGAAGAAACCCAGCAGGGCCACCAGGACTGATATCCACCAGCCCAGGCTTCTCGAAATCTTGTTAACCAGGTTCTGGAGGACTATCGGGACCCCTATCCCGGCATACACGAAAATTCCCGCAGAGGCGGCAAACTCGGCTGGCCTGTTGTTGAAGAAAACCACGTAGATGAATACCATCAGGATTATTGCCAGGTAAAAGAAGAAAATCCTGTAGTATCCCGGTACGTAGCGAAGGGTTTCGAAAAATCTCCTGATCGCGCTCAACCGTACACCCTATGGGATCAGTCTTCGATCCTGACCCTTGTATCCTCCCGTACCTTAACGTGGCCGCCGGGAGAGGATCCCACGAGCCTGAATTCGGTACCCAGAGAGGGATATGTTTTCCCGAGCAAGAGCTCCTTGTCTATCATGTCGTTTTTTACCTTGTCCGTTATTCTCCTGACGAGTGCCGTGGGTAGGCTAAACGGTGACTTCAGCACGACCACTTTTGCATCGACGAGTTCGGCTTCGTGGGAGTGTTCCTCTGCGCCCTTTGCTATCTGTAACTTTCCCCCGCATTGGAGGCAGTATCTTTGGCTTTCGTCAAGGCACTCAGCGCAGACCCTGGCGCCACACTTGAGGCACTGGAAACCCTTCGTTGGTTGCCCGCATATGGAACAGGTGGTGCATTCTATACAGCGGTTATCGTCCGTCTGTATCTCTCCGTTGCTTGCCAGATACTTGCCCTCGCAACTGATCCCGAACCATTTTCCGCAGGAGAAGCACTCTCTCAGGGCTAGTTCGACGTGGCAGACCTCACAGACCTGGGCAGCGCCGAAGCTCCTGACGATCTTCTTTGATCTGAGCTTGAATAGCTGTCCGCTAAGAGCTATGCCAACGCCAAAGGCCATTGGCAACCAGATTCTCGGGGACCAGACCTTGACCATGCTGAACATGAATAGACCGGTGCCCACCAGGGTAATCCCGAGGAATAGCAGAACGCCTGGAATTGTGGTATCGAGTAGCCCCATCGGGCCGCCTTCTCCACCCTCTCCCGCTGCACCGTCGGCGCCTTCACCGCCACCGGTTTGTCCGATGCCTCCACCCATACCGAGGCCCATGCCTCCCATGGCACCTCCGCCAAAGCCCACATCATCACCTGTTGATTAGTTCATTTCCTGACTCAAATAGCCTTCTCATTTTGACCTATCTTACACCTATTTCGCCACGGCCATCCTAGTATCTCGCATCACCCGTACAAGTCCGGTGGGGTCGGTAGTGGCTATCTCGAACTCCGCATCGAGGAGCGATATCTTGTCCCCGACCTTGACCTTCCTTGCATACATCGCATTGAGAAGGTCATCGTGAATCTGGTTCAGTATCTCCTGGGTCATCTCGGTGCTGGCCTTTATCCCTATCTCCTGGGCCTCACCAAGGTCCTCCCGCTGTACCGATTCGCCGATAACCTGGCCATCCCTGAGGTATGTAATGATATCAACGACATCCGCGACCTTCGGATCGTGGGTGGCGACAATTACTGTGGTTCCCTCCTCCTTCTGGAGGCTCTTCATTAGGTCGATGATCTCAAGTCCCGTCTTTGTATCGAGGTTTCCCGTTGGCTCATCCGCCAGTACCAGATCGGGCTTGTTCACCAGTGCCCTGGCTATGGCCACCCTCTGTTGCTCACCGCCGCTCAGCTCGGTCGGCCGGTGATCGACTCGATCACCGAGACCCACTCTCTCGAGGAGCTCCATCGCGCGCTCCTTTCGTTCCTCCTCGCCAATACCGGCGAATACCATCGGGAGCTCGACGTTCTCTATAGCAGTGAGGACCGGGATGAGGTTGTAGATCTGGAATATGAAACCCACGTTCTGCTGTCTCAACTTGGAGAGATGGGCCTGGTCCATCTTGGTAATTTCCCTACCGGACATGAAAACCTCGCCCTCGCTGGGCCGATCGAGCCCGGAGATGATGTTCAGGAAGGTCGTCTTCCCACTCCCGGATGGTCCCATGAATGCAACGAAGTCACCCTTGGCGATCCTGGCATTTACACCGTCGAGGGCCTTGACCTCGATCTTGCCCCCGCCCATCTCGTAGACCTTCCTTACATTCTGGGTTTCGACGACCATCTGCTCGACGCCTTCCTTGACCTCGGCAGGTGTGATGACCTTCTTTCTCTCCTTTTTCTCTTCCTTATCTTCAGAAGGCTCCTCCTTCTTCTCCTCCGAAGGCTCCTCCTTTTTATCCTCTTCACCACTCATACATGAACGCCTCCACAGGCTCCATCTTTGCTGCTCGCCTGGATGGATATATACCGGCGATTACAGCGACTGCGACTGCAAGCAGTATACCGGCGACCCACCCCACCGCGATGCTACCAATGGGCAGGTTGAGGCCGGATCTTCCTGCAAATACCGCAATTGAGGTGAAAGTGCCCAGGATACATCCCAGCACCCCACCTATTATCCCAATTATGCCCGCCTCTGAGAGGAACACCTTCATGACCTCCCCGGGAGTTGCTCCCACTGCGACCATTATACCGATCTCTTTCGTCCTCTCCAGAACGGACGTTAGCATAGCATTGGTAATTCCCAGGGCACCAACCAGGATGGCGAAAATCACGACCTGGAGCTGGTATGCCTCGATGCTGTACCCGGGGGTAAGCTGTCTCTGGTATGCCGAGATCACCAGGAGGTTTACGAGCATGGCGATTCCCACCGTGATTCCAAGGGATGTAAGTATGCTCCTAAGCTTCCTCTTACCCAGATTCCTTGCGGCCATCGCCGAGTAATAGGAACTCTTTACCATCCTGGATATAGTCCCGAAGACAAAACCCTCCGTTGGGCTTATCGCCCACTCACCGGCTATTGCCTTTATCGGCTCAAGGCTCCCCGCCAGCCTGGCAGGGAAGACCCCTGCGGCAACGCTTACCAGCGTTCCCATCGAGACGGCCGTCATGATCCAGAGGGGATTTAGCTTCAGGGCTATGTTAGGTATCTGTGGAATCAGGCTCGTCGTGAGGGCAATGAGGGTGCCTATCATGTATCCGCCGATACCTCCGATAAGGCCAATTATCATCAGCTCGAAGACGTACATGTCCATTATGTGCCAGACCTCTGAGCCCATGGCCCCCATGATCCCTACCTCTCTGACCCTCTCGTATATGGACAGGACGGTGGCGTTCATGACGACTATGACCGCGACTACTAGCGTTATCAGTACTGACTGGAGGTGGGCGAGTTCGGATGTCTTGACCTGCTCCGCCACAATGACTCTGCCTCCTTCTTCTCCCACAGATAGTCTTGGGATTTTCGTGTTCATATCGCGCTGGCTGGCCACGCTTTCGGCCAGCTGTGCAGTTCTCTCAACACGCTGTGTATTTTCATCTCCCTCGAACTTGACCGTGACAATGGCCTCCTGGACGGTGTCCGTCGGCAGGAGTAACATCTCGTTTGCTGCCCGATAATCGACGTAAATATTGGAATTATCCCTTCGCTGCGATGATACGAAAATTCCGATTATCTTCAGGTATACATCCTCGGCGATCGCCCCGCCGCTCGAACCCTCCGTGCCTCTGGGTATTAGAATCAGGTCTCCGTCCTCGTAACCAATGCTCGAAATCTGCATCCCCGAGTCCTCTGCCAGGTCAGCCCCTATAATCGCGGGGTAAACCGGAATACCATCATCGTCGTCCAGGCGCCATCGCTCCGGGTCCAGATACTGGCCCGACGTTATGTCGATCTGGCGCTTGCGCCCCTCGACGTCGAAGGTATAGCCGAACCACAGCATGTATTCCATGGAGTACTCGCCAGAGCTGGGGTCGAAATCGGTTATCGTGAATTCCATGGTGTAGTTCCTCGTGGTACCGAGGTCAGTTTCGTACCCGATTCCTGGCATCTGGGTCATTTCGCCAAGGTTCGCGTTAGTGCTTGGGCGTCCATCAACGCCAAATCCGAACACCTGGAAGTTGAACACGCCGTCCTGCTCGGTCCCCTCCAGCACATAGCTCAGCTCACCGTTAAGCTCCCCGGATTCCTCCAGCGTCCCCGTTAGTTCTACCGTGGTGTCCTTTCCCCTGACCATCGAGTTATTCAGGTCCTGCCAGCGGTCCCAGTACGGAACTCCCGTCGTCTGGTTGATCCTAGGCGTCCGTATCTTTGACTCCGCAACAGGATCGATTCCCACCAAGTTGGGAAAACCGTCGAATGTGGTCTGCTGTGTTCCCTTTAGGCTGTGGAAAACCGTGATCTTATCACCGAACAGCTTCTTCAGCTGCAACTGCTCCCCGTTCCAGTCGGGTGTTCCCACCCGCACCGCTACGACGTCCACGAGCTCGTCGTTTTTGAGCTCTTCCACAAGGGATACTGGAACCCTTCCAGGCCTTAGGCCCGTTCTAACCCATCTGTTGGCCTCCACTACCAGGAAGTCACCGAAGAATGGAAAAGCCTGCCTGCCGGAGTAGAAACTCGTGATCTGGGCGCTGATGGTCTCCTCGACCGAGACTATGACAACGAAACAGGCGATTGCCAGCATTATGCTAAGAATCGTGATTACGGAGCGGATTCTCCTTCGCCTGAAGTTCTTCCAAGCTATCCGAAACATGGGGTTTTCTAATACCATGGGCCTCCACTCCGAAAAAGGAGACGAATTAGCCCCTGACGTATGCCAGGTATCCTATGACCAAGATAACAAGGACCCATATTATGATGAGTATGGTGTTGAAACCCGAAACCATCTGAGTTAGTACCAAAGCCCTTTACCTCCCTTCTACTCTCCCCACAGATAGCCCCACAGTATGAGGTACAGGTGAAAGAATCCATAGGCAAGAAGCAGGATAAAGAATATCTTCGCAGCTATCTTGATCTCTGCAACACCGCCTTGTGTAAGTGGTAAGAACATATCTGGACCTCCTACTCCTCCTCCAGACTCTCCCTTACTTTCTGCTCGTAATAGCGTTGCTTCATCCTCCGCTCGTCGAACCAGAAGATGAATACGCCCACCAAGGCGAGCGCAACAACCGCTATCATGAGCAACAGATCCATCCACAGGAACCTAGTTCCCGGGAATATCGGTTTCCTCATGGCGGGCAGCAGTCGGGTGATAATGCCTATCAGCAAGTGTTCGCCTCCTACCAGAGCTCTCCTCTTTCAGCTTTCTCTTTTAACCTGTTCATCATGTCCACGGTTAGATACAGGAACACGACAACCAGGGCCCCAATAACCAGGAAGGCCGTTATTCCCCACCCTGGCTTTCCGAAAAGAATCTCGAACTCCGCTTGTTCCGGGACGTTCGTCGTAAGGTGCCAGAGAATTGCCACCCTTCCCGTCGCTGGATCATAGGATTTGGCGGAATCCAAGGGCGGGGTCCACTCCTTTGGAATGTACTCGAGGGGTGGAAACAGCTTCACGATCAGCTCATTGACCGTTGCCTCGAATATTGGCGTCTTGAATGTAACTAAGAAGTTCTCCCCGGTCCTTCCGAGCAGCTGGTCACCCAGGGTCTTGTACCCCTCGCCTGATATTCCCTCGTTTCCCGGAATATCGTAGATGTTGTACTTCAGGATTACCACGAAGTCATCTCCGGCGTATATCTTCTCGGGGAGTGATACCTCGAATATGGTCTGGTTATCTGACTGGATAACCCGGTAATCCATGTCCTTTGCGGCCGTTGTCCTCACCTGGGTGGAGTTCGGATCAAGTATCTCGTTGCTCCCGTACGGAAGCGTGACGTTTATCTTGTCAACAAAGCCCTCGAAGGCATACAGCGTGATTGCCTGGGAGACGAATATCTGTCCGCCGCCCTCGAAAATTGTACAGTCGAAGGACTGTGTTGGATAGAAATAGCTGACAGCCGACACGCTCTGTGCCAGCATTACCGTGACGAGAATCGCGAATAAACACCATGTAGGTTTGAAACCCTTGCCCACTGGAGACCCTCCTCGAGAGTAAACCCGGGATCCGGGTGACGCTAGGACGGCGGCGCTTCCCTTGAGAAGCTATATAAATGTTTTGTGAATCGAAAAAAGAGGCCTTACAAGCGCCCTATTTTAAAACAAGACATTAATAAGCTTCAAATAGCCAAACAATGCAAAATAAAGAGGTATTTGCCCTTGAGAAAGCCGCTCGTGGGTATTCTTATTCATCCTTGGGACATCAAGGACGAGGGCATCGAGACGGTTACTGAAACTCTCGCAGGATTGGGGTTCGACTCGGTATTCATTGCAGCCAATGCTCCGGCCGAGGAACACCCACCTCAACCCGTCGACGCCCGGTTAACACACAACCCAAAACGGAAGAGATACGTCTCGGAGGAGGGCAGGTTTTACTACCAGCTGGATCCATCCTACTATGTTAACTCCATAGCGACTCCGAGGCGATCCTCGGATGGCGATCTCGCGGGCTACGATGCCTTTTCCGAAATCGATTCATTCAGGGAAAATGGTCTCAAGCCCTACGCATGGCTAACCGCGCTTCACAACGGGCAGTTCGTCCATGAATCACCCGAGCTCGCCGTTGTTGACATCGTCGGGGAGGCGGACCAGAACTGGATGTGCCCGAGCAACCCGAATGTAGCCATTCAGATGCTCGAATCCGTCAACGAGATCCAGAGAAGGTATGATCTTCAGGGAATAATACTCGATAACTTTTGGTGGAAGTACCCCCATACCTACATGACCTCGCTGGAATCCGGCATGGTATGCTTTTGCGAGCACTGCCAGCAGAGAATGGACTCCCTGGGAATTGACGTTCGGGACCTCAGGAAGGCACTTGCCCAGATTCCCCGGGCTGTGAGAAATCTCACGGTTTCGGGAATACGTAACATAGGGGATGTCGATTGTGGCCCCCTTCTCGAATGCGTTGGTCTCACTAGAACGGAGGCCGGTGGATATGCCGATGTGATGGGTGATCTATTCGAGAATCCCGAAAGAAGGACAAAGATCGGGGAGCTCGGGAAAAATGATCCGCTTGGCATATTCCAGTGGTTTGCAGAGAATCCGATAATTTTCGACTGGTTTGACATGAAGGCAGACGCCCTGCTTGATATCCTCAAGGCAGTGCAGGAGCTCACCAGGGCCAATGACCCCGGGTTTGAACTTGGGTTGATGATATGGTCACCGAGGTCCTCCTGGAGCGTCTGCCAGAGCTACCGCAAGCTGCGGAATGCTTGCGACTGGATGATGCCCATGGCCTATAACAAGCTCTGGGGCTGGTACTCCTCCTACGTCGCCGAGGAGCTCTTCGAGATCGTCCATCCCAAGACCCCCAAACTGTTCGCATCCTACAAGAATATCTTGAAGGCATGGTTCAAACTGGCCGGATACACATCGAGACCCCTGAAATCCCTAGTATATACCGGGCTAGCACCGAGCCACGTGGGAAAGGAGCTCACTAGGGCCCGCGAACTGGCGGGGGATGAAACGGTAATATACGCTGGAGCCCAGGCCTGGGAACCCGGAAGCAGGATTCCCCACCCTGACGAAATTGCTGAGTCTATCGAAATATCTCTGAAATCCGGGGTCGACGGACTTATAGTCCAGGCCTACGGCTGGGCACCAATGCCAAATCTGATAGCGGCCGGCCGGATCATTCAGCGTTGCCTGTCCGATCAAAACCTGCCAGAGTCTTCTCCCTGACCTCGTCTGAGACTTCCTCGACGCTCTCGACCTTCCCGTCCCTGAGGGTTACCATTCTGTTCGACAGCCTTGCAAGGAGTATGTCGTGGGTCGTGATAACGAAGGTCTGTTCCTCCGACTGGTTGAGTTCCTTCATCAGGGCAACGATGGACTTTCCAGTTTTCGTGTCCAGGTTACCCGTTGGCTCGTCGGCTAATACAATAGACGGGTTATTGGCAAGGGCCCTGGCAATTGCGACTCGCTGCTGTTCCCCGCCGCTCAGCTCCCCGGGCCTGTGATTCATCCTGTGCTCCAGTCCCACTCGCGTCAACAGTTCCGTTGCCCTCTCCTTTCTCTCCGCGTCGGCCTTTCCCACCAGCTCCATGGGGAGCTGGACGTTTTCCATCGCAGTCAGGGCGGGGATCAGGTTGAAGAACTGGAAGATGAAGCCTATCTTCTCCCTTCTGATAATGTAGCTCTCCTCGAAATTAGCGGTAATGTCCTCCTCATCGACGAGGACCCTTCCCTGCGAGGGCCTGCCGATGCCACCGACCATGTTCAGCAAGGTGGTTTTTCCGCTCCCGGAGGGGCCCACGAGGGTTATCATCTCCCCTCTGTTGATCTCAAGGTTAACATCATTGAGTGCGTGAACCTCTACTTCCCCGAGCATGTAGGTCTTCCAAAGGTTTTCTGTCTTTACAACGACATCAGCCAATCGCACTCCTCCACTCTCGCAGTATAGGCTTTTCAACATATAAATGAATATGCGCTTTTCGCGTCCGAGTGCCACGGGTGGAACTTCGAAAAAACCGCTCCCCTAGAGCGCTCAGTGGCAAACAGGCTTCCCTCGCACGCATATCGCCACATAACTCTGCACCGGAAAACATTAAAAGGCTGGGAGAGGGACTGGCAGGAACCGAGGAGGACAGTGAATGCCCGGTCAGAAGCTAATTTTGGGTATAGTCGCGATTATTATCATAGCCATTCTGGGAATATTCCTAACTCCAATGAGGTATAGCCTCCTTGGCATGAAGGGAACCGTGGGTTTCATCGGGGCCCACACAACCGCCAGCATTGAGGACTCCTCCGATGTGGGGTACATGAGGATCAGGGATTTCCTGAGTAACCATGGATACGAGATCAAGCAGATCCAGGCTCCGACGATCAGGGCAGCGGACCTCCAGATGTATGATGCAGTGATCTACTTCCAGCCCGAGAGCGCCCTGGCCGAGGACGAGATCAGTGCCCTCCACGACTACGTGAAGGGAGGAGGGGGCCTACTCATCGCTGGATCGGGCTGGGCTGCCGATCGACTTGCATACATCAATAATATCACCGAGGAAATGGGTTTCCTGTACATGAACACGAAGGCCTACGAACCAGAACAAGCTTACACCGAATACGGTGTATCCGTTAGCCAGTACACAGTTGCCGCACTCGGGCTGGTCGAGGGCAACCCGATCGCGGAGAAGGTAACTTATCCCTACGTTATGAGAAACTCGGCCACGATCGAGATCACGGACTCGAGCAAGGTGTCCAAGGCAATTACACTGCTTAACTTTGCCTTCGGCGAAGACTACGACCACCAGGATCTCAAGCCCAACAAGAATCACGGGGAACCGGTTGGCGAGGAAGCGATAGTCGCCGTAAACGGGGAGATCGGGAGCGGGCGAGTGGTCGGCACCGGTGGACACGACATGTACATGAACAAGTGGATATTCCAGTCGAAGCCGGCCGAGAACGCAAAATCCCTGGTATTCTTCCTGGATTGGCTGACAAAGCAATAGTCCTTCCTCCCCGACGGGAGGGTGAAATTGGATAGAAACAGGCGTTACTACGACAGATCAGCCTCCTCTCTGGAGGGGAGGAAACTTGCCTCCAGGCTCGATGCCGTTGAAACCTCAAGGATACTCGATCTCATAAACACCGGGTCGGCCGATGTTCTTGACGTGGGCTGTGGCACGGGTCATCTACTTGACCAGGCTGAAGCCGGGTTCAAGGTCGGTGTCGACCTATCAATATCAATGCTCCGGTTGGCCCGGGAAAGAGGCTCTTCGGCCCACCTAATTCTTGCCGATGGCAGCAGATTGCCCTTCCGCGATCGAAGTTTCACGTGGGTCGTCTCCCAGGATGCGATAGTTCACTTCGCCGCGCCCGAATCCCTGGCCAGCGAGATGCTAAGGGTTTGTAAAGGGGGAGGCAGGATAATTGTCACGGCAACCAGGAGGACGCTGTTCTCCCGGCTTGCCTCTCTATACGCGAGAATCAACCTCCGCGTTTTCCTCAGATCGTACACGCTCAGGGAACTTGAAAAGATATATGAGGTTTCCGGGGCCCACATGATTTCGAGCGAGACCATCGGGAGCTCTTTGATCCTGCTTCTTGCGACTCCTGATACAAGGGGTTAAAATGGCGATTATTCACGGCATCAACCCGAGGATCCTGAAGGGACAGGCCCTGCGAGAGGTCAATGACCTAAAGGAGGGGTTCTTCAGCCTCTGGAAATTCCACATATCCCCGAAGAAGGAATTCATAGAGGAGATGATGCTGGTCTATTACCCGTTTTACATCGTTCCCTACCAGATTAAGTGGGGCAAGACGCCCTTCGCCCCGGGCATGATGGTCGATGCGCGTTTCAGGGAGTTCTCCGTTCTGACGGGCGTGCCACCAAGGAGTCGCGTCGAGACGATGGGCGAGTTAATCATACAACCCACGATCGATGAGAACACCGCAAAGCGTTTCGCCGAGACCAAACTCAGGGAGGCCATGAAGAGGAAAAGGGCCAAGGAGATGACCAAGAAGGTCAAGGAGCTATCTTCCTACGAGGTCGAGGACCTGGAGCTTACGTTCTGGCCATTCTGGACCATCCGGATGGAGGACATGTGGCGCAACAACCGGTTTATCGCCGTCGATGCTGTACTAAATTTCAGGGGTTATAACATGGCCTACACCCGCTTTTTCTCGGGACCTCTTTTTTCCCTGATCGACAAGAAGTTCACAGAAATCCACCAGGAAGCTGTCCAGGTGCCCCAGTCGGGGTGAGCGATTGGAGGATGGGCCAGTCCTAGTCATTGCGGAGAAACCAAGTACTGCAAGGAGCATAGCAAAGGCTTTGGGCTCCATATCCGGGGAGAAACCCGTTTCAAAAAAACGGGGAAAGGTCACTTACCACGAGGTCGAAGTGAGGGGCCAGCTCCACGTAGTCGCCCCTGCCGCCGGGCACCTCTTCGGCATTGCCCAGAAGACCACGGGGTGGACCTATCCGGTATTCGAGATAGAGTGGAAGCCCTCCTGGCAGATCGGGAAATCCTCCGGCTACACCAAACCCTACCTTGATAACTTCATTAAGCTCGGCCGGCGGTGCAGTTCCTATATATCGGCCACCGATTACGACAGGGAGGGATCGGTGATTGCCTATAATATACTCAAACTCGCCTGCGGTAGTGATAATGCACGGAGGATGAAGTTCTCCACGCTAACCATGGTCGACCTGGTCAGGTCCTTCGAGACTGCATCCAAGGATCTTGACCACGGGCAGATACACGCGGGAAGGACAAGACACGTACTTGACTGGTACTGGGGCGTTAACATAACCCGGGCACTGACGCTGGCGATGAAGCCACACATCAAGGGCTTCGGGGTTGTCTCCTCGGGGAGGGTTCAGGGACCCACGCTCAAGATACTCGCGGACAAGGAGAGGTCCATCGAGGAATTCGTCCCTGAGAATTACTGGACCATCGAACTTCACTGCCGACACGAAGATGTGGAATTCTCGGCCATCGGCGATCCTGAACGCATAATGGAGGAAAAAGAAGCAGACAGGATACTGAAGATATGCCGGGGGAAACCAGCGACGGTGTCCGAGGCGAGGAGGAAGGTCTCCAAGGTCCCACCCGGTCCGCCCTTCGACCTTACAACCCTGCAGACGGAGGCCTACAGGCATTTCGGTTTCTCTCCCAGCAGGACCATGAGCGTAGCCCAATCCCTATACGAGACGGCCCTTATCTCCTACCCGAGGACCAGCTCCCAGAAGCTCCCACCAAGCATAGACTACGAGGAGATATTCAGGGACCTCGCCGAACAACCAAGTTACACGGGCCTCGTTAACAGGATAACTTCCCAGGATAGCATCCAGCCTAGGGAGGGCAAGAAGACGGACCCCGCCCACCCTTCAATATTTCCAACGGGGAAAATCCCTGGGAAGCTCAGGCCCGACATGCAGAAGCTATACGACCTGATATGCCGGAGATTTCTTTCGACCTTCGCTCCGCCGGCAATAAGGGAGTTTCTCGATGTCAGACTTGATGTGGAGGGATGCCCCTTCAGGGCATCTGGCAGGAGAACACTGGAGGGTAACTGGATGGACATCTATGGCCCTTACGCAAAGTTCGAGGAAAACCTCCTACCTCACCTCGAAAAGGGCGAGGACGTCGATGTAATTGACCTGCAGAAGCTGGACAAGGAAACCCAGCCTCCCAAGAGATACACCCAGGCTTCGATAATCAGGGAGATGGAAAAGAGATCTCTGGGCACCAAGGCCACCAGGGCATCTATCGTCCAGACGCTCTACAACCGCGGATACATCAGGGGCAGGAGCATCGAGGTATCCGAACTGGGCCTGTCAGTCATCGGGACACTGGACAAGTACTGCCCCGGAGTCCTGTCCGAATCCCTAACAACG
>Ga0180433_10000225_pt1 | contig 100093 bp, 93 predicted proteins | sample SS_ome_8_FD_132980 | JGI IMG/M metagenome (GOLD analysis project Ga0180433, IMG submission 132980) | Hypersaline lake sediment archaeal communities from the Salton Sea, California, USA - SS_1_D_1 metaG | ecosystem: Environmental > Aquatic > Non-marine Saline and Alkaline > Hypersaline >... | reverse complement strand
CTTTTTCTGCTTATTTTTGAACGGAAATTTCAGCTGAATTTGTAAATTCGGCGAAATTGAGCTCAAAAATGGAGCCAAATAGCGAGGAATATAATCTCCGAATGCTTTTGACGACACTATCTAAATTCCGACCGATTTTTAGGTTCTTTTGAGCCAATTTTCAAGTTTTTATCGTGAGGTAATAACGATCGGGATACTTTAGGAGGTATTAATATGCTATCTATTCAACGCGGATTCGAAGAAGGAAATTTCAATAACATTGAGATTGAAGAGTTTGATACCGATCAAAATATTGGAACGACTGAAGGGCAAGAACTGCGTTCTTCGCAAAATGATTATATCAATGTCGTGCAAGAGTTTATCACAAATGCCTTTGAGAACATTAAACAAACCTTCATTGAAAGGGATACACGTGATATGATCAATCTTTTTGGTGGCGCCTCAGGGTTTGCCTTCGCTATCGTTTTGCTTGGAGCGCCCCTTTTCCTCTCTTGGGAGGTCACAGCTTTGTTCTTAGGTCTGTTTATGGTTGGAGGATTCATCACAGCTGGTTTAATGGGAGAAAGAAATCTTATAATAATTGATGAACGCTTCTAAAGAACTTCTCACAGACATTTATCAGCTCACAATGGCCTATGGTTATTGGAAAAGCGGCCTTGCCAACAGGCGGGCCGTTTACCATCTTTTCTTTAGGCGCAAACCCTTTGGGGGAAGCTTTGCAGTGGCAGCAGGACTTGAGCTCGCTGCTAAGATGATAGAGACCTTCAAATTTGAAAAGGACGATCTCGACTATCTGCGCTCCCTTAAGTGTCGCGATGGGCAATCTCTTTTCGAAGAGGCCTTTCTCAAGGAGCTCCAAAATCTCAAACTGACAGTCTCATTAGATGGTGTCCCCGAGGGGACTCCAGTGTTTCCCTACGAGCCCCTTCTCAGGGTTGAAGGGCCGATTATGCAGGCACAACTTTTAGAAACTATGCTGCTCAATATCATCAACTTTCAGACACTCATTGCGACCAAAGCGGCCCGCATCTGCACGGCAGCAGGGGACGATGAGGTGATTGAATTTGGTGTGAGGCGGGCTCAGGGTCCCGATGGGGCGATCTCGGCAGGGCGTGCTGCCTATATTGGAGGGTGCCATGCCACCTCGACAGCCCTTGTCGGCAAGCTTTACGACATCCCTGTTAAAGGGACTCAAGCGCACAGTTTCATTATGGCCTTTGAGTCTGAGACCGAAGCCTTTGAGGCCTACGCCAAGACCTTCCCCGCTGACTCGGTCTTTTTGGTCGACACCTACGACTCAATTGAAGGGGTAAAACGGGCGATCTCGGTGGCAAAAAAACAAACAGATTCTCGGTTTAACTTCGCCGGTGTGCGGCTCGATTCAGGGGACTTAGCCCACCTGAGTATTGAGATCAGGCGTTTGCTCGATGAGAGTGGGTTTCCCGATGCAAAAATCGTGGCGAGCAACGAGCTCGACGAGTTCATCATCCGCGATCTCAAACAGCAAGGGGCAAAAATCGACGTGTGGGGCGTGGGGACCAAACTCGTCACCGCCTTCGATCAGCCCGCCCTCGACGGCGTCTACAAACTCGCCGCAGTTGACGATGCACATGGACAGCTCAACTACAAATTAAAAATCTCCGAGCAACTGGTCAAAGTCACCGATCCCGGTGTGCTCCAGGTGAGGCGTTTTGAAGATCAAAACGGCTACATTGCCGATATGATCTACGATCTCGGACTGGGTGCGAAGGAAGAGTGTGAGCTCATTGCCCCTCTCGATCCGACCAAGGTCAAAAAAATCACCCCCCGGATGAAAGGGCGCGACTTGCTCGAGCCTGTGATCAAAAAGGGGGAGCTTATCACAAAATTTCCCAAATTGTCAGACGTGAGGGCTAAATCTTTAGAGGAGGTGAAAAAACTCCACCCCAGCTTGCGCCGTTTTCTCTACCCAGCTCCGTTCTTTGTCGGGCTGGAGCGGCGACTCTTTGATAAAAAAATTGAACTCATTGAAAAGGCGAAACGATGCAAGCACTGATTGTGGTCGATGTCCAAAATGACTTTCTCCCTGAAGGGGCCCTCGGCGTCAAAGGGGGGGATGAGATTCTTCCCGTGATCATTAAACTGATGGAAACGGTTCCCTACTGTGTCGCCTCCCAAGACTTTCACCCCAAAGGGCACGTGAGCTTCGCCTCAACCCACGATCAAAAAGTAGGGTCATCCATTATGTGCGATGGAGAGACGCAAATCCTTTGGCCCGACCACTGCGTTGAGGGGACCGAGGGAGTGGCCTTTTCTATTGCATTGCCCCAAGAGCGCATCGACCACATCGTGCACAAGGGGACCCATCAAAACAAAGATGCCTATAGCGCTTTTGAGGGGACTGATCTTGAAATGCATCTTAAAGAAAAGGGGATCGACCACCTGATTGTTGCAGGACTGGCCACAGATTATTGTGTCCTCAATACTGTGTGCGATGCGCTTAAGTTAGGCTTTGCCGTTGAGGTCGTGCTGGATGGGGTCAAGGCTGTCAATTTACACGAAGGGGATGGTGACAGGGCCCTTGAAACCATGAAGCTAAGGGGAGCTAGCTTGACACGCTCTAAGGATGTGCTATGTCGTCAGTTTTAGTCCTTTCACGAGATTTGCCAGCCCCTTTGCCAGAGCGTCCACCGGAACAAGGGCGGGTGCGCGATCTACAGCTGCGGGAGCTCGATCACTCATATTTTGGCATCACACCGGCTACGATCAAGCAGGTGAGTCTGATTATTTTGGGGATTTCCTTGTTAACAGGAGCGGGTATCACCTTAGCCCTTTGGCTTGAAGCGGTCATCTCGGTTTGGCTTTTTGGCCCTCTCTTTGCCGGTTCACTCCTGGCCTCCTTGATTGCCTTCACCATCTTTGGGATATTGCCCCATTACGATAGCGACGAGCACCTCACTCAATATCGGGAGGAGATCGATCAGCGCTTTGCCATCTTAACCCATAGATTGGTCGATCCTCAACTTTTCGGCGTTGCCCAAGAGGCCGCCGGCCGATTTTTGCGAGATGTGATCAATGAGCACTCTTGGACCAATATTTTCTACTACGGGATTCCGCTACCCTCCCAGTTTCAGGCCATGTTTGCGATGCAAGTCGATCACATGCCCCTTCACGAAGCGCTCGATTTTTACCAAGAGGCCGTTTCTGCCTACGAGAAGGTGTGCATTGAGTACCCAAATGATCACTTTGTCTTTGAGATTCCGCACCCTTCACTTTGGGCAGGAGGGATTGAGGGAAAGTGGGTCAGAGAGACCCAAACAATGCCCCTTTCCCACATTTTTGAGAGATACTCCTTAGAGCAACTCTACCAGCTCAACGTGATCTTTAGAGAGGAATACGACTGTTTGACTGACCTTTATGAAGGAAAAGAGGCTGATCCGATCTACCCTTTTGAAGGGTATAAAGCGATCAAAGCTGAATACGATGAAAAGACAGCGGGAGTGCGGCGCGCTTTTGAGACGCTCAAAGCCCCCATCGTCAATCGTTTTGAATCCCGAATGGGGGCCATCACAAAAGAGTACGATAAGCACCCTGCACACATGTCACTCAGGGCTTTAGAGCGCAAATATGTCGAAGACTACAATCAACTCTGCCTCGACTATCAAAAAGTGTGTGAGCCCTACCAACAAACTCTTGACTATTACAAAGGCGCTAAAGAAGGGGCTTTTCATCCAGAAGTTTGGGATGGGGCTATCCAAGATGAGGAGAGAAAGATCGAGCTTAAATTCAACCAATTCCAAGAGAGGAAAGAGGGTTTAGAGCGGCGCTATTCAGAAAAACGGCGGCAGATCGAACTGGGTCTTATGAATAAATTCACCTGGTTTAAGGAGAAAGAGAAAACAATCTTCCAAGATTTTCACCAAGAGTTTGACCCCATTGAGGCCGATTTTCACAGTCAAATTGCCCCCGCTAAGGAGGAATTTGATGAGAAGCTGCGGGGATTGACGAGACTCTACAATCAAAAAATCCGCCTTCCGCGCCTCAATCTTAATGAGCCTGAAATGAATGATGAAACCCCACATTAATTCTAGCTATTAATCCCTATTCTCGCTATAATCCCAGCTGAAAAATAAAGACAATTTCTCTATGCTGGAATTATGCTGCTAAAATTACTGAGCCGAGTTGCCGAAGGCCCCTGTTTTCCCACCAATATCAATATCGAGGAAACAGGCCTCTCCCTCCTAGACCACACTGCTGACCCCTTTAAAATCACCTGTCTTGTTATCTTTGTTCTTGCCGTTGTTCACACACTGCTTGCCAACAAAATTGGCCTTCTCGCACAAAAAGTGGCTGAAAGTCACAAAAAAAAACTCAAGAAATTCCAGCCCCCTGGCTTCGATCCCACCTTCCCTGAAAATGAGGAGAAGGACAAGAGTTTTGCCGCCGAAATTCTCCACTTTCTCGGTGAGGTTGAGGTCGTCTTTGGGATTTGGGTCATTCCACTCCTCATTGCGATCACCCTCTTTTACAATTGGCACACAGCTGTCGAATACATCGACTCACGCGTCTACGTCGAGCCCATCTTTGTGGTCGTTGTGATGTGCATTGCGGCCACGCGCCCCATCGTCCGCCTCTCCGAGAAGGCCCTCTCCTTCGTCGCAAAGCTTCTAGGTGGCTCGCTAGCGAGTTGGTGGTTCACCATCCTCACCATTGCCCCTCTCCTTGGCTCCTTCATCACCGAAGCGGGGGCGATGACCTTAGCTGCCCTCCTTTTGGCCAATAAGTTTTACCAATACAACCCCTCGAGTAAGTTTTCCTACGCCACCCTCGGCCTTCTCTTTGTGAACATTAGCGTAGGGGGTATCCTCACCAATTTTGCAGCCCCACCGGTTCTCATCATTTCAAATTGCTGGTCGTGGAGTACCTGGTATATGCTCAGCAACTTTGGATGGAAAGCCATTCTCGGCATCTTGCTCAGCAATGCCGTCTATTTCTTCATCTTCCGCCGTGAGTTTAGAGCTCTTGAAGAGAAAAAAGTGACCATGAAACTCCAGATCGCCGACGAGACCTCCAAGGCATCGATCCCCCCTTGGATCTACCTCTTCCATGCCCTCTTACTGGTCTGGATTGTGATGAATTCCCACTATCCCGCGATATTTATTGGGAGCTTCCTCCTTTTCCTTGGGTTTCACCAAGCGACAAAGCCCCACCAATACCCCCTCCACCTCAAGCGCCCCATCCTCGTTGGTTTTTTCCTTGGGGGATTAGTCATACACGGCGGGCTCCAGGGATGGTGGATCACCCCCCTTCTTGGGGACCTAGACCAAGGCCCCTCAATGCTCCTTGGGACTGTGCTCACAGCCTTCAACGATAACGCGATGGTCACCTACCTATCGAGCCTCATCCCCACCCTCTCTGAAGGGATCAAACGTGCCATTATGAGTGGTGTCGTCGTCGGTGGGGGACTCACCGTGATCGCCAACGCCCCAAACCCCGCAGGGCAGATGTTGCTTCGCCGCTACTTCCGCGATGGGGTCTCGCCTCTCTTCCTTTTCCTTTCAGCGCTCACACCAACGCTGATTCTATTCGCAATCATGTATTTCCTCCTCTAGAAATATCCATTTTTTTGATTAGTTTAATTATTGCTGTAGAAAATAAATAGTAATAATTCTATTAATCAAATTATGGATAAAAATAAGAATCGCGAAGTTACCCTCTTTGATCAAGATAAAAGTGTGAACATCCCTGGATGGATAGCTCCGCCAGCCCTTGAGGTCAAGGGGGTTAATCTCTTTCGCCTCCTTCTCACATCGACGATTGGTGAGGGGTCGCTTGACTTTGCGATCGAGGGGGATACACTCTTTATCCACCGCCTAGTCAACAACAACAAGCGGATCAAGTACGTTGGCAAGTCCCTCATTCAGGAAGCGGAGAGACTGGCGCGCGCAAGGGGGCTCAAGCAGCTCAAAGTGAACGCCATCGACAACTCTCACGGCTTCTACCTAAAGATGGGCTTTGAGTCAGAGGACGACAAAAAAGGCTATCCCCATTACGGGGTCTTGCCCGAAATGATCCAGGAGAACCTCCACAAAGAAACGTTGGAGCCCAAGGAGTACTTAGAGCTAGCCCGCCGTCTCCTTGCCGATCACCACCAGATTTCGCTCAAGCAAGTCGACAACGACTTTGTCCAGCGCCACTTTTGGTGGGATTTGCAGGCGCAGCCGAAGGATATGACCCCTCGCATAAAGCACCTTATCGAAAAACTCGCCCACCAAACCCATGTCTTGGGCGAAGTCACAATGACAAAACTTCTTTAAAGAAATACTAACAAAGCGTATAACGGCACCCAAAAGACCCTGATTACTACTTATTCTTTTTTCAAAGAATTTTCAATTTTCTTTCAGGTTGCAGCGGGCATTTTACCCACATACTTCGAGAAGTAGGGGGTGAAATGCCCCCTGTGAGATGGGAGAAAAGAAAAATTCAAGGGAAAATAAAGAAGTAGAAATCAGGGTACTAGGAGGTTGTCCATGAAGTACTTCATCATTTCTACCTTTTTCATTGTCACGTCACTTTTTGCCTTTGAACAGATTGAACTTATTCAGCGAGATAATGGAATTTCGGTTTCATTTGAATTCGATGATCAAGATAGACTTTGCAAGATATACGCAAGCGATGGGTCGATAGCTCAGAGTATTGTTTACCATCAAGACTCAAGAGTGGTATTCGACCAATTGTCGGGCGAATCCCTTACCCAGTTTTTTGATCACGAGGGGCGCCTGATTAAAGAGATCTTTCCATCAGGACTAAACATCACCTTTTCATATGATGAAGGGGGGCATCTTATAGCCTATGCTCTTCCTAACGAAGGTGAAGTCCACTATGAATATGTTGGCAATGATTTAGACGTAGTGACTCTGAGTCATCCATTTGGACAAGAGATAAGATTGAGTGGAAACCCCGATTTTTCAGGCTTTCCTAGCGGTCCAGAGTATTCGATAGAGTCCAAAGAAAGAGCTATTTGTATATACGATGAATTGGGTCGGGTTGTCCGTAAAGAGGGGGTAGACGGGACCATTGCTTTCACTTACGATGCATTAGATCGCCTCAAAGTCGTCACAACACCAGATAGAACAATGCACTATACACATGACGATGTGGGCCGGCGCCTGACAAAAACAATCACCAGCGCTGCTAATTTTAAGACAGAGCACTACATATATTTGGGGCTCAATGAGATCGCAATTTACGATGATCATCAACAGCAAATAACGCACCGTATTTTAGGAAATTCATTTCACGAGGAGGTGCCAATAGCTCTTGCAATTGAGTTTGATGGGGAGTGTTATATCCCTAAGTACAACCCCGATCTTAACATTTCCGAGCTTTACAACACCCATACTCATGAAGTGACAGCCTGTGAAACGTTAAGCGCATTTGGTGATCAGCTACAAGACAAACCAGTGAATCCGTGGGTCTATCGAGCGAAGCATTTTGATCCACACGCACAGCTTGTTTTCTATCGGTATCGAGTCTATGACCCTCAAATGCACCAATGGCTCACCCCTGACCCTCTCTCCAGTGGAAATATTGATGACTTATATACTTTTAATAATGATGACCCGAGTGCGTTTTTCGACCCTGATGGGAGAGCGGCTATTGCGATCCCTTTGATTAACATTGCATTTGGAGCCGGAGCGGCTATTGTGAGCTCACCCTTACTTGTCCCAGCTGCCGCAATCAGTGCTGCCGCTGCAGGAGGTGCTTACCTTTACAGCAAATACAAAACAGACCAAGATAATCAAGATCAAAAGAAAAAAGAGTTTAAAAAACCCAAACCTAAGACGTCGGGAAAAGATGGGGCAAAAGATGCGCCAAGTTGGGCAAAAGGTCAAAAACCATACAAAGATGAATCTGGCAAGGAATATGCAAAGAGATTAATGGAAGAAAGATATGGCCAGGGAAATTATAAAACTGGCCCAGATTCTGAATATAATAAACTAAAAAAGTATGGAGATAGAGCATTTGAGTGATTTATTTGTTGTGAAACATTCTAGGGAATATTTTCCTGATTGTAATAAAAATCAAAAAAAGTACATTGACATAAAAGGGATAGGAAATTTCTTTTCAATTGATAGGGCTACTCAAGTCGTTGAAAAGTACAAAAAAATAAAAGGGTTTGAAGATTATCCCGACGGTTTTTCTATTGAGAAAGTAAAGATAGATAGCATTTATAACGAAAATACCAATCAGTTATTGGGTTTTCCTGAAAAAAATGTTGAAAAATTGAAATCAGTATATGTTCTTTACTATTATTATGAGGAAGACGAAGGTTACGAAGAGATTCTAAGACTAGGGATATTTTCATGTAAAAAGAACGCTGAAATTGCTCGTCAACATTTATTAACCATTCCTTCAATACATGATTATGAGGATTGTCTACAAATATTCGAGGAAGATGTTAATAAAGAAAATTGGAGTGAAGGCTTTATAACTTTTGATGAGGCTATGGATGCTTTTAAAGAAGAGAAAAATGGATCATGTGATTAAAATATATTATGTCAATCACACTCGTCAGTACTTTCAAGATTCCAATCCATTTAACAGAGAACATTTCTCAAAGATTCCTATTGGATTTTTTTACTCCAAAAAAAAGGCTATGGATCTCATCAAAGCTTATCGGAAACTACCGGGTTTTACTGATTTTCCGAAAGGTTTTTATATAGATGAGTATGTCGTTGATAGTATATTTAACGAACAAATAAATCAGTTCATCATTGATAATGAAGACGTTAAAGAACCTGATGTTCTCTTCAGCATATCGTATATAAGAGAAAATGAAGATGATGAGATTGAAATTGATTTACTTGGGTTCTTCTCAACGAAAGAAAAGGCCGAAAATGCCCGAAAATATCTGCTCGAGATTCCTGAATTTAAAAAAATAGATAATGATCTAAATGTGTACGAGGAATACCTAGACAAAAAGGAGTATTCTGAAGGGTTTATAACTTGGGATGAGGCTATGAGATCGTTTGCTGACAGTTGTTAGACGTATGGGGCGATAGTACACTCAGTAAGTGAAGTCATTAAGTTGACCAGAAATAGACTTTTATCTGAAAGGGTATATTTTGAATCAATTATTTGTTGTTGATTGTTCAATCAATTGTTTGAATAAGGTTTACTGTCTTAAACATTCCTACAAATATTCTGTGGATATTGAAGGAACTGTTGAGTATTTTTCCGAAAAAAAAACAATCGGATTTTTCTATTCATTTAATAAGGCATTAAAGACTCTTGAAGGATTTAAATGCCTTCCAGGTTTTAAAGATCACAAGGATGGGTTTTATATAGATACATTCGATATTAATAGTCTTTATAACTCATCGATTGGTAATTTAGTATCTGCTCAAAATGAATTGAACAGTAATCAGGATAAGTTATTTGGTCTCTATTATATCAGAGAATATGAAGAGGATGATGATGAAATCGAAGCGTTAGCCCTATTTTCAACTGAAGAAAAGGCCACAGCTGCCAAAGAGGTCCTGATCCTTGATCCACTCATAAAGCCTTTTTCGGAGTTTTTAGAGGTTTTATGTGTGAATTTTCAACATATTGAATGGTCAGAAGGCTTTACAAAGTGGGCCCCAACTCCTACAGAACTACGTGAGTGAGAGTTAGAGGACTTTCCAAATGATGTGAATAACACTCTTCGAGGCAAACGTGTTGTTGGAGCTTTGAACTCTATTGGATCAAATGTCTTTGTAAACCTAGGGCAATATTTCACCCATTCGCTGAGAGATGGATCTAAGATGGAGCTCAGCGAGCAATCAATATGGCTAGGTAATACAACCTGGAGACTCTCAAGAGAAAATGTATATATCGTTGGTTCTGCTGATGTAAGGGAAGAAATACAAATGGGGATAGGCCAACTCTGTGGAATGACTTTTGAAGGTTATTCCTTCCTCTCAAAGATTCTTGAAATCGAATTTAGGTTCTCTGGGGGCTTTAAGTTGACGACTTTTACTGATTGGAAAGAGAATAATCAATGGACAGTCTTTTTTCAGGATAATCCAGAATCAAATGATCCCATCCCTTGTTTTTGTGTTGATTTTGATGACAAATGCTTAAGCGAAATTCAGGACTTAGACCAGAAAATAAAAATAGACAATGCATTTCACCAAATTCATGAGATAAGAACTGAAGAAAAGGTCTCTTCCATTCGGGGAAATTCATTTCATGATATCAAGATTTTCTTCTGTCCAGAGGAATTTTTGTCCTTGGAGGCTTGCCATTTTCGACTGGAACGCGATGGCAATTACCTATTTGGTCAATTGGACTTTGAAGACATAGATTCCATGCAAAGCTCTCTAAAAGTTCTTATTGGAAATCGACTAAAAACTGTTGAGGTCAATGTTGATCTGGATGCAAAGTTTACTTTCGAGAATGGTTATCAATTAAGTGTTTTTACATGCAAAAAAGCTCCCATTCAATGGCGTTTTGTGAAAGATGGAAAGGAGCTCTATATTGCAAAGAATAGTTGTTAGGCGCAGGGGCCGATGCCGCACTGCACAAGGGTGGTCACCAAGTTGGCTAAGCAAACAGCCCCCATCAAGTAAATGGCGATCCACTCAAATGTGTTCAGGCGCTCGGGGGCGTCTCCCTCCTTGTAAAGGAAGAGAAGAAGGGTGATGCCGATGCCGGAACAAAGGGCAACGATAAAGGCCCAGGTGTAGAGCTCGTATCCAAAGACGGGGATGCCAAAGGTGGGAAACTGGGGACAGACGTGGAGGCTAATCTGGCGCAAAGAGACCGCCCCTCCTAAGATAGCACTAGCTAGGGCAAAGGCGTAGTGGCGCGCTTTGATCCCAAAGCGGAGGTTGAGCATGGCTCCAAGGGAAACACCGATCATCCCAAGGCGCTGAAGCAGGCATAGAGAACAAGGGAGCTGATCCTCAGCAATTTCATAGGAAAAGGCTCCAAGTAAGACCCCGCAAAGTATGTAGATCCAAATAGCGTTGAGGGTGCGGGCAAAGCGGGTCATACGCGGATTCCTAGGTCATTGGTCGCATGGTAGTAGAGCATGTAGGCCGAAAGGGCCAAGGCTATCCCTCCGATGATAAACGCAGGGGCCCTCTTTTTAAAAACAATGCAAGTTATTGCGAGTAAATAGAGAAAAAATAATCCAGCCATACCTGTCTTCTGCAATAATTAATCAATTTTTTCAATCTTTCTTTAGGTAAATACCCATGATGCGGGCGATGGCGGTGGCAATAAAAAGTTGTCCGGTGATTGCTTCTAAAATTGAGAGGAATTTGGCGGGGCTGTAGAGGGGGGTGATGTCACCGTATCCCAAGGTTGTGAGGGTGACGAAGCTAAAGTAGATGGCGTTTTCGGAAAGAAAGGAGACCTCTTCGTGAAGTTGGCCGATGAGAGGGGTGAAATTCACGGCGAAGGCGTCGGGCGTTGTGATGACTATCAAGGAGTAAATTTCGGCAAAGGCTAGTCCGAGGAGGAGGTAGATCGAGAGGGCCCCATAGATTGTGTCGCGTGAGATAGTGGGGCTGAAGAATATCAGAAGGCTGAGGTGGACAATGACGTAGGAGAGGAACAAAAATCCCAGGGAATAAGCACAGATGTGGATGATTTGTGAGGGGACAAAATAGATCATCCAACCAAAGATGAGGGTGGGGATCAAGAGGATGAGCCCCCCGCGGAGGGTCGATCGTTTGTGACCGATGGCAAAGAGGGAAATAATCAGCACAATAGAGATCGCTCCGGTTAGGGCCATGCCACCCCAAGGGGCGTTGTTGAAAAAGGGAGTGACCACTAGAAAGATCACTAGGGCTAGAAGGAGAGTTAGAAAATTCCATCTCATAATTGATCCAGGGTAAAGTCTTTATAACTCACGTTAAAAAGGAGTGAGTAGAGGACGGGGACAAGCCCCAGCGTGAGTATGGTCGCTACGATAAGACCGAAGATCAAGGCGATGGCCATGGGCTCCCACAAGGGGCCTCCGCCGAGCCAAAGGGGGAACAAACTCGCCGTTGTGGTGATGGTGGTGAGGAGGATGGGGCGCATCCGCTTTTGGGCGGCAGTGATCACGGCTGATTGACTACTTAGGCCATTTTCTTCCATTTCAATCTTGATTCGGTCGAGGAGGACAATGGCGTTGTTAATCACAATCCCAGCTAACGAGATCACCCCGAGTATGGTCATGATCCCAAAGTATGAACCGGTGACAAGGAGGCCAAAGACCACTCCGATAAACGACATGGGGATGGTGATGAGGATAATGAGGGTTCGCTTGAAGGAGTTAAACTGGGCCATGAGGAGGAAGAGGATGATTAGGGCAGCAATTGGGAGTTTGTCAAATATCGATTTTTGTGCTTTGCTCGACTCTTCGTTCTCTCCACCGAGCTCCCACCGGTAGCCAAGGGGCCACTCTTTACTCAGCTCATCGAGGTAGGGGATCATTTGCTGATCCACCTCTGTGGCGGTGAAGCCAGGGTGGAGCTCGGCGAAGACGGTGATGGTTTTGAGGCGGTTGCGGCGGAAGATGATCGCTGGCTCCCAAACAACGTCGATCTCGGCGACCTGTTGCAAGGGAACCGACTCCCCAGTTCGTTGTGATGTGACATTGAAGGCAGAGGTTTCGATCAAGTTGACGTCGCGGGCGGCCTCTGAGCGGAGGATAAGGGGAATGAGCTCGTCCTCTTCACGGAACTCTGTCAAGGTGACGCCGTCGATAGCGGCCTCTAGTGATCTGGCGATGTCGGAGTTGGTGATCCCCGCCCGTTTGGCGCGCGCTTGGTCGACCTTGATCACAATTTTTTTCGCTTTCAGACCCCAGTCGTCGTTGATGCTCTTAGGCCCTTGGATTTCATCGAGTTTCACCTTCACTTGATCGGCAATCTCAAAGAGGCGGTCGACATCTTTTCCGATGATCCGCACCTCGATGGGGTTGCTCACAGGGGTCCCTTCTTCGAGGGGGCGCACTTTGGCTTTGGCGTCGGGAAAGTTCTCAAAGATGTAGTGATCGATCTCGGCAATCATCCGGGGGATGATGGCGTAAGATGTGGTGTTAAAGAGCAAAAAGGCGTAGTGGCTATTGGGGGGCTCGGGGTCGTGTTGGAGGCGGAATCTAGGCCCTCCCGTTCCCACATACGCGCCCCAGTTGATAATCCCTTTCTCCCGCTTTTCATTGACCATTAAATTTTCGAGGATGTACTCCTCAACTTGCTTGACGACGGCCTCTGTGCGGTGGATTGATGAGCCGACGGGCATCTCTATTTCTAAGGTGAACATGGGGGTGTCGCTGGGTGGGTAGAAGATTTTTGGGACAAAGTTGAGGCCAAAGATCGCGAGGAAAAAAGTCCCTCCGAGGGCTCCTATCATGACAAGGCGACATTTTAGGATCCCAAGAAGAAACTTGCGGTAGAGTTGATAAATGCGGGATGAGTAGGGCTCTTTTTTTGTCTCTTTCTCTTTCCGTTTGAATTTGAGCATGATGGCGCAAAAAATGGGGATCATGGTGAGTGAAATGATCCAGCTCACAAGCAGAGTTGCGGTCACAACGAGAAAGAGGGAGCCGACATACTCTCCAGTTCCTGACTCAGCGAGGTAGAAGGGGAGGAAGGCGGCCGAGGTGGTGAGTGAGGAGATCAAAAGGGAGAGCTTGAGCTCACCCACGGCGCTGATAGCGGCGTCGATCGGTTTTTTCCCTTGCTCCGATTGGACAATGATACTCTCAGAGATCACAATGGCGTTGTCGACCAACATACCGAGGGCGATGATGAGGGAGGCGAGGGTGATTTGGTTGAGGCCAATGTCCATGGCACCCATGATGAACATGGTGATCAAGATGACAACGGGGACTAGGCTGGCGACGACAAAGCCAGTCCGTATCCCTAGAAAAAGGAGCATCACGGCGCAGACGATGAGGATCGCCTGGAACAGGTTGGAAACAAATTCACTGATTTTTCGGACAACGCGCTCGGGTTGGTAGGCAATTTTCTCAAATTCAATCCCGATGGGGTAGCTCTGCTGATACCTGTCGACAAGGGCGACAACCTCCTCACCGAGCTGGAGGATATCTCCCCCTTCTCGCATGGAGATGGCAAGGCCTAAGCTGGGCTTGCCGGTGGCGCGCATTGTCATCAAAGGGGGGTCGATGTAACTGCGGTAGACGTCGGCGATATCGTCGAGTTTGATGATTTTATCGGTGTCGGGGATCTCAATTAAAGTGTCTCGGATATCTTGGACCGATTCGTAGTTTCCCGTTGGCTCGACGGCGATCTGTTCCTGGTCACCGTAGATGATCCCTCCCGACTGGATGATGTTGCGCTCTGTGAGAATTTGGCGCAATTGCTCGGGAGAGAGGCCGATCTCTTTGAGTTTCTCTAAGTGGTAATCGATGTAGACCCGCTCGTCTTGAATCCCCCAGATGTCGACCTTGGCAGCATCCTTGAGTTCTAAAATCTCATCTCTCATCTCGTCAGCGACATCTTTGATCTGCCGGTAGTTAAACCCATCCCACACAATCGCAAAGACGATGCCATAGATGTCGCCATACTCATCGTCGACGATGGGGCGGTGAGCGGTGTCGGGGAGGAGAACTTCGGCATCTTCGACCTTACGGCGGAGCTCGTCCCAGATAGGACGCATGTGTTTGTATTGATCGAGGATGTTGACCCGGATGACTGAGATCCCCGTCTTTGACTCACTCTCAATGTAGTCAATCTGGGGCATCTCCTGAATCTCCTTTTCGAGCTTATCGGTGACGAGCTGCTCGACCCGCTCGGGACTCGCGCCGGGCCACACCGTGGTCACTTGAGCGGTCCGGACAATATAAATGGGGTTTTCATCCCGTGTCATCGAGAAATAGGCCATAAACCCCGCGGCGCAGATCAAAACGATCGCCATGAGGGTGAATTGCATCTTGCTAAAGGCAAACTTAGCAGGGTTCATCCGGCCCTCTTCTTAATATGGAAGTCTTTGAGCTCTTTCACTTTTTTGCCGTCGGAGAGATAGCGCAAGCCGGCGATGATCACCTCATCTCCCTCCTTTAGTCCTTTCTCAATGGTGAAGCCTGTGGGGCGGAGCTCCCCAATTGTCACAGGTTGACGCATGGCGTAGCCGTAGCCATCGCCACTTGACTCAAAGAGGTAGACGTAGTTTCCATCCTTATCTTCACCAACCGCCTCTAGGGGGACGATGATGGTGGGAACGGGCTCTGTTTGGGCATCGTAAAGGATGATTTTTGCGGCCATCCCCGAGCGGATCCGGTCATTGGCTTTATTGAGACGGACAATCACAGGGAATGCCGTTCCCGCGGCGGCAGAAACCCCCACTTCTGTCACAGTGCCGGCAAAGGCCTGATCGGCGATGGCGTTAAAGACCACATCGACTTGCTGCCCTTCAGAGATGTTGCTGATCTCATTTTCTGGAATGGCGACCTCGACCTCGTAGTGGGTGCCACAGTTGAGTGTGGCGATTGTTTGCCCCGCCTCGACATTTTCATTGATCTCGGCATCTTTTGTGGCCACTTCGCAATAAGAGCTTTCGGCAAAAACGCGGGTGTAGCTAAGCGACTTTTCGGCCAATCCCTTCTCGGCAGTCGCCCGTTCAACCTGGGCCTTGGCCGCCTCGTGGGCCGCTCTTGCGCGGTCGAGCTCATCGCGCGAGGCGCTCTCACTCTCGTAAAGGGTTTTGATGCGGCGGTACTGCGCTTTGCTCTTGCGCGCCTCGGCTAAGGCCGCTTCATAGGCGGCCTCGCGGTTTTGCAATTCTAAGATAAAGTCCTTCTCGTCGAGCTCGGCGATGAGCTCACCCACGTGGAGTTTTTGCCCCACGATCACGGGAAACTTTTCGATCAAACCGCCGACGCGGAAACTCACATTGATCTCTTTTTCAGGTTTGGAAAAGCCCGAGAAGTAGAGGGGAGGGCGGATGGTGCTCACTTGGACCGTTTCGGTGAGAACGGGACGGATCTCTTCCTGTTGCACGGGATGCTTTGAGCACCCTAAGATGGTGATGAGTAAAAGAGACCACTTTTTCATGTCTCGTCTCCATTTAAGTAGCTTTCTAAGGTGTGGAAAAAGGCCATCCGCTCATCGTCTGGCTGCAAAAAGTCAAACTTACCGATGCTGCGGAGCATTTCCATATAGTCGATGAGGTAGTCGTAGATGGCCGAAACGTAACCGAGTTTAGCGTCAATCGCCGTATTCTGCGCATCGATGAGATCGACAATGGAGACGATCCCCCGCTCGTAGGAGTTGGTGACAATCTTTAAGTTCTTCGCGCCGGCAATTTCGGCCGTTTTGGCAAGGGCGATCCCATCATAGCTCGCCTTCATCTTATCGATCGCCTGGATCACCCGCTCGCAAATGCGGTCGACTAAAGCCTCGCGCTCTCGGTCGAGGCGGAGCACATTGTAAAGGGCCCTGTTGCGGGAGGCCACTTTGAGTCCTCCCTGAAAGAGGGGGTAGGTGAGCTGAAGGCCAATTGCCGTTTCTGGCCCCTTGTTGGAGAGGCCGGGGAGGGGATTGGAGCCCGCTCCCGATAGGGCGTAATTTTTAGAGACTTCGGCAAAGGCTGAGAAGTTGGGGAGGTAGAAGGCGCGCTGCTTGGCCGTGAGATTGCGCGCCTCGGCCATGATCTCTTGATCGATCCGCTTGATCTCAGGGGCTGTCTCCCGCGCTTTCACAACCATGAAGCTTTTAAAGTGCTCAAACTGTCTCGGCGTCGCAATGAAGGGTTCAATCTTTCCAAAATCAATCGATAAGTAGGGGCTGTTTGGCTCGATAGGGGCTAATACTACCTCGTCGTTTAAAGGGCGATTGAGGAGGCGATTGAACTGCGTTTTGATATTCTCGAGCTCGGCGTTCACACTCAAAAGATTGTCCCGCGTGGTGGCAAGTTGACTCTCCCACCGGTAGACTTCGGAAAGGCGCGCTTGCCCCGAGTCAACAAGCTCGTGAGCGCGCCGTAAATTGGCCTCAGTGAGGTTGATATCCTCGATGGCAATACGCCTGTCAGCGGCAGTTTTAAGGACGAGAAGGTAGCTGATCGATGTGTCAAAGATCACATCGAGCTCAACGGTATCTTTCTGAAAGATCCGCGCTTGTTGGAGGCGCTGCTCGATCGTGTGCCGTGCAAAGCGCTCTTCGTTGTAGAGGCGTTGATCCATCCGGATCTGCCCGCGCAGGAGGTTTTGTGGCTCAAATCCGCGCATCGCAATCGCCGAGTTAGAGTCGATGCGGCGCGATAGCAAGCGTGTGCGGACTTGAGGCAAGAGCTCACTGAGGCGCTCTAGGACCTCTTGACGTCCAGCCTTTACGAAAAATTCTTCTGCTTCCAAATCGAGGTTGTTCTCGATTGCCAGCTCGGCGGCTTCAATCAAGTTCATTGGCCTGACATGGGACGATGTCACCTTCTGGATGAACTTCGCCTCCTCAAGAACTTGCCACTTGAGATCGATCCCAATCTCTTGGGCCGTTGTCTCGTTAATGATGATCTCTCCTGAGCGGTAAAAGTCGGGATCGATCTCCTCATTATTTCCCATCAACAAAAGATCTTGCGCGTTAAGGGCAATCCGACGGGCTAGCCGGAGGTGTTCGCTATCGGGTGTTGTGGTCATCAAGACCCCGCGTGCCACTTCAGACTCTCCCATAAACGAGAAGCTGGGCAGCATAAGATTGTTGATCTCATCGATCAACATATTTTGGTTTTCTTCACTCAGGCGCATTGTCGGTAGTAGCATCACGCCGTCCGGGGCTTCAGTCTCGAGACGGGAAAGAGCCGTAGAGGGATCAGATATGATAGGGATGATTTGATAGGTAAAGCCGAATATCTTAGAGGCCATATCGATTTTCTCTTGGATGATCGGATAGGAAAATAAGCTCTCATCGCCAATGACTGCCATTGTCTGGATGTTAGCCACTTCGAGAAAAACTTTGATTTCGTGGGCGAGCTCCTGCTTCATGCGAAAAAACGCGATCCGTGGACTGATTGACTTGATCATTTGACTAGGGCTGGAGTTAAGGAGTGAGAGCTCCCAGCCTAACACTGTGGGCTTCATCGGATCGTTCATTTTGAGGGCAGCGTAAGACGAGAGAAGGCCGACAGTGACCACGATATCGATATTGGGATTGGACTCGGCCTCAGAGAGGGCCCGTTTGACCCCTTTGAGGGTAAAATCGCCTTGGTAGGGGAAGAACTGCACATCAAATTCCCCTTTGTTGAGTTCCTCGATCTCCCGCTTGATGAGCGCTTCATTGGGATTATTTTGCGCCCATGGGCCATCAGTGACCAGGGCAATATAGGCCTTTTGTTCGGCAAAGCAAACACAAGGAATTAAAACTAAATAAAATAACTTATTAATTATATTACTCATCTTCTTTTATATAATATATTATTATAATAAGGGCAAACTAATATCTGATTTGACTTAATTCAAAGAGAGTGTTAGACTTTGGACAAATTTCCGGGGTGCGAAAGCTGAGATTAGACCCAACTGAACCTGATCAGGGTAATGCCTGCGTAGGGAGAACACAAAAGGTGATCCGTTCACACTTGATTCAGTCGATGCACCCCTAAAAAGTTTAGGGAGTGCCATGCTCGAAATTTCAAACTTAAGCTTTTCCTACGGCGATAGGACCGTGCTAAATAGCGTTTCTTTCTTGGTTAAGCGGGGAGAGAAGGTGGCCCTTGTCGGTCCATCGGGGAGTGGGAAAACGACCCTTTTTCACCTCATTGCGGGTTTACTCAAAGCCAATTCAGGACATGTTGCTGTTGGTGAGCCCCTCACTTACATGATGCAAGACGACCTCCTCCTCCCATGGCGCACCGTGCTCGATAACGTCCTTCTCGTCGCCGAGCTTGCCGGCGAAAAACCGAAAGATAAAGCACTCAAGATCCTCGCCGATGTGGGACTTGGCGGGTGGGAGCGTCAGTACCCTAAGCACTTAAGTGGGGGGATGCGCCAACGGGTGGCCTTGGCCCGAGCCCTTTTGATGGAACGCCCCTTCCTCATTCTCGATGAGCCCTTTGGCTCGGTTGACACGGCGTGTCGCAAAGAGCTCCACCACTTAATCCATGCACTTTGTGCTCAATATAATCTCACATTGATGTTCATCACCCACGATTTAGACGATGCTAAGGCCCTAGCCGATCGCATTTTAAGGATGGACTCGGGGCAACTTATGGGGGATGCATGATCTTGGCCGACTCGCTCATATTCCCAACATTTTCTGAGGTGATCCTCCGCCTTTATGAGCAAGGGCCCAGATTCCTCTTTCACCTGCGTATCACCCTGCTCGAGATGTCCCTTTCGATGGGAGCCGCCATCTGTTTAGGATTCCCCATCGCCTACTTAATGGCCCGCTTCCGCCCTTTCCGCCTCACATTCCAACCCCTCTTTATTCTCTTTAAGTGTTTGCCCATGTTTGCATTAGCGCCGGTCATGCTCTTGCTCTTTGGCTTCTCCATCGTGAGCATTGTCATCCCCACGACCCTCATGATCCTTTTCCCTCTCACGATCAACATCTACCGGGGCCTGATGGCCACGCCGGAGAGTTACCTCAACTTCTTCAAAGTCCACGGAGCGAGCCAGGGGCAGATTTTCTTCAAACTCAAACTCCGCTTCGCCCTTCCCTATATTTTCTCCGGGCTACGCATTGGCTCGGCCATTGCTGCCATGGCCTCAATCGCAGGGGAGTGGGCAGGGGCCCAAAATGGCCTCGGGATTTTTATGCACGAGCTCCGCTACCAATTTGACATTGAAGGGGTCTTCGCCACACTCCTCTGTTTGGTCTTTTTAAGCCTCACCTTCTACTCGTCGTTCATTCTTCTCGAGAAGTGGGTCATTGGCAAGAGGTGGAAATATGAAGTTTAGACTTCTCTTAGACGCTAATTGCTACCAACTCGTTTTCCAAGGAATTTTCGATTTTCTTCCAGATTTCAGGGGGCGTTTTGCCCACATACTTCGTAGAGTAGGGGGTAAAACGCCCCCTGTGAGATGGGAGAAAAGAAAAATTCAAGGGGAAATGAAGTGGTAGTAATTAGCGTCTTAGCCCTTTTGCTCAGCCCCCTTTGTGCCGAGCCCCTCAACCTCCTTCTCGACTGGTATCCCAACCCCGATCACGTTCCCCTTTTTGTGGGGAGAGAGAAAGGGTTTTACAAGGAAGAGGGGATCGATATCAACTTGATCAAAGTGCTCGACCGCCCGCGGGGTCTGGCGACCCTCGAATCGGAGCGCGTTGAAATTGTCCTCTACTGCACCATGCCCCTTCTGCGCGCAGCGGCTCGCCACGACGATTTGAGCATTGTGGGGCGCTACATCGGAGTGAGTTTGATGGGGATTGGGGTGCGCGAAGAGAGTGGGATCACCTCTCCCAGAGAGCTCGCCGGCAAGGCGATTGCCGCCAACCCCGATGGCACCGTGGCTGCCGTTCTCAACAACTTTGCAAAAGTTGAAAAGATCGAATATGGCGCCATCAAAAAGGTCTTCATGAGCCTGCCCATCGCCCTCGCCATGAAGCGGATCGACGCCATCTCGGGCATTTTTTGGAACGTCGAGTCCCATCAACTCGCCGCCAATGGGATCAAAAACCGCGTCTTCCGCTTCACAGAGATGGGGGTACCCGACCACCCCGAGCTCCTCTTTGTTGCCCGCAAAAGTTGGCAAAAAAACCATCGAGAGCTCATTGAGCGGTTCAATCGGGCCACCAAAAAAAGTATAGCCTACGCAAAAAAACACCCCGATGAGGCCTTTAATATTTATGCCGCCCTTATGGTCGACAAAAGTGCCAAAACCCTTAAATGGGAACGCGCCTCGTGGGAGATGACAGCCCCCCTCTTTGCCGATGACCCAAGACTCGATCCAGCCCCCATTGCCAATCTCTACAATTGGATGGAGGAGCACGATCTCTTAAAAAAGAGTTACAACGTAAAGTCCCTCTTAGAATAATATAAGAACTATGCTTGATACAGTTCTTTTTCACGTCGGTGAAGCCCCCGTCACCCTCGCCGGTCTCCTCACATTTCTCGGAGTTCTCATCGGCACCTACATCGTGGCGCGCCTGGCCCGTTCAGGTATTGTCCGCGTGAACAGAAAGCGCTCCCCCATGTCGCGGGCAGGGATCTACACCCTCTCGCGCCTTCTCTTCTACTTTATCATAATCATCGGGTTCACCATTGCCTCATCGATCATCGGGATCGACTTCACCACCTTTGCCCTCATTGCCGGGGCGCTCAGCGTCGGGATTGGATTTGGCCTCCAGTCAATCATCAACAACTTTGTCTCAGGGATTCTCCTTCTCGTCGAAAAGAAGATCCGCCCAGGAGACGTGATCGAGCTCGATGGGGGTACCATGGGGCGCGTCCTGGAGATCAACGTCCGTACCACTCTCCTTAGGACCTTCAATAATCTAGAGGTGATCGTCCCGAACTCAGAGCTTGTGGTCAAAAAGTGCACAAATTGGACCCTTTCCGACTTAGAGCAGAGGATCAAAATCCCTTTCCAGGTCTCGGGAGGTGTTGATAGAGAGCGACTTCGGGAAATTGTTCTTGAGACCGCCAAGCGGGTTTCGACGACCTCTCCCAACCATGAGGTGGAGCTTGCCCTCACCCGCTTTTCACCCTCTACTCTCGAGTACGAGCTCATCGTCTGGGTCGATGAAGGGGAGGAGGGTCCCCATGCTACAGAGACCCATTCTCTCTATTTAGATGCCCTTGAATCGGCATTCCGTCAGAATAATATTTCATAAGCCCCTTACTTCCAGTTGTATATAATCCTTTGATATATTTAAAATTAAATATATATATATATGTTATAATTAAAGAGTATATTAATAATACATAATAAAGGTAATAATATGTCAAATACAGATTATGGTTATAAAAACCTGCTAATCCATAACGAAACGTTGTATCAAGCAACCCAGACAGCTGGCGAGACGTACAATGTCGGAAACCTTCAAGAAAAACTGGTTGTTGCTTATACAAATATTTCTGCGGATGATCGTGGTCATTGGCTTGAGGGATTAGATCACGATACCCGGTTAAAAATTCAGAACTTGATCTCCGACGATCCAGAGAAAACGATCATTAAAGGGGGCCGGCAACTAAATGAAGCTTTAACTAATAAAATGATTCGAGCTACCACTTCAAGAGGAAAAAAATCGAGTGGAATCAAAGAGTTTTTTCTAAACTTTTTTGATAAAATATTTGGTCATTCAGATAAAACCAAAAATTTGGAATTGATGATAAATAGTTTTATTCAAGAGAGTGTGACAGATTTACAAGAGGAAGTAGATAGTAAAAATACATATGAAGAGGAGAACAACCAATTCGAAGCTTATTATAACAATATTCTAAACTAGTCTTCTAATCTCATAAACGATAAAAGGCCTGCTCACTGTGAGCAGGCCTTTTTTTATGGAACGAGCTTTTCTAGGGGATTGGGCTTCTCATTGACGCCCTTGTAAAGGGAGGTCGCAGCAGTGACCATGCTCGAGATGTTAGTGAGCTCAGCCGGAATGATGAACGTATTGCCAGTCTTTGCCAGCTTGCCAAACTCTTTGACATACTGCTCAGCGACGCGCAGTGAAGCGGCCGCCTCACCACCGGTTTCGTTAATGGCATTGGCAACATCGCGGATCCCTTGCGCTGTGGCGCGGGTGATTTCTTCAATCTCTACAGCCTTACCCTTCGCTTCGTTGATTTGGCGTTGCTTGTCACCCTCACTGCGGGCGATCATCTCCTCTTTCTCACCAACAGAGCGGTTGATTCGCGCTTGCATCTCACCCTCTGATGTCGCAATGGTGGCTCGTTTGCCTCGTTCGGCACGCATTTGCTCTTCCATGGCCCCTTTGATGCTTTGAGGGGGTTTGATATCCTTGATCTCGTAACGTGTGACCTTGACGCCCCATGGGTCAGAGGCCTTATCGGCCGCCTCGACGATCTGGGCGTTGATTTGATCCCTTTCTTCAAACGTTTGGTCGAGGTCGAGTTTACCAATGACGCTGCGCATTGTCGTTTGTGCGATTTGCGTTGTGGCAAAGAGGTAATCGTTGATCCCGTAGGCAGCTTTGTCGGGTTCCATCACCTTGAGGTAGACAACGCCGTCAACTTCGACTGAAATGTTGTCACGGGTGATGCACACCTGCATGGGGGTGTCGATGGCCATCTCCTTAAGGGAGTGGCGGTAGGCAATGCGGTCGATAAAGGGGATGATGAAGTGGAAACCCGCATGGAGTTGCCCTTTATACTTGCCAAGCCGCTCAATGATGTAGACCCGTTTTTGGGGGACAATGTGGCAGCTTTTTGTGATGAGTATGGCGCAGACAAGGCCAAATGCAATTAATGGTATCATAGTCAAATCCTTTTTCGACTATTTTACCACAATATTTAATTTTAAGGAAGAAATAAACGCTTTATTAGTGTCAGTTTAATCGCAGTGTGATAAAAGCGTTTCCATGAATGAGACACTCATCCCTCTAGGGGCCGCCGCCCTATCGCTCCTTCCTACCTTTTATGGATTTGCCTGTAAGAGTGCCTTGCAGTGTGGGGCAACTTGTCCCCCTTTTACAATCACTCTATTTAAAGAGGGATTTAAAGCCGCCCCGACGATTGGGGCAATTGTGGGGAGTCAGATTATTTTGCAGGAGTGGGTCGAAAAGTTCCTCCCCAAGAGCCCAATGACCCCATTCACCTCAGCTCTTCTAGTGGGGTGTGGATCTTCCCCATTACTGGCTGCATTCAATGGCCAGACGATGGGGATGGGCGTTGTTGAATCGATTAAGAATATCAAGCTCTCTCAAGTCGGCTTAATTTCTGCGCGTGAGCTCGGTTTTCTTTTTACCCTAAAAATCAGTGACCCCGTTGGGAAGGCGATGCAAAACCAACTGGGAGAGAGTGAAGCTGTCGAAGTGGCCGGTAATTTTTTCACAGGATTTTGCAATATTTTTGTCCATCCCGCCGACACCTTGATCACCCTTTCACAAAAAAAACTGAAAGTGACCTCTTGCAAAGATTTGTGGCGGGGAGGATTGACGCGCTCTGTCACATTGGGGGCGTTTATAGCGACCTACCGTTATGTTAAGCGGCGCCTATCAGAGTTTAAAGAAACTGATACAATACGCGTTCCCGATCAAATTGATGGGGGTTAATAACGCCCCTGATGCCCCTACAAACATCGTCGATTATCCCCAAGAAGGTTAATTCTCTTGCCACAAGGGAGTTGATGTCGTAGGAAAAGGCCAGCAAGGGAAGGCAAAAGAGGGTGATGATCCCAATGGCTAAATCGGCCGTGCGGGTGATCACACAAAGAGCTGTCCCTACCAAATACCCTAATCGCGACATGATTTCTCTCTCGATCACTGATTGGCGGGATAGTGAAGCAGAACGGGCTTGAGTAAAAATAGGGCGGGCAAGTTGATGCGTTAAATAGCCACAACTGTGGGTTTCATACCGTATGTCAACTCCAAGTGACCCAAGACAGTGAAAGAGGAGATTGGGGAGAGTGTGGACAACAGCGCGCGTTTCATCAGCTGAGTTGTTTACACATGGAAGGAGGCCTAAAGACAATATAGAGAGAACGGTGGCTCCGATCGCAAGAGCAGTGAAGACAAAATTTTCCCCCTCATCATAAATTGTGGGGACTGGGTTCTCTTGATAGTCAAATCTGACAGAGAACAAGGAACCAACTTCGGTACTAGATGACAATTCTCTCCCCCTTTTGCTGGGATCTTATCAAGCTCAATAATAAAGAACAAGTAAAGACTAAATGCTAAATTGTGTGAGGAGCCCTCTGTGATCGGACAGAGCGTGGTCAGAAAACACGTCTGGATTGTAGGTTGTGTCGATAAGTGTCGTTTTAAAGCGATTGACACTCCCTTTCTTGACGAGTGTGTAATCGAGGATGCAGGGGAACGAAAACCTACGGCGCCCCATCAATAAAGCGCACGACTTATCCCCAAGCCAGGTAGGCCTTCCTGGCATATCGACATCAAACTCTTGAGCCCAAGTGGAGCTATAGAACTCTCTAAAATCGAGATTAAGATCTCCCGTCAAGACGACAGCTTTCTCATCAGCAAGCTTGAGTCTATCGACAATAAATGTCATTTCCATCTCTCGCGCTGTGATCTCCTCTTCGGTTGGATAACTCACTTCTTCTGAGTGTTGCGCGTGTGTTGCGGCAACGAGGGCAAAGAGACTTCCATGGGAAGCTAGTTCAAACGTGAGCACCCCTTTATTGCAATTTTTAGTCCGCCCAACGAGCATCTCCTTGGGAAAGGGGGTAAACTCTGGATTGAGCACCTCAAATTGGCTGGCAATGAAGATTCCTGAAGAGACAGAAACCCCTCCGGAAGGGGTCCAGTAAAAATGGGCGTAGGACTCTTTCAAATGATCGATCAAGGCAAATGTCACATGGGTGTCCATCGACGCTTCGAAAAGGCAGACCACGGGGGCATTTATCTCTTTGATCTTTTCAGAAATCCCAGCAATGCGCGAAGGCCAAGGGAGGACTCCGCCATCGCTGATCGCATAGCCCGCTCCGACACAACAAATATTCCACGAAAGGAGGGAAAAAGTGCGGTCGGCGCTGAGCGATTGTTCTGAAAACTCACCGGGAAGGTGGAGCAGATCTCTCTCCTGCAGATTGAGGGCAAGATACCTAAGACTCTGATTGCTACCAATTCGTTTTCCAAGGAATTTTCGATTTTCTTTCAGATTGCATGGGGCATTTTACCCACATACTTCGTAAAGTAGGGGGTAAAATGCCCGATGAAAGCTGGGAGAAAAGAAAAATTCAAGGGGAAAAGAAGGGGTAGCAATCAGGGTCTAAGGAGGATCCCCGGGACAGTAGTGACAACAGAGGCCAGGCCGTAAGTGGCGAGTTTTGCGATGAGGTAGCCCTTATAGGCCACATTGCTCATTGAATCAAACAAGGAGTGGCTTGGATAGAGCTCATCGACTAAAGAGAGCTCTCGGTAGATCTGATGGATCTGACAAACCGGTTCCGTCATGTAGGAGGCCGCTCCATGGAGATAGGAGGCATTTTCATAACTCACCGTGAGTGCCTGTGCATACGAGCACTGGAGAGTTAAAAACCCTAGGAAATATAAACGAAATTTTGATATCATACGGACCACAATAATTACGAGAAATTACTATTTCAATAAAGATTTGTTAAATGAGAAAAAAGATTATTGTCGTCCCATACAATAGCGATTGGCCTAAACAGTTTGAAAGGGAGTCTCACGAAATCAAGAGAGCACTGGGGGATCGGTGCGTGGCTCTTCACCACGTGGGATCGACCTCAATCAGTGGGCTCTGTGCCAAATCAAAAATTGATATTATCGCCGTAGTGAAAGATATCTCCACTCTCGGTCATTCTCTTGAGCAAGCGGGGTACTTGGCTAAAGGGGAGTGGAACCTTCCCCTCCATCAGGGATTCACAAAGAGAGAGCCCAATCTCAGGGTGAACCTCCACGTCTTTGAAGAGGGGAATCCCGAGATTGAGCAGCTCCTTCTCTTCCGCGATTATCTAAAAACCCATCCTGAAACTCTCGAAGAATACGCCCATCTTAAACAAAAGTTAGTCAAAGAAGCATCATCCCACATCCGTGAAAAGGGGCGCTTCAGTGGGTACAACCTCGCCAAAAATCAATTCATCAAAAAAGTCACAAAATTGTCTGGATTTGATGGTCTCTGTTTGAGGTTTTGCATGCACTACGATGAGTGGGAGTACGCTAAGGCAAGCTTGAAGGAGAGCTTTGATCAAAACTTGACCCACTTTGTATTATACAAGGGGGCTGAGATGGTGGGCATCGCTCAACTTAGAGGCTTTGATCAAGAGGGGCTCACTATTCGCGCAAAGGATCCAAAGTTTGAGTCCTTTATTAATCACCGCATTGGCCAGTGGATCGCCTATCAAAACTACTGAGCAACCAGATGATCTCCAACAGACCATGAATACCTTCGAAGGTTAGGGTTTGCCCTTTCAGTTAAACAGATGCAGGGTGGTGCTCGTCCTGTTGAGCGGCAAACCAAGGTGGGAATGGATCGGGGATATCTGAAAAGCTCTCTTCATGACCTAGGTAATTGTCGATTAAGCAAGCCTCAAGTTTTTCTCTAATAGCCGGCTCATCCATGAGACCTTTGATTCCTATAAAGACAATTTCCTGACGCCTGTCGCCGTAGTCTTTATTCCAGTACTGAGCGATCATTTCATCGAAATCTTTGCCATCGGGCCACTGGCTCTTTGGAATGGCAGCCCACCAGCGCCCAATGCTCTGATGGCGGACTACGGCGCCCGCTTGAGAGACTTCACCCACAAAATCAGGTCGAGAAGCCAGGTAGAAAAAGCCCTTGGACCGGACAACACCGGGCCATTGCTCTTGAAAAAAGTTGTAGATTTTTACGGGGTCAAAGGGTTTCCGAGCGCGGAAGACAAAGCTGGCAATGCCATACTCCTCTGTTTCCGGAACGTGGTCTTTGAAGTTATACATCTCTTGGACCCATAGAGGGTGATCTTGCGCTTCACTAAGGTCAAATAGGTCTGTCCCCATCACCTCATCGATGTCAACTTGGGATAGGGTTGTTTCAATGATTTTTGCGCGGGCATTGAGGGATCGGATGACTGTTTTAACAGTCGCTAGGTCACTCTTGGTGACGAGGTCTATTTTATTGAGAACAATGACGTTGGCAAATTCAATCTGTTCCGTGAGAAGATCGACCAGGGTGCGTTGGTCATCCTCACCAAGGCTCTCGCCCTGATCTTTGAGAAAGTCTGTCGAGCTGTAGTTGGCGATGAGATTTGAGGCATCGACAACAGTGACCATGGTATCGAGCTTTGAGACATCAGCAAGACTGTGTCCCTCTTCGTCTCGAAATTCAAAAGTGGTGGCGACGGGTAGGGGTTCGGAAATGCCCGTGCTTTCGATCAGCAGATAATCAAAGCGTCCTTCCATGGCGAGATCTCGCACCTGCTCTGAGAGATCTTCCCTGAGGGTGCAGCATATGCACCCATTGCTCATCTCGACGAGTTTTTCCTCTTTTTGGGAAAGAGATGCGCCACCCCGTTCGATGAGACCAGCATCGATGTTCACTTCGCTCATATCATTGACAATCACCGCCACTTTTTTCCCAGCGCGATTGTGGAGAATATGATTGAGAAGGGTTGTCTTCCCAGCCCCTAAAAAGCCCGATAAGACCGTCACTGGGAGTTTATGCTTGAGTGTGTCCATTGCCATTACCTTCACTTAATGCAGAAAGCAATCAATTCTAGAATAAGCAAGGAAATAATATCACGAAAAAGTTTGCGGAGTGCTAAGAAATATTTTGTGAATGATATAAAGTTGATGGGGTGGTCAAAGGAGGGGGGTAAGCTGGACTTGAACCAGCGACCAACGGGTTATAAGAGTCTGTCTGCGAATTTAAATTTCGCAAAATTTCAGATCAGTTGTGGAAAAAATTTGGAAATACGTGAATGTAAAAAAGGTTTGATATAGAATTCCTGCCGAGTCCTCACACAAACAGGAGATTCATGGATTGTAGCTTAGGTGATAGTTCGCTCATCTTATATCAAACAGAAGATGGCCAAACCCGAGTCGAGGTGCATCTTTTAGACGAGACGGTTTGGCTTACTCAGACCCTGATTGCTACCCCTTCATTTCCCCTTGAATTTTTCTTTTCTCCCAGCTTGCATCGGGCATTTTACCCCCTACTTTACAAAGTATGTGGGTAAAATGCCCGCTACAATCTGAAAGAAAATCGAAAATCCCTTGGAAAAAGAATTAGTAGCAATCAGGGTCTCAGGCTCAGATGGCTGAGCTGTTTAGTAAGGATAAGCGTACGATTTCTGAACATATACAAAATATCTTTAAGGAAGGAGAGCTATCCAAAAAGGCAGTTATCCGGAAACTCCGGACAACTGCAGCAGACGGGAAAAATTATGCAACCCTCCACTACAATCTCGATGTCATCATCTCAGTGGGGTATCGTGTTAAATCCCATAGAGGAACGCAATTCCGCATATGGGCAACAGCTCGGTTGAAGGAGTATCTCATCAAAGGATTTACACTGGATGATGAGCGATTGAAGAGGTTAGGTGGAGGGAACTATTTTGATGAGCTTCTTGCTCGCATTCGGGATATTCGATCATCGGAGAAGGTCTTTTGGCGGAAAGTGTTGGATATTTATGCAACTAGTATCGATTATGGTCCCAATATCGAGGCTTCAAAGGAGTTTTTTCGTATTGTGCAAAACAAGATGCATTGGGGTGCCCATGGCCTGGAAGAGGTCTCACCAAAGCAGACACCGAGATTGCAGAGAAATATCTAAATCAAGAAAAGCTTGGCATCTTTAACCGACTTGTTTCAATGACTTAGATTTTGCTGCAATCCAGGCTTTACACAGAAGCCCCATGTACATGAAAGAGTGGATCTTTAAATTAGATGATTTTTTGAAGGTAGCAACCCCAAGAAATATCCTGTCACATGCAGGTAAGATTAGCCATAAGGTAGCTCTTGATAAGGCTCGAAGTGAGTATCAAAAATACCAAGAGCAATTGAAAAATAATCAGCTCTCTCTTGTTGAAAGACATTTCTTTCAAACAACTCATGAGATAAAGCAGATGAAAAGGTGATTAATGAGCTTGAAAAACTTTAAAAACTATTTAAAAATTCAAGATGAAGATTCCTTAAGAAATGACTTGATCGATCTATACAAGACCTTTGAAGTTATTAGGGAATTTTATATTGCTCGTATAGAGCCCAAATATACAGATGAGTTGGTTAAAAAATATAAAAAAGTACTTGCACAGCAGTTTTGCCCGCAATCTAATAAACTGAGATTTCCGAAATTAAATTATTCGGTTGCTCGAAAAGCAATTAGTGATTTCAAAAAAATAAATTCCAATCCATCATTAATTATAGACCTCCAATTGACATATGTTGAATATGGAGTGCAGTGCACTTTAGAGTATGGTGATATAGATGCCAGATTCTATGATAGTATGGAAAGTATGTTCCGAAAGACATTAAAGGATATGGAAAAAAATGGATTGCTAGATCTATTTCAAAGTAGGTGTTTGGCTATCCAAAGAGATACATCCGACTTGGGGTGGGGATTCGGAGATGCAGTTACGGAATTGTGTGAAGAGTATTTTACTTCTACGCATAGGAGTGAATTCGAATGAAAATAGGCAGCCATTACAAAATTTATTGTTAATGTGGAGTGGGTAGCTCTAAAATCTAATTATAAGCCAAAAGTGCGACCTACAAGTTTAGAGGAGAAGTACTCTAGGAAAGTGGGGCAAGCTGGACTTGAACCAGCGACCAACGGGTTATGAGTCCGTTGCTCTAACCAACTGAGCTATTGCCCCAAGAAATGAGAATTGTACACCAGGTCGCCTTGGTGTGTCAATGCTTCGTGATCCGAATGATCAAGGCCTTATCCCCTTTGTAGTAACGGCAGTTTGAGGGGACCGCTACAGGGACCCAAGACTCTTTATAATCAAGGTAGGGGTTCGTTAGAACATGTTTCACAAACTCGTCGTTTTCATATTTGGATTTGGGGTCTTCGATGTAACATGAGATCACAGAGCCCTTGCGGGTGTGGGACTCAAGGGCCTCGCGTAAGAATTTGATGAAGCGGTCGGTTGTCCCTCGGAATTCAAAGGGTGTCTTGGGAGCCTCTGGCGGGGTCAGGTCGCTCTCCTTGATCAGCCCCTCGTCAATGAGGCGCCGGTGAATGTGGAGGAGTTGGTCGTGTGTGATCTGCCCATTTTTTTGAAGCTTTTCAAAGAACTTCACAAAGTGCTCAGGCTTGTTGTAGGAGGCCCGCTTGAGACCGTCAAAAAAGGCGTTAAGGTCGCTATCTTGGTATTTGATCTCCTTAATGAAGGCAAATTTTTTCTCAATGCGCTGCACGAGTTTTTTCCCCTGGTCGAGAACGGGGATGGTTTTTTTGCGCAGTTTTTCAGCCTTGATGGTTTCACTTTTGGTTTCAAGAGGGTAGTCGTCAAAGAAAATGGTGTCGAAGACGCCGAGTCCCTTGAGGCCATTTTGCCACGTGTCGTGAACGAGATGGATGTCGTTGCGCCCATCGCGCCAAAGCTCAGCTTTCTCAATCACCTTGGGGTGGTACTCAATGATGGTGTGGCTTTTGATGGGGTGTTTTTGGATGGCACTTGCGCTATAACCACATCCGAACCCAATCTCCAGGACATCGCCCTGAGGTTGCATAGCGTCAATGATGGCTTCCATGTAGGGGCGCTCCCACTCCATCATCACTTGGAATTCCCCATCTTTCAAGAGCAGCTCATTCCCATTCTCGTCAGTTGTGAATTCCATTTGGCAAAGTTGATCGTCTTTCATGGGGGCAATTATACAGATGGGAGAATTTTCTTTGCAGTTTAAAATTCTTGTTCGTATATAAAGGTTAGGATATGGGGCACATGCATCGGAATTTACTTATATTTGCGTCTATTGCTTGTTCTTGCGCCTTCGGGGGCGTTGAAGAGTTGGCGCTTGATAGCGACTCTGACGATTACATTGGATTGATCAATGGGCGGGCGGGCTCATTCTCCCGCTATGACAGCATTCCGCAAGAGCACCTCGAAGAGCAGAGCGATGCTTATCTCGAGGGTTATATTCAAGCGATGATCGATGCCACCTACTACGATATGCATGTGATCGTCTACGTGCAAAATCGGAAAGTGATCCTCTACAATCTCCCCAAAAACAAGATGCTTAGAAGCAGTATCTTGAACTTTGTTTGCGATATTCCCGAGGTCGAATCGGTTGAAGGGGCCGACTCTATCCCGGATGAAGTGCTCGCAGAAATTGAAGAGACAACAGTGCGCCCAAAGATTAATGGCGTCTGGTTTCCCCAAAATACAGTGCTTTTTCAGCCGATTATTGGTGATCCGTGGGAGCCTATGTATTCAGCGGGATATCGATGGGGCGACGATGTGCAAGGGGCCAAGGTGGTTGCCGTCTCGTATGGAGATGACTTTCCCATCTTTCGGTGGTTTGATGTCTTTTCAGCTCACGGCGATCTGCAGATTGGGATCACCGCTGGCGTCTGGTCGACGTTCAAAATGAATGCCCAGACTCAAGGGGCTTTTTCGGAGCTTGTGAACACAGATTATTTGGTCGGCCCCGCTCTTTCCTATGCATTTGATCGCTGGTCTTTCCGCTTCCGCCTTTACCACATTTCGTCCCACTTAGGGGATGAGTTCCTCGTCAACCATCCATTTTTTCCCCGTGTGAATCCGAGTATGGAGGCGATCGATCTCTTCACGTCCTGTCAGGTGACTCAGGGAATCCGCGTCTATTTTGGGCCTGGCTGGGTGTTCCATAGCGATGACTCCTTTAAAATTGAGCCGTTTTACGTGCAGTACGGGACCGAAATGCGCTTTTGGGGACGCAAGTATTACTACCATCAGCTCTATGGAAGCTTCTTCCTAGCTGTCAACTTCCGCAACTGGCAGGAAAACCACTGGCAATTTGATGTGTCGACTCTCCTCGGTTATGAGTTCAGTAAGCTTCAGGGAGTGGGTCGTAAGATCCGCATCTTTGGTGAGTGGCACGATGGGTACTCTGAAGGGCAGTTCTTTAAGGATCGCACCTCCTGGCTCTCCATTCGCCTTGCATGGGGCTTCTAATACCCGATGCTGAAAAAATCTAAAATCCTATCAAAAGTAATTAGCGTCTAAGAGGTAATGGATTGTGGAAAATCTGTTAACAAACTGTTCATGAATCGCGTGAAAATAAATCCTTAAACACGCTTTATAAAGACTTTAATTATTGCATATGTCTGAATGTTAGGGGTTTATGAAATTGGTCGTGTATGACATTTTTTTGGCAGTGCATTGTCGATAACTCCTTAATTTTAAGGCGTTACAAAACTGTTGCTGATTAACTATTAAATCCGTAAACTGAGCCGTTTTAACGATGAAACAACGAACTTGCGGAACCCACGACGGGACCTTTCACGCTGACGAGGTCACGGCTCTAGCCCTCCTCCTCCTTTTTGATCTGATTGATGAAGATAAGATCGTGCGGACGCGCGATCTCTCAGTCTTAAATGAGTGTGAGTTTGTCTGCGATGTCGGAGGGATCTACAATCCTGAGAAGAAGCGGTTTGATCATCACCAATCTGAATATGATGGCCCTTTAAGTAGCGCTGGGATGGTTCTTGAGTATCTCATGGACACTCAGTCTATTTCAGAGGACCTCTACCGATTTTTCAATCACAGTTTGATTTTGGGTGTTGATGCGATCGACAATGGACAGATCACACCACAACTCGGCCACTGCTCATTTTCTGGAGTGATTGCCAATTTTGTCCCCGTTCGCTATGACTCGGGCGACGATGTTGTCAACCGCGCCTTTTTCCACGCCCTCCATTTTTCTAAGAATCACTTAAAGCAACTTCAGGAGCGCTTTCACTACATCAATGAGTGTGCTTCCTATGTAGAGAAGGCGATGAAAGAGGGGAAGCATTTGCTGACTTTTGACCGATCAATGCCTTGGATGGAATCGTTCTTTAACTTGGGAGGGGAGGAGCATCCCGCCCTTTTCCTGATCATGCCGGCAGGCGATCACTGGAAACTGCGAGGCATTCCGCCGTCGATGCGGGATAAAATGCGCGTGCGCCGCCCCCTTCCCAAAGAGTGGGCTGGCTTGCTCGATACGGATTTAGAAAAAGTGTCGGGCATCGACGGGGCTCTTTTTTGCCACAAGGGGCGCTTCATCTCAGTATGGAAAACTAAAGAAGGGGCGTTGAAGGCCTATGAGAAGGTGATTGCGCAGTGACGACAGTTTTTGGAAAAATTATCCGCCGCGAACTGCCCGCTGAGATTCTCTTTGAAAATGAGCGTTTCATCGCAATTAAGGACATTGCCCCAAAGGCAAAAGTCCATTTGCTCATTATTCCCAAAAAGGAGATCGCCAGTCTCCAAGATATGGGAGAGGGGGATTTTCCCCTTCTTGCTGAGGCGGCTCAGATTGCCACAAAGCTAGCCAAAGAGTTTGGGGTAGAGTCGGGGTATCGCTTCCTGACCAATGTGGGTGAGGGTGCAGGGCAGACGGTTTTCCATCTCCACTTCCATCTTATTGGTGGAAACCCGCTCGGTGATATGGCATAAAGCAAGATGTGAAAGCTGCATATTATTCTCTCGTTTTTGCCGCGCTCACCGCGACGGCTAATCTACGGGCGCTGACAGAGGAAGAGGCTCTTCGGCGAGTTCACTCCCATTTAATCTTACAAAATCAAAGGGGGGCAAAGCATGAGCTTGACTCGGCCCTTTGCGTCCACCCCCATTCGAAAAAACTCCGCCTTCTGGCCATAGAAATTGGGGCCAAAGAGGGACACATTCTCGAAGCGCTCGACAACTTTCACAAGCTCAATCGCACACTTAAGCTCAATGAGGAAACACGCGAGTCATTGAAGCATCTAGCGTGGAGCATTATTCGCGATGGGGAGCACTCATCCAAACTCTCGTCAAAAACTCTCTCCCTCGTGGGGGCTTTCTACGCTCAAGATATTGAAGGGGCGCTCTCTATCGAGCGCGCCTTTGAGAGCACAAATCGGCAGGTGCGGTTGATGGCGGCCCAGATGGCCGTGAAGTACCGGGACAATCGCCTCTGTCAGATGATTTTAAAGCGCCTGCAGACGGAGAGAGATGCGCAGGTCCTTTCGGCCTTGATATGGAGCGTCGGGGAACTTGAGCTGAAAGAGGGGGAAAAGCTTTTGCGATCAATGGTTTTGCGGTCGGATCTCGATGAGAAGCAACGGGCGCTGATCACTGAAGCCTTAGCCAAAATGGCTGACGATATTGACCCTAAAGATCTCGAAGTCTACTTTCTCTCCAATCGAATGGGGCTCCGCGTTTTTGCCATCCAAATGTGCGCGTATCACCAGCTCTACGATCAAAGGGATCTTTTAGTCGCCCTTCTCACAGATCCCTCATATGAGGTGAGGTTGATGTCTCTCAAGGCACTAGAGACCTTCCCCAACATAGAGCTTAAGCCAGTGCTCCCGCAGCTCATCGCGGCCGTCGATGAGACGGCCAAAGAGACAACGCTATTGATCGCCAAGTTAGCTCTTCGCCTCAACCATCCAGCGGGGACTGAGATTTTTGACAGGATGCTCAGATCGAACGAAAAGAGGGACTATCGGCAGGCGGCGGGGGCACTATCCCATTCAGGGCCTCAAGCCAAGGATCTACTCTTAAAGTGGGTGAGGCTCCACCCTGACCCCTATGTGCGAGTCAATATGGCTCTGGGGCTGATTGGCCTGCGGGAAAAAACAGACCAGGCCCTCGGGGAACTTTTCACCTTTTTAAACACGACAGAGGAGGCGATCATGTTGGAATCGCCCTTCTTCTCAAGTGGCCCCTTTATCACCCCATCTACCGTACGTCATACACCCCAATGCCCCAGGTACCCCGAGCTGGTCGATCACAAAACGCGCCTCGAGCTGACAGCGCTGCTGGCGTCACTGCGGTATCCTAAGGCAATCGAACTTGCCAGAAAATTTTTGAAGAAGGGGCATTGGAGCGTTGGGGCGACAGCTATGTTGACTCTTTTACAGGAGGGAGAGTCCCATTCACTCGATATTATTCACGAATTTTTAAGTGAGAATAATCCCAAGTTGAGACTGGCTGCGGCACTAGCGCTGGCCTTTATCAGCAAGGATCAGCGGGCGACCTCGGTCCTTTGCGATCTCTACCACAAAGAGGGGCGGGATACAAAAATCGTGATTTTAGAGGCCTTGGCATCGATTGGGGATGAGCAGGCCCTTCCTATTCTGATTGAAGCTCTCTCTGAGCCCTTTCAAACGGTGAGAGTTGTTGCCGCAGCAGGCCTCTTGCAGTCGATTAAGCGCTAGCAAGGCTAGCAAACACTGCGTCATAGATCTCTTGGATATCCATAGACCGCAGCGCATTTCGGGTGAACTCCTCGTTATCCACTCTTTTAAAGAAGAAGGGCTCGATTCCATCGTTTTCACGCTCGAGACCATTCTCTTCAAAACTTGCAGTTGAGGGGGTCCCAATGTCCTCAAGCTTTGTATTGCCGATTGGGTTTTTAATCACATGGAGTGTGAAGGCCGCTCTAATTTTAGTTTTGATAATGATCTCATCTAATTCGTAAATCGTGCGTTGTTCGTAATCGAAATTGGTTTTTGCTTCTGCCCTGGCGTCAACATCGGTGTTGCTTGAATCATCTAAAAAGGCTTTGTGTTCAGTTTTTTTCCGATTGTGCTCATTGCGAATCTCTTGAGCTTTCTTTGCTACCTGAGTTTGGAATGTGAGCTGAGCAAAGCCCTTGTGACATGCGTCTTGCAATAACCTCAAAGGGTGATGGCCGATGCGCATCTGCCCATTAAATCTACATCCAACGTGTTCAAGAAGAGCGCGAGCTTCCTCAAAATTAGGATTAGTTGAGGCGTCGACAGCTCCAATTCCATTGAAAATTTCAAGGGTTTGCTTGTAATTTTCCGCTTTTTGCGCGAGTTCAGCGTGTTCCCCATACAGATCATTGACAGTGAACGGGTAGACAAACTCAGTCAGGATAAAACCGCAGACTGCTGTGGCGACAAGGGCGTAAACCGGAGCTGAGGCACAAACGACAATGATGATGGGGAGGCTGAGCGAGGCATAAGCGGCTCCAGTGCTCACTGCGTACCACCAATAAGAGTTAGATTCCGATTCAAGGTCCGAGATTTTTTGCTCAAAATCGATTGTCAGTAGTTCGTTCAGCGTTTGTGAATTGTCGTTTTGATTGATTGGGTTTGCCATTGAATGCCTCGTAAAGATTTAATTGGAGATTATGCGCGCGTATTTACTTTATGTAAAGATGTATTCTTTATTTTATAACTTTAGGTTATTTGCAATTTTGACCATGTGTAGGTACATGTTGGCAGCCCCATTGGAGCGGGAGGGACTCAGTGAGGAAAGAAGCTCTAAGTCTCTGAGAAAAATGGGGGGATGAGCGATGATTTGCTCGGGTCTCGCGCCGTCGTAAGCGTGGGCAATGAGGGCAGCTAGGCCGGCGCTAATGAGGGCGTCAGACCAGGTTCTAAAAGAGAGGCGACCCTCTTCATCAAGGGTGCCGACGAGATAGACGCGGCTTTGGCATCCAGGAACAAGGTGAGACTCGATCATGAGCTCTTTGGGAAAGGGGGGGAGTGCTTGGCCCAATTCAATGAGTTTCTTGTATTTCCCAGCGGGATCACGAATTCGTTCAAAAAGTGAGTTAACATGCTCAAAATTCATGGGACCATGATACACCATTTTTATCCCAAATTCCAATAAAAATAGGGGGATTAACGCTCATCGGATTGTGAAAAAAAATTTAAAATCTTTTCCATTGCTTTTAGAACCCTCTTTCAGGTACAATGTCCCTTAATTTAGTAGATTAGGTCCATGACAAAAAAAGAAGATACACTTAAACTCGACGGCACCGTCGAAGAGCTCCTCCCTAATATGACCTTTCGGGTGGCTCTCGAAAACGGAATGAAGGTCTTAGCTCATCTGTGTGGAAAGATGAGAATGAAGAATATTCGGGTCCTCGTCGGGGATGTCGTGACGGTGGAAATTTCCCCCTATGACTTGACAAAAGCGCGTATCGTTTATCGCAAGAGATAATTTGCTGTTGCATTTTTTTTATTTACAGTTTACACTTTGCTCCACCTAGAGGTCCTATAGATCCGATTGTGATAAACGCCCAGATAGCTCAGGGGTAGAGCACTTCCATGGTAAGGAAGGGGTCGTAGGTTCAAATCCTATTCTGGGCAAGAGTAAAACAAAAGTTATTTTGATTTCGGAGGAAACTACAAATGGCTAAGGAAACATTTCAAAGAACCAAGCCACACGTCAATATTGGAACAATTGGTCACGTCGACCACGGTAAAACAACGCTAACTGCTGCGATCACGAAGTACCTTTCGGAAAAGGGTGGAGAAGGAACACAGGCCTCATTCAGAGACTATGCCTCTATCGACAATGCCCCCGAAGAAAAAGAGCGTGGGATTACCATTAACTCGTCACACGTTGAGTACGAAACGGCAGATCGCCACTACGCTCACGTTGACTGCCCTGGTCACGCCGACTACGTTAAAAACATGGTCACTGGTGCCGCTCAGATGGACGGGGCGATTCTCGTCGTTGCCGCTACTGATGGCCCAATGCCCCAAACAAAAGAGCACGTTCTCCTAGCTCGCCAGGTCGGTGTTCCTAACATCGTCGTCTTCCTCAACAAGATGGACCAAATCGCCGCGGGTGACGAAGAACTCGTCGACCTCGTCGAGATGGAAGTGACGGAGCTTCTCGAAGCCAACGGCTTTAAAGATCCAGCTATTGTTAGAGGATCTGCCCTTAAGTCACTCGAAGGGGACGAAAAGTACCAAGAGTCAATCGATCAGTTGATGAAAACTGTCGACGAAAAGATCCCAACACCAACACGTCAAGTTGACCTCCCCTTCCTAATGCCTATTGAAGACGTCTTCAGTATCTCAGGTCGTGGAACTGTTGTGACAGGCCGTGTTGAGAAAGGGATTATCCGCGTTAACGATAAAATCGAAATTGTTGGAATCAAAGAGACTCGTGATTCAGTCGCAACTGGTCTTGAAATGTTCAACAAGCTTCTTGACGAGGCGCGCGCTGGTGAGAACGTTGGAGTTCTCCTCCGCGGTATCGACAAGAAAGACGTTGAGCGTGGAATGGTTCTTGCCGCTCCTGGCACATGTAAACCTCACACCAAGTTCAAAGGGAACGTCTACGTTCTGAAGAAAGACGAGGGAGGCCGACACAAGCCCTTCTTCACAGGATACCGTCCTCAGTTCTTCTTCCGCACAACCGACGTCACCGGAACAGTCACTCTCCCAGAAGGGACAGAGATGGTTATGCCTGGCGATAACGTCGAGCTAACAGGTGAGCTTCTAGGCCCAGTGGCTATGGAAGAAGGTATGCGTTTTGCGATCCGTGAGGGTGGCCGAACAATTGGTGCAGGAACTGTATCAGAAATTATCGAGTAATTCGAGACTATTAATAACTCTCAGCGCAGACAGAAGTTTGTGCTGAGATTGTGGGTGTGTAGCTCAGCTGGTAGAGCAGCGATCTCCAAAGTCGCCGGTCGGGGGTTCGAATCCCTCCGCACTCGCAGTAAACAACTGTGAAAAACGGGTTGATTAGGTATGAGTGTGGTGTCAAAACCAATGAAATTGTCCGAAGCAAAAAAAAGAGCCAAGGTCCAGGGAAATTACATCTCTGGCGTCAAGGATGAGCTGAAAAAGGTCTCCTGGACGACAAAGGAAGAGCTCAAGCTCTTCTCCAAAATAGTCATTGGAGCCACCTTTACCTTTGGAATCGGGATCTACATAGCAGATCTAGTGATGAAAGGCGCTTTGGATGGTCTCGGTTTGATCGTCCGCTCAATTTGGGGTTAATCTATGGGCGATTGGTATGTTGTTCAGGTGATGTCGGGCCAAGAGAAAAAGGCCAAGCGCAATCTGGAAGAGAATAAAGAATCTGCGGGAATGGTCGATGTGATCGAAGAGATCCTTCTTCCTACTGAGAATGTCGCTGAGGTCCGTGGAGGTAAGCAGACAATCACGGAAAAACGCCTCTGGCCAGGCTACATTCTAATAAAAATGATTTTAAATGACGACTCATGGGTATATGTCAAAAATACCAACGGCGTCATCGGTTTCTTGGGGGGAGGCAAACCAGCCCCTCTCAAACAGAGTGAAGTTGATGAGATCCTCCGCGATCTCAAGGATAAAAAAGACGAAGTGGTGCAAAAGCACAAACTCGAACCTGGCGACCCTGTAAAAATCGTCGATGGCGTCTTCATGAACTTCACAGGTGAGGTGATCGAGGTCCATCCCGATAAAGGGCGACTCAGTGTCAAGATCTCCATTTTCGGACGGGAAAACCGCGTCGATGACCTCGAGTTCTGGCAAGTAGAAGAAGCACCAAAAGAATAAGTTTAAGTGCCCCCCTTATCGGCACAACAAAAGTGATAAAAGGACACGACTGATGGCTAAGAAGCTAGTAAAGACAATCAAGCTGCAAATTCCAGCGGGAAAAGCGAATCCTGCGCCACCTATCGGCCCAGCGCTCGGTGCAGCTGGCGTTAACATTATGGGATTCTGCAAAGAATTCAACGCAAAAACACAGAAACAAGCTGGAGATATCCTCCCTGTAGAGATTTATGTCTATCAGGATAAGAGTTTTACCTTCGTCACTAAACAGCCTCCGGTGGCCCAACTCATCCTCAAAGAAGCTAAGCTTCAGAAGGGATCAGGGGTCCCCAACCGTGACAAAGTGGGTAAACTCACCAAGACTCAAGTAAAAAACATTGTAAAAACTAAATTTCCCGACATGCGCGCCTACGATGAAGATGCCGCCGTTAAAGTCGTTGAGGGAACCGCTCGCTCAATGGGCGTCGATATTGTAGAGGGTTAATTGAAAAATGGCTCAGAAAAGTAAAAGAAATAGCAGCATCGAGCAGCTTGTCAATCGCGATAAGCTCTACAAGCCTGAAGAGGCGATAGAGGCACTGCTCAGCTGCCCTAAAGTGAAATTCGATGAATCTGTCGAAATCGCCCTAAAGACAGGGGCTAACCCTAAAAAAGCCGATCAGCAAGTGCGCGGCACCGTCTCTCTCCCTCATGGGACAGGACGAGCTGTTAAACTCCTTGTGTTTGCCAAGGGTGACAAACTCAAAGAAGCGATGGACGCTGGTGCTGACTTCGTCGGTGACGAGGAAACTATTGCTAAAATCAAAGGGGGCTGGTTTGGCTTCAACGCCGTTTTGGCCACTCCCGACATGATGCGAGAAGTGGGTAAGTTGGGTAAAATCCTTGGTCCTCGCGGCCTGATGCCAACACCTAAGGCTGGGACTGTCACTCCTAACGTTGCTCAGGCCACTAAGGAGATCAAGGCGGGTAAAGTTGAGTTCAAACTCGACAAAAACGGCTGCATCAACAACATCATCGGTAAGCGCTCCTTCACTAAGGAAGCTCTTTTAGAGAATCTCTTTGCGTTTGTCGATGCCATTGTTAAAGCTAAGCCCGTGAGCGCAAAAGGGGTCTATTTGCCCTCAATTTCAATTGCCACGACAATGGGCGCTGGCTGTAAACTTGACCCACAGTCTGTACAAAATTAGGAGAGTTAAACGATGAGAGATGAAAAGCAACTGCTCCTTGACGATGTGAAAGAGCAAATCGAAGAATCCAAGAACTTTGTCCTCACAGGATATAAATCACTTGGAGCCAATACGACATTCGACCTCCGTTTAAAACTCCGCGAGTCAGGCAGTCGTTTTCTAGGGCTTAAAAAGAGACTCTTTCTCAAAGCTTTGGAAGGATCTGAAGTTAAGTTTGACCACAAAGACCTCAATGGACATATCGGTCTTGCCCTAGCGGGTGATGACGCTGCGGCGACATCGAAGTCTATGTGTGATTTCGCCAAGGATCACAAGGAACTTGTTGAGATTCTAGGGGGCTATATCGACGGTGCATTCTGCACACCTGCTGATGTCCTAAAAATCTCTAAATTACCAAGCAAAGACGAGATGCGTGCATCGCTTCTTGGATTGTTCGAAGCGCCACAAGCGCAAACACTTAGCACAATGGATGCACTTTTAACGTCAGTGATCCACTGTTTAGAAAACAAAAGTCAAAAAGAAACATAAAATATAGACCGACTTAGGGGATAGACGCCTCTTCTAAATTCTTTAGGTCGTCATTTGAAACCAATGGGGTATTGAAAGTGAGCGAAGAAAAACTTCAAAAACTAGTAGACGAGTTGAGCGAACTCACCGTTCTTGATATGTCAAAGCTTAAAGAGCTCCTCGAAGAGAAGTGGGGCGTTAAAGCAGCGGCAGCAGCACCTGTAATGATGGCAGGCGCACCTGCAGCTGGTGGCGAAGCCGCAGCAGCAGAAGAGGCAACTGATTTCCAGCTTGTCCTCGTAGAGTTTGCAGCTGACAAGAAAATCGGTGTGATTAAGCTTGTACGCGAAGTCACAGGTCTTGGACTTAAAGAAGCGAAAGAGCTCGTTGAGTCTGCACCTAAGCCAATCAAAGAGAGCGCACCTAAAGCCGAAGCTGACGAGATCGTTAAGAAGTTCGCCGACGCTGGTGCTAAAGTTGATAAGAAGCCTGCTTAATTTGGCAGCTTCATTTACTTCTCTCTTTAAGAGCGGTAAAGAAGAAAAGCAGAAGTCTTTGTGTGCTTCTGCTTTTCTATACTCTGGAGCCACCGTTAATCCGCGATCTCCTAGAGTATGTGTTGATTTATTTCAATAAATGTTTTATTTTTGGTCGAGCCATCCGCTGCCACTGCAGCGAAATGGTTAGGGCCGTTTTCCGATCACATGTTTGTGATCGATTTTTCGTGAACGCGTCGACAAGGGGGGAAGCCTCTTTCCGCGATCGCATATTTGCTAAAGCTACGATAATTTGGAGGCATCTTGATGCGCAAGCAGCCGCGTAAGAGGGTAAGTTTTTTTGACAAAGAAGATATTCTCGATCTCCCCAACCTCATTGAAGTTCAGATAAAATCATATCGCGATTTTTTACAAGTAGATAAATCACCTCACGAGCGCGCGATGATGGGTATCGAGGAGGTATTTAGCGAGATCTTCCCGATCAAATCCTACGATGAGAAAACCCTTCTCGAATACATTTCCTACTCTCTCGGTGTGCCAAAGTACTCACCCGACGAGTGCATTAGGCGTGGTATCACCTACAATGTGACTCTAAAAGTGCGATTCCGCCTCACTGACGAGACAGGGATTAAAGAAGAAGAAGTCTATATGGGCACGATTCCCATCATGACAGTCAACGGTACCTTTGTGATCAACGGGGCCGAGCGCGTCATCGTCTCTCAGCTTCACCGCTCACCAGGTATCTCTTTTGAGTCGGCAAAGCACCAAAAAGGGAACGTCCTCTACTCATTCCGCGTCATCCCTTACAGAGGGAGCTGGTTGGAGGCTTCATTTGATTCAAACGACCTCATTTACATCTACATCGATCGAAAGAAGCGCCGCCGCAAGGTGTTGGCGACATCATTTGTCAGAACACTTGGTTTCTCATCTGATGCCGATATCATCGAAGAGTTTTTCAACACTCATCGCGTCAAGATTCGTTCTGAGAAAGACTTCACAAAACTCATTGGTAAGATTCTCGCCGAAGATGTCGTCGATGAGGAGAGTGGCTCTGTCTTTGGTAAGGCCGCCGAAAAGATCACAACGGCGATGCTCAAGCGGATGCTCGATAGTGGCGTCTCTGCCGTTCGTGTGGCTGAAGATGCCGACGAGACCAGCCCGATCATCAAGATGTTGGCTAAAGATCCGACGGACTCTTACGAATCAGCTCTGAAAGACTTCTATCGCAAGATCCGTCCAGGTGAGCCTGCGACGTTGGCCAATGCCCGTTCTGCGATCATGCGCCTTTTCTTCGATCCAAAGCGTTACAACCTAGGTCGCGTCGGTCGCTACAAACTCAACCGTAAGCTCGGTATTCCAACAACAGAAGAAGAACTCGCGAAGGTCACACTACGACGTGAGGACATTGTTGAGTCGCTCAAGTATCTCGTTCGCCTTAAGAAAGGGGACGAAACGGCCCACACCGATGATATCGATCACCTCGCTAACCGCCGCGTCCGCTCAGTCGGAGAGTTGGTTCAAAACCAGTGCCGCATTGGGTTAGCGCGCATGGAGAAAATCATCAAGGAGAGAATGAATCTCTTTGATTTCTCTTCGGACACACTCACACCTGGTAAGCTTGTCTCTGCCAAGGGTCTGGCCGGGGTGCTCAAAGACTTCTTTGGCCGCTCTCAGCTATCCCAGTTTATGGACCAAACAAACCCCGTCTCCGAGCTGACGCACAAGCGTCGTCTTAGCTCCCTTGGGCCAGGGGGATTGAACCGCGAGCGCGCTGGTTTTGAAGTGCGCGATGTCCATTCAAGTCACTATGGACGTGTCTGCCCGATTGAGACCCCTGAAGGTCCCAACATTGGTTTGATCACATCGCTGAGCTCCTATGCAAAAATCAACGAGTTTGGCTTTATTGAAACTCCGTACCGCATTGTGCGTGATGGTGTTGTCACTGACGAGATTGAGTACATGACGGCCGATCAGGAAGAAAATTGTGTCATTGCTCAGGCCTCTGCCCCTCTCGACGAGTTTAAGATGTTCGAAGAGGAGATTGTGTGGGCCCGTCACCACGGCGAGTCTCTCAAGATTGAAACAAGCGAAGTCACTCACATGGATGTCTCCCCAAAGCAGCTCATCTCTATTGTGACCGGCTTGATTCCATTCCTTGAGCACGATGATGCCAACCGCGCCTTGATGGGATCGAATATGCAACGCCAAGCTGTCCCTCTTCTCATTCCTGACGCTCCACTTGTGGGTACTGGCCTTGAGAAGCGCTGCGCTGAAGATAGTGGCGCTGTTGTGATCGCGATGGAAGAGGGGACTGTCGAGTATGTCGATGGCTTCCAAATTGTCATTGCGCCAAAAGCCAACCCTATCGACAAGAAAATTTACCATTTGAAAAAGTTCATGCGCTCAAACTCTGGGACGTGTGTCAACCAATCTCCCCTTTGCCAAGTTGGCGATGAGGTCAAGCCAGGTGACATCCTAGCTGACGGCCCTGCGACTGAGCTCGGTGAGCTCGCCCTTGGGAAGAACGTTTTGGTGGCCTTCATGCCTTGGTGTGGTTACAACTTTGAGGATGCCATCATCATCTCCGATAAGCTCGTCAAAGAGGACTACTACACATCGATCTACATTGAAGAGTTTGAACTCACAGCCCGCGACACCAAGCTAGGGCGTGAGGAGATCACATGCGATATCCCCAATGTCTCTGAGGAAGCTCTCGCTGACCTCGGTGAAGATGGGGTGATCCGCGTAGGTGCTGAAGTGAAGCCAGGAGATATCTTGGTTGGTAAAATCACACCCAAGACTGAGACTGAACTCTCTCCTGAAGAGCGCCTCCTAAGGGCCATCTTTGGTGAGAAGGCCTCCGATGTGAAAGATGCCTCCTTAACAGCGCCTCCGGGCGTCTACGGGATTGTTCGTGGTACCCGCTTCTTAGAGCGGAAGAACCGCCTTTCCAAGACCGATGACGAATCTGTCGACTACGCAATCCGTCGCAAGGAGATCCACAAGGAGTTCAAGGAAAAAGAAGAAGAACTCCTCATGAGATACCACGAGCGCATTGGCGCGGTGTTCAGTGATGAGACGGCTCCTGAGCCCATCATGCATAGAAAGAGTGGAGATGTCCTAGTTGAGAAGGGTCAAGCCATGACTCTCGACGTAATAGACCGTCTAGAGGCAGAGGATCTCGATAACTTGATCGTCCCTGCCCATGAGCTCTACGATACCTTCAAAACGATTGTTCTCAACCACAAAAAAGCTGTTGAGCGCCTAGAAATGGAATACAAGACCGAGCTTGAGTACCTCCGCAAAGGGGATACTGAACTCGATCCCGGCGTGATCCGTCAAGTTAAGGTCTACATCGCCACTAAGAGAAAGCTCGAGGTGGGTGATAAAATGGCCGGACGCCACGGTAACAAAGGTGTTGTTTCTATCCTCGTGCCTGAAGCCGACATGCCCTACCTTTCAGATGGGACAACAGTTGAGATGATTCTCAACCCGCTTGGGGTACCCTCTCGTATGAACATTGGTCAGCTCTTAGAGACGCACCTTGGGTATGCCGCTAAGAAAATGGGTATCTATGTGAAGACACCTGTCTTTGAAGGGTTCCCTGAGGCAAAGATTTGGGAGATGATGAGGGATGCTGGATTGCCCGATACGGGTAAAATGCACCTTTACGATGGACGCACTGGAGAGAGATTCGACAACACTGTCGTTGTCGGCTACATCTATATGTTGAAACTCTCTCACTTAGTCTCAGACAAGATCCACGCGCGATCAATTGGCCCTTACTCTCTTGTGACGCAACAGCCGCTCGGCGGTAAAGCCCAGAGAGGGGGACAGCGATTTGGAGAGATGGAGGTGTGGGCCCTTGAAGCTTATGGTGCCGCTAACACCCTTCAGGAAATGCTCACCGTGAAGTCAGATGATGTGGCCGGACGGACAAAGATTTACGAGTCCATTGTCAACGGCAACAACTCACTCGAAGCGGGTGTTCCAGAATCCTTCAACGTGCTTGTGAAGGAAATGAAAGGACTCTGTTTGAACATTCAAACAGAGACTATCGAAGACGATTTACAATAATATTGGGGAAGTTCATGCAAGATGATCAGCCATCATTGGATCAAAAGAAAGATTCAAAGTTTGACATATTAACGATTAAAATTGCCTCCGACAGCGTGATACGCGACGAGTGGTCGAGAGGGGAGATCAAAAAGCCTGAGACGATCAATTACCGGACCTTTAAGCCCGAAAAGGGTGGCCTTTTCTGCGAAAAGATTTTTGGCCCCACAAAGGACTGGGAATGTGCCTGTGGAAAGTACAAGAAAATCAAGCACAAAGGCATTGTCTGTGATCGCTGTGGCGTTGAGGTGACCCTATCTAAGGTCCGCCGCGAGAGAATGGCTCATATCGATTTGGCCGTTCCTGTGGCTCACATCTGGTTCTTCAAGACACAACCTTCCCGCATTGGCAACATCTTGGGGATGACAAGTAGCGATCTCGAGCGCGTGATTTATTACGAAGAGTACGTCGTCACCGATCCAGGTCGGACGACCTTAGAGAGAAAGCAGCTCCTCAACGACGCTGAGTACCGCGAAGCGCAAGAGAAGTGGGGCTCTGATTCATTCACTGCCATGATGGGGGGAGAGGCTGTCTCTCAACTTCTCTCAACGGAAGATCTCGCCCACCTCGCCTCTGAGCTCAAGGACAAGCTTCGCAAGACAAAGTCGATGCAAGCGCGGATGAAAATCGCAAAACGCCTCAAGATCATTGAAGGTTTCAACAACTCACCAAACAACCCTGCTTGGATGGTGATGAGCACAATCCCTGTGATCCCACCCGATTTGCGCCCCTTGGTCCCACTCGACGGGGGACGCTTTGCCACAAGTGACCTCAACGATCTTTACCGCCGCGTGATCAACCGCAACAACCGCTTAAAAGCGATTCTAAAGCTCAAGACTCCCGATGTGATTGTTCGCAACGAAAAGCGGATGCTCCAAGAGTCGGTTGACGCCCTCTTTGACAACGGCCGCCACGGCCACCATGTTATGGGAGCGGGCAACCGTCCGTTGAAGGCCCTTTCCGAAATGCTCAAGGGTAAGTCGGGCCGATTTAGACAGAACCTTCTTGGAAAGCGTGTCGACTACTCTGGCCGTTCGGTCATCGTTGTCGGCCCTGAATTAAAACTCAATCAGTGTGGTATCCCCAAACAGATGGCGCTCGAGCTCTTTGAGCCCTTCATCGTTAAACGTCTTAAAGACGAGGGGTATGTCTACACAATCCGCTCTGCCAAGAAAATGATCCACCGCGAGGACCCTGCAGTTTGGGATATCCTCGAAGAGGTCATCCAAGGCCATCCCGTTCTTTTAAACCGTGCGCCGACCTTGCACAGACTCGGTATCCAGGCCTTTGAGCCCGTTATCATTGAAGGGAAGGCGATCCGCCTTCACCCCCTCGTTTGTGGGGCCTTCAATGCCGACTTTGACGGTGACCAGATGGCCGTTCACATCCCCCTTTCAATCGAGGCCCAAATTGAGGTGAAGCTCCTCATGATGGCTCCCGATAATATCTTCCTCCCTTCTTCGGGAAAACCGGTTGCCACACCGTCAAAAGATATGATTTTGGGACTTTACTACCTCATGCACGATCCGCTCTATATCCCCGAAGAGCATGGCAAAACCACCCGTGTCTTTATGGACACTGACGAGGTGCGCCTAGCCCTTTCTGCGGACCTTAGTTTCAACCGGACTCGGGATGAGAGCGAGAGCGCACGTCAAGACGACACAGGGCGCTCACTCCACATTCACGAACAGATCAAAGTCCGCCTCGATGAGGGGATTGTTGTCACCACGCCAGGTCGTGTGATCTTCAACGCGATTGTCCCTAACAAAATGGGCTTCCAAAACTACGCATTGCGGAAAAAAGAGATGAGCCAGCTCATCTTAGATACGTATAAGTGTGTGGGGCTAGAGGCGACAGTCAAGTTCTTGGATGATCTAAAGAACCTCGGTTTTTCTCATGCGACAAAAGCGGCCACCTCGATGGGTATTGTCGATGTCGACATCCCTTCGGACAAAGCCGATCAGATCGAAGAGGCGTACCGCCAAGTTGCGATTGTCAAGAAGCAGTATGAAGATGGGATCATCACAGATGGTGAGCGTCACTCTAAGATTATCAGTATCTGGACTGAAGTGGGTGAGTCGATCTCCGACAAACTCTACGATCTCATTCAGCAGCCGAAGGATAGCAAAATCAACGCTCTCTTTACGATGGTCGATAGTGGAGCCCGTGGTAATAAAACACAGGTAAAACAGCTCGGCGCGATGCGCGGTTTGATGTCAAAACCATCTGGTGACATTCACGAATCGCCGATCACCGCCTCCTTCCGCGAAGGTCTTTCGGTTCTTGAGTACTTCATTAGTTCTCACGGAGCGCGTAAAGGTCTTTCCGATACGGCCCTTAAAACAGCTGACTCAGGTTACCTCACTCGCCGTCTCGTTGACGTTTCTCAAGACGTTCTTGTCACTGAGCGCGATTGTGGGACCTTAGGTGGTATCGTAGTCTCTGCGATCAAGCAAGGTCAGGAAGAGCTCCTTCCTCTCCGCGACCGGATCTTCGGACGGGTGGTTTGTGATGATATCTATCAGCCAGGTGACTTGACAAAGCGCTTAGCTGCTAGTGGCGATCTCATCACAGCTGATCAAGCAGCTCTTATTGACGATGCCGGAATCAAAGAGGTCAAGATCCGTTCAACGCTCACATGTGAGTCGAAGCGGGGTGTCTGCGCAGCCTGCTACGGATTGAATCTTGCCAATGGCCGTTTAGTGGCCAACGGAGAGGCTGTCGGCATCATCGCAGCGCAGTCAATTGGTGAACCGGGAACGCAGCTCACAATGAGAACGTTCCACCTCGGGGGTATCGCCGCCGCCTCGATCACACCTGAGATCGAGTCCGATCACGATGGTATCTTAGTTTACCAAGATGTCCGCACTGTTGAGAATGATGAAGGGGTCTTCCTCTCTCTCAATAAAAATGGGCTTCTTCATATCGTTAAAGATGAAGGGCGCTCACTTGAGGAGTATAAGAAGCTTCTTTCGACAAAATCGATCGAATCTCTACAGTCCTTTGCCATCGACGTCGGAACGCGTATCCTCCTAAAAGATGGATCTGCTGTGAAAAAATCGCAGCAAATCGCCCTTTGGGAGCAGCACAATGTTCCGATTATCTGTGAAAAGCCCGGTTACGTGAAGTACGAAGACCTCGTCGAAGGGATCTCAACGCAGCGCGATGTCAATCGTCAGACAGGACAAACTGAACTGATCGTTAAACAGCACCGCGGTGAACTTCATCCGCAGGTCATGATTTACGCTGACAGCGACTACAAAGAGTTGATCGGTGCCTACGCGATCCCATCTGGCGCCTTCTTGAGCGTCGACGAAGGGGATTACGTCACAGCGGGTAGCTTCATTGCGAAATTGCCACGGGGTGCGATTAAGACAAAGGATATCACTGGTGGTCTTCCCCGTGTGGCCGAGCTCTTTGAAGCGCGCAAGCCGAAAAATGCGGCTGAGATCGCTAAGATTGATGGTATCGTCGACTTTAGAGGGGTTCAGAAGAACCGCCGTATCGTCGTCGTCCGCGATGAGGAAACTGGCCTCGAAGAGGAACACCTTATTCCGCTCACAAAGCACTTGATTGTCCAGAAAGGGGACTCTGTCGTAAAAGGACAGGAGCTCAACGACGGTCTCGTTGTTCCGCAAGAGATCCTAGAGATCTGCGGTGTGCGCGAGCTGCAAAAGTACCTCGTGAATCAGGTTCAGGAAGTTTACCGCTTGCAGGGTGTGGACATCAACGATAAGCACATCGAGATCATTGTCCGTCAGATGCTCCAGAAAGTGCGCGTGACCGATCCAGGCGACACCACATTCCTATATGGGGAAGATGTCGATAAGAAGGTCTTCCACAAGCAGAACGAGAAAGTGATCAGTGAGGGTGGTAAGCCAGCTCAGGCGATGCCGGTTCTCCTTGGAATCACCAAGGCCTCCCTTAGCACGGAGTCCTTCGTCTCTGCTGCCTCCTTCATGGAGACGACGAGGGTCCTCACTGAAGCCTCCTTCGAAGGTAAGAAAGATTACCTCCTCGACTATAAGTCGAACAAGATCATGGGTCATATGATCCCTGGAGGGACTGGATTCCATGAGTTCTCGAAGAGGACGAAGATGATACTTGAAGACGAGAGAGAAGAAGAACTCGTCTTCGCCTTCTCTGACTAAGGGGAGGGAATAAAAAGGCGAGTCTTTTGACTCGCCTTTTTTGGTTTAAGAGGTCTGCTTATTCAAGATGGAGTGCAAATTCTTGCGCAATGAATTATGCTATATTTTCTTGGATGAGGGGCTCTTGATCTGAAGGGAGATCCTGCTGAGCTTTCCGTTGCTTGTGTGTCTTCACCATGTTCGATATGGCGGCAATGGCGTAAATAGTCACAAGAACTAGACTGAGCGCAGCCACCGCCATCATAGCAATGAGACCCGGCGACAGCAAAATAGCAGTTGTTAACATGATAGACAGCGACACTCCCACAATCATTAGAAGAAGACGCTCGTACTTGCCTGGCTCATCATGGCGCAGTGACATGATCGCTAAGTACCCATCGTTGATCATCCAACAAAGACTTCCAAGTATTGAAATCCCTAAAACAAGTCCTAGACCAAGTCCCCCTGTCAGGAAAAACCCTCCAATTGTGGCAATAAGACCAAGTAAGCTCGCCATGACGGCCATCACGCGGACACCCAACTGGATATAAACGCCTTTCTTCACCTTTTTTAATAGTGACGTGGCATCAGTTAAGGCAGATGAATCGTGATTTTCTAGACGATCGATGAGTAGGGTGAGCTTGTCGGCTGATAGATGAGACATCGCCTCTTGACCAAACCCGTGGGCGAGTTTTTTCTGACTTTTTGTTTCAGCTTGATTGATGCGCGTCTGTATGTGGGAGGCAATTTCAGCGCGATATTTAGCCACAAACCCGGTAGGATCGGCTTGAATGCGCTTGTCGAGAATATGGTCGACGGTCGGGCTGATTTCAACAGCTTTAATCCCGTTGTCGATACAGTCAATGTACTCCTCAGAGTTGAGGATTGAGTGAGCTATTTTTTTCTTCTCTTGTTGTGAAAGGGTCATCTGATCGCGAATCTGTTTTAGCTGATCGAGCTCAGATTTCCCTTTGAAGCTTAAGGCACTTGAGACTGAGTGGTAGAGGGCCACTGACATAAAGGCTAAGAAGAAGGCGGAAACTAATGTCCCCAGCGTCCCTTGAACAATAGGGCCAATGGTCGCAACGGCCGTTTTTGAAAGATCAATGAAGCATCGGGCGATGTCTGCCGGCAACGTGAGGGCCATACTCGTAAGCTGAGAGATGGCAACAACTATCAAGAGGGTGCTATTTGCAATGCCAAGGGGATCATTTCCCTCCACACACTCTTTCAGTTCGACAGAGTTGTTAACCAAGCGAGTCATTGCTGTGATTGCGCCAAGCACTGGTAAATCGACAATGTGAAGCCCTTTTGGGGCGTCATGCCCAGTTATAAGGGCTCCCTCCTTAATAAGACCTGTCCCCGCACCTGAGAGATCGCGCATGACCCAGATGCCAGCTTCGATTGTTCCAAATCGCGAGGGTGACAAATATTTTTTTGAAACTTCGCGTATATTGGCGTCGACAGGGGAGTCTTCTACGGGCAAGCCATTATAATTGGGCGGAATATATGGATTACTATTTACAATCATTTTATGTTTTATTAGTTAATTTCTAATATTATATTAACATAAAAATGATTTTTCTTACATAAAATAATGTAAGTCGTTGGTGTTGAGTTACATAAGCTTTTTTATGAGGGTTTCAAGCTTCACAAGGTCTGCGGCAAACTTGCGGATCCCCTCGGAGAGCTTCTCAGTCGCCATGGCGCACTCGTTGAGCTCCCAGCGGAAGGCCTTCTCGTCGATCGTCATCTCCTTAATAGAGGCTTTTTCGGCCGCCTCAGGAGTGAGCTTGAGGGGAACGGCTCCTTCGGTGTTTTGGAGCTCGGAGAGGAGCTTAGGGGCAATGGTGATGAGGTCACACCCAGCGAGCTCCAGGATTTCCCCTGTATTGCGGAATGAGGCCCCCATGATCTGGGTCTTATGGCCAAACTTCTTATAGTAGTTGTAGATCTCGGTCACAGAGAGGACGCCTGGGTCTTGGTCGGAGGGGTAGCTCTCTTTCCCTTCGGCCTTCTTGTACCAGTCGAGGATGCGGCCGACAAAGGGGGAGATGAGGGTGGCGTTGACCTTTGCACAGGCGATCGCTTGGGCCAGGGAGAACATGAGGGTCATGTTGCAGTGGATCCCCTCTTTTTCTAGGACTTTTGCAGCTTGGACCCCTTCCCAGGTTGAGGCGAGTTTGATTAAGACGCGCTCTTTCCCAATCCCAGCCTCTTTGTAAAGGTCGATGTACTCGTGGGCTTTCTTGATACTCCCCTCGACATCGAAGGAGAGGCGGGCATCGACCTCGGTGCTCACGCGCCCAGGAACATGCTTGAGGATCTCGACGCCAAAATTAACGAATAATTTAGTGACAATCTCAGAGAGGACCTCTTCTGATGAGCCCCCTTTCTTTTTCCCAAAGGTAATCGCCTCATCGATCAAACTTTTGTATTCGGGCTTTTCAGCGGCAGCTAAGATAAGGGAGGGGTTGGTGGTCCCATCTGTGGGGTGGTACTTTTTGACTTCGTCGATTTCGCCAGTGTCGGAGACGATGATGGAGTGCTTTTTTAATTCTTCTAATTGGCTCATAGGGGCATCTCTTTAGTTTTTTTGGGAGTTTCCATTATTTGATGAGGCGACAACCAGTCCGACCGTCACCATGGCGATGGAGAGGAGGACCATTCCAGCCGTCTTCCACTTTCCCTCTTCTTCGGGCTCAGGTGTCTCATCCTCACTAAAGTCAATTTGTAGGGGAGGGATATCGACATCTTCGGCGGGGTCGGGCACCTCGTGGGCAAGCCCCAAAAAGGGGAGGATCATCAGAATGGTGAGGATTGGCTTTTTCACTGCGCTCTCTCAAATACGGGATTCGTCACTATTTTACCAGCTTGAGGTCGAAATTCAATAGAAATATTAGTTTGCCTGTGAATTGTCATTAGACCCGAGGGTGATAGCAGAGATCACAATGCCAATTGCTAGGGCCAGTCCCCAGCCAATCATTGAGACACTCAGCTCCTCATCGCTCACCCCATAGGGGGTTTGAACCTCAATGTATGTCTCCTCGTAACCATCTTTGCTCTCATCCGCTGCAAGCTTTATTTGAGATGCACATAGACAAAAAAGCGCTAAGCACCAAGTCACCCTTTTTATCATAGTCCCTCCAAGTGCGATCTTTTCCTCACATTACCGATATGATATATTTTTTTCTTCACCCTTTTTTTTTAAGCGATTTTAAGGTATCCTAGGGAGGTCAAGTTAAGAGGTGATCATGGCTGATTTGGAAAGTGGAAGTGATAAAGTCAAAAAGATTTGCGATATTCTCAAGAAGGAAACCCTCGATCCCGCTCAGGCGGAAGCTCAGAAGATCTTAAGCGAAGCTCATACAGAAAAAGAGCGCATTCTTAGTGAGGCTAAAGCACAAGCTAGCGATAAACTCAAAGAGTGTCAGGCCGAAATAGAGCGAGAGAGGACCCATTTTCAAACCGCGATGAAGATGGCTAAAGAGCAAGCTGTTGCGACTTTGCAAGAGCAAGTGGTTAAAGAGCTCTTCCGCCCCACCTTAAAAGAGAGCGTCAAGGAGGGACTCTCCGATCCCTCACTCATTGCGAAAATCATCACAGCCCTTGTCACTGCCATCGAAAAAGAGGGGACACACTCAGACCTCACGGCGGCAATCTCAGAGTCGATCTCAAAAGAGGCGCTCCTATCCCATCTGCAGGAAAAAGTTGTAGCACGGCTCAAAGAGATCAAATCGGTTCCTCTAGAAGGGGGGGCGAGCGTCAAGATCGAAGATGACAACATCTCCTTAGAGATGACGCTCGATGCTGTCGAATCTCTACTTATGACTTATATTCAGGAGGATATCCGCGATTTTCTCTATGGGTGATTACTACTTCACATGTGCCACTTTGCCCACCTTGCGGCTTGACGGGGAGCTCGAAATCTCTTTTGCCGAATTGATGACCCTTTTTTCTATGAATCTTTCGCGGCACGACCTAGAGAAGGTTCACATCGTGCGCAGGGTGATCGATTTGAGGAATGTTTTGCAGCTTCTCAACGAGGAGCCATGCGATCCCAGGGGGAATCTGTCGATCAAGGAGCTTGAAGAGGCCCTCCTCAACAAGACCCACCTTCCCGACTACGTCTTTGAGATTCTCGATAATTACGACAATCGAGACGACCAAATTGCCCACTTTTACGAGATCATCGCCCGCTTCTTCTCTGAAGAGGTGGCGCGCACCCACGGTTTCTTAAGAAAGTACTTGGAATTTGAGCGTCAGTGGCGCCTTTGCATGACGGGCTACCGGGCTAAAAAGTTGGGGCGGGACCTGAGCAAAGAGCTCCAGTTCGAAGATTTCACCGACCCACTCGTTGCCTTTTTGCTCGCGCAGAAGGATGTGCCCACCTTTGAATTCCCTTACGAATACCGCGATCTCGGGGAGAGGCTTCAAGGGGTGGATGAACCCGCTGACCAACACCACGTCATGACCCGCTACCGTTTTGAAAAGGTGGTCGAGCTCATAGACGCTCCTGAATTCACCATCGACACCCTCATTCTCTACATGGTGCAACTGATCATACTCGAAGATTTAGCAAGTTTAAATGAAAGTGCGGGAGGAGAGACTCTCGCGCAGATTAAAGGATAATTATGGCATCTGGAAAAGTCGTCAAAGCATTTGGAAACCTCCTCCACGTAAAATTCAGCGATCACATACGACAAGGGGAGGTGGGATATGTCGACATTGGCGAGGCCAAGCTCAAAGGTGAGGTGATTGAGATCGCCGGCGATGAGGCTAAAATCCAGATTTTCGAAGATACGGTTGGCGTCGAGTTTGGCTCAGATGTGGAATTCACATCCGACCTTCTAGAGGCGGAGCTCGGCCCCGGTTTGATCAGCTCGATCTTCGATGGCCTCCAAAACCCCTTAGAAAAGGTGGCCGAAGAGGCGGGCCTTTTCCTCAAAAGAGGTGTCTACCTCCCTCCTCTCGATCGGACCAAAAAGTGGGACTTCAAACCTCTTGCCAAAGTGGGGGAGACCTACTCTGCAGGAGATCGCTTGGGATTTGTCATGGAAGGGCGCTTCCACCACTACATCATGGTCCCATTTTCTTGGAGAGGGATGTGGACGTTGATGGAGCTCTCTGACGAATGCTCTGGCACTGTCGACACCCACATTGCCACACTCAAAAACGAAAAGGGGGAAGAGCGCCAAGTCACCATGGTCCAAAAGTGGCCGATCAAGATCCCTCTTCAGGTGGGCCGCAAGGTGAAAGGGCACGAGATGATGGACACGGGACTCCGCATCATCGATACGCAGTTTCCCCTCATTAAAGGGGGCACATTCTGCTCCCCTGGCCCTTTTGGTGCCGGTAAAACAGTGATGCAGCACCACCTCTCTAAATACTCATCGGTCGATCTCGTCGTCGTCTGCGCTTGCGGTGAGCGGGCGGGGGAGGTTGTCGAGGTTCTCCGCACCTTCCCTCACTTGACCGACCCACGGACCAATGAACCCCTCATCACGCGCACCGTGATCATTTGCAACACCTCATCGATGCCCGTCGCGGCGCGAGAGGCTTCCGTTTATATGGGAGCGACCATCGCCGAGTACTACAGACAGATGGGACTCGATATTCTCCTTCTGGCCGACTCCACATCGCGTTGGGCGCAGGCGATGCGGGAGATGTCGGGACGTTTAGAGGAGATCCCCGGTGAAGAGGCCTTCCCCGCCTATCTCGGCTCGCGCATTGCCGCCTTCTACGAACGCTCTGGTGTCATTGAGCTGAAAAACAAAGAGAAGGGATCTCTCACCATTGGAGGCACTGTCTCTCCAGCGGGGGGTAACTTCGAAGAGCCGGTGACACAGGCCTCTCTCTCTGTTGTGGGTGCCTTCCACGGTCTCTCCCGCCAGCGCTCCGATGCGCGGCGCTACCCCGCTGTCGATCCGTTGATCAGTTGGACCAAGTATCTCAAGGATGTCGGCGGCGCTCTCACAGGGGATTGGGCGAGCTGGGTCGTCCGCGCTCAGAAAATCATCTCCGAAGGGGATGAGATTGGGAAGCGGATGGAGGTCGTCGGCGAGGAGGGGATCTCTCTAGGTGATCTGATCACCTACCTCAAAGCCGAGCTCTACGACTTTGCCTATTTGCAGCAAAATGCCTTTGATCCCGAAGATGCCAACTGCCCCTTAGAGAGACAAAAAGAACTCTTTGCCCTGATCCAGCGGATCTTTGCTACGGACTTTAAGTTTGAGTCCCACGACGAGGCGCGCTCGTTCTTTATCTCTTTGCAAAACCAGATTAAAAATATGAACTTCATCCCCCACAATTCAGATAATTACCGCGAGGCCTTCGCGAAAGTTGAGGAGCACCTATCATGAGAAAAGTATACGATCGAATTCTCAATATCCGAGGGAGTCTATTAACAGTTTGCGCTAAGGGAGTCTCTCTTGGTGAGATCGCTCAGATTGAGCGGGCGGACGGGAAGACATGCATTGGCTCGGTCCTTAGCATCGATGGCGAGCGCGTTGTGATCCAATCCTTTGAAGACACACGGGGGATGAGCACAGGGGACCGCGTGACCTTCTTGCGCCGCCGCGTCCGCGTGAAAACAGGGGTTGCGATGTTAGGGCGCCGCTTTAGTGGCATGGGCCTTCCGATTGATGGTGGAGCTGAAGTTCTCGGTGAAGAGGTCGACATTGGACAGCCCTCCTTCAACCCCGTCAAAAGGATTGTCCCCCACGAGCAGGTGCGGACCAACATCCCGATGATCGACGTCTTTAACTGCCTCGTCAAATCGCAAAAAATTCCGATCTTTTCAATTGCCGGTGAGCCCTACAACAAACTTCTCATGCGGATTGCCAACCAAACTGATGCTGACGTTGTCATCATTGGGGGAATGGGACTCCGCTTTGACGATTACCAAGCCTTCATCGATAACGCTGAATCGAGTGGCTCATCGCCCAAGACAGTCATGTTCATCCACAAGGCGACCGACCCCGCCGTCGAGTGTCTCCTCGTTCCCGACATGAGCCTCGCCGTTGCCGAGCGCTTTGCAACCGAGGGGAAAAATGTCCTCGTTCTCTTAACAGACATGACCGCCTTTGCCGATAGCATTAAAGAGATCATGATCACAATGGACCAGGTCCCCTCAAACCGGGGTTACCCAGGGTCCCTATACTCCGATCTCGCCTCCCGCTATGAAAAAGCGGTCGATATCGATGGGAGTGGCTCGATCACACTCATCAGCGTCACGACGATGCCGGGTGGCGATGTCACCCACCCCGTTCCCGACAACACCGGTTACATCACAGAGGGGCAGTTTTATCTGCACGGAGGGCGCATCGACCCCTTCGGCTCCCTCTCACGACTCAAACAGCAGGTCATCGGTAAAGTCACCCGTGAGGATCACGGCGATCTGGCCAACGCGCAAATCCGCCTCTACGCAGAGTCAAAAAAGGCGCGCGAGCGGGAGAGTATGGGCTTCCGCCTCTCTCGTTGGGACCAAAAATTGCTCGGCTTCTCCGAGCGTTTTGAAGCGCGCATGATGGATCTAGAGGTGAATATCGATTTAGAGGAAGCCCTAGATCTTGGGTGGACCACCTTAAAAGAGTGCTTCGACCCCGATGAAGTGGGGATCAAAGAAGCCCTCGTCAACAAATATTGGCCGAACGGATGAGCCGGATCAAACTGACAAAAAATGAGCTGCGCGATCAAGAGCACAAGCTCTCCCAATTGCAGAAGTATTTGCCGACGCTGCAGCTTAAAAAGGCGATGCTCCAAGGTGAGGTGAACCAATCCTCATTGGAGATCAGTCAGCTTGAGAGCTTATCGCAAGCCGAAGAGGCGCGCACCGCAAAATTTCAAAGTTTGCTCTCCGAAAGGGGATTGAAGGGGCTGCTCAAGGCGGTCACTGTCAAAGGGGTGACAAAAGGGCGCGATAGCATTGCAGGGGTTGAGTTTCCCACCTTTGAAGGGATCGACTTTGATGCCAACGACTACCCCTTGTTCAACACCCCCCTTTGGTGGGACCGGGCGATCGCCGCTTTGCGCGCCCTATTAGTGGCGCAAGAAAAAGTGGTGATCGCCAAGGAAAAAAACGAGGCGCTGCGCAAAGAATTGCGCGATGTCTCTATCCGCGTTAACCTCTTTGAAAAAATCCTCATCCCTCGCCATTTGGGACACATTAAAAAGATAAAGATTTTCTTGGGGGATCAGCAGCTTTCTGCTGTGGCGCAGGCAAAGGCGGCCAAGCGAAAAATTTTGGAGAAGCGCACATGATCAAAGACCTAAAGAAAATTCTCCTCATTGGGACCCAAGACGACAAAGCGACCTTCTTTCAAAAAGTGCAAGAGGCCGGGTGCGTCGAATTCATCCGCGAGACCAAAAAAGAGAGCCACTCTGAGTTGGCTCAAACCCTGATCAAAGCCCTTAAGATTCTCAAAAAGGAGCCCGAGTGCCTCCCTGCTAATCCTACCCTCGATGTAGAGCCTCAGGATGTGCTGAATCTCAAGCAGACAATTGAAAAATCTGAAGAGAGTGTGAGACTCACAAAAGCGGAGATCGCACGAATCGCCCCCTTTGGCGACTTCTCATTGGAGGAGATTGCCCAATTAGAGGAGAGCTCAGGGTATCACTTCCAGTTTTTCTGTATGAAGCAAGCTCGCTACAAAGATGAAGGGGCCGATCCTAAACTCATCTATGTCGGATCAGAATACGACATGGCCTACTTTGTCACGTTTTCTCAGGAAAAGTGCTCTTTTCCTAAACTCATTGAGATGCACTTTGAAAAGAGTCTATTCCAGCTCAAAGAAGACTTGGAGACCCTTAAAGGCAAAATCGCAGACTCTCACACCGCTTTGCGCGATTTGACAGCGGCTATAGATATATTTCGAGACCAACTTGTCGACGAGCTCAATTGTTACAACTTGGGCGCGGCCAAAGAGTCGACTCACTCCCACTTCGAGGGGGCCCTCTTTTCTGCTGAGGCCTATGTGCCGAAAAACAAGCTTGAGACGCTAGAGACTCTCGCAGAGGAGATGGCGATTCACTTCGAAGAGGTGAAAATCAACAAAGGGGAAAAGATCCCCACTTACATGGAGAACCAGGGACTCAACGCTGTGGGCGAGGACCTCGTTCACATCTATGACACCCCCGCTCCCTCCGACAAGGACCCCTCTGGTTGGGTCTTTTGGGCCTTCATTCTTTTCTTTGCCATGATCGTCTCCGATGGGGGGTATGGATTCCTCTACCTCACCTTGGGTCTTGTCCTAAAAGCTAAATTCAAAAAGGGAAAAGCGAGCCTCAAAAGGCTCTCTACCCTTGTTCTAGCGATTGGCATAGGGTGCACAATTTGGGGGATCAGCACATCGTCCTACTTTGGCGTTTCGCTCAAGCCCACCAACCCTTTAAGTAAGATCTCCATGATCCACCTTTTGGCTGAGAAAAAAGCCGATTATCACATTGCGATGAAAGACGATGTCTACTCTCAGTGGGTCGAGACCATCCCCGCTCTAAAAGATGTCGATTCGGGGGAGATGTTCCTAGAAAAAGGTGTCGTCATCGAAGATGGGCGTACCTCCTACATTGTGATGAGTAAATTCAGCGATAACCTCTTACTCGAGTTCTCTCTCGTTGTGGGCATTCTCCACATCATTCTCTCACTCATGCGCTACTTAAGGCGGGATATTGCCAATGTGGGATGGATCACCTTCATGATCGGTGGGTATTTGTTCTTCCCATCGATTCTCGATGCAACTACCATGGTCCACTTCCTTGGGTTTTTGACCAAGCCGCAGTCGCGAGAGATTGGAATCCAGATGATCCAATTTGGCGTGGGCTTTGCTGTGATCGCAGCCCTCATTCAACACCGCCTCTCAGGCCTTGGGGAGATCACCAAAGTTGTCCAGGTCTTTAGCGATGTCCTCTCCTACTTGCGTCTTTACGCGTTAGGGCTCGCTGGGATGATCATGGCCGACACGTTCAACATGATGGGGCTAAAGATGAGTTTCTTTTTTGGACTTTTAGTGATCATTGTGGGACACACCATCAACATCTCTCTTGGTGTCATGGGGGGTGTCATCCATGGACTCCGTTTGAATTTCCTCGAGTGGTACCACTACTCGTTTGACGGGGGTGGCAAAATCTTTAATCCTCTAAAAATTATTAAAAGGAGAACCTTATGAATTTCGATATGATTGGTCCAGCACTGGCCCTTGGCCTCGGGTGTTTGGGAAGTGCGATTGGATGTGCGATCGGGGGGATGGCTTCACACGGTGTCATGTCTCGCGTCGACGAAGGACACGGAAAGTTTATCGCGATGTCTGCGATGCCTTCATCTCAAGCGATCTACGCCCTTGTTCTCATGCTTTTAATGGCCGGTGCCATCGAAAAGCAGACCCTCAGCGCAATCTCAGCGATTGGAATCGGAGCATCCGCTGGATTGGCCATCATGGTCTCTGCCATTTACCAGGGAAAATGTGCCGCTACAGGGATTCAGGCCTCGGCCAAACAACCCGCGGTTTTTGGAAAGTGCATCGCCGCATTGGGGATTGTTGAGTCATTTGCTCTCTTTGCCTTTGTCTTTGCCCTCCTTCTTATCTTCTAAAAAAGTTCCTTTGCAGCTACACTTAAGAAAAAAGTGGAGCGTGCATACATGGAAACTCGGGTTGAGAAAGATGCCATGGGGGAGATCAAGGTGCCCGCTGACTCCCTTTGGGGAGCTCAGACGCAGCGATCTCTAGAGAACTTTAAGGTTGGTGGGCAGAAGATTCCAATTGAGGTGATCCGCGCCTTTGGCTACCTCAAGAAGGCGGCAGCGCTCACCAATCAAGAACTTGGATGCTTAAGTGGTGATCTCGCCTCAATGATTATCGCAGGCTCTGAGGCGATCATCTCAGGGGAGCTCGATCACCACTTCCCCCTCGTCGTCTGGCAGACGGGCTCGGGGACCCAGACCAACATGAACGTCAACGAAGTGATCAGCAACTTCGTCGCGCAGCAAAAGGGGAGTCCACTCGGATCAAAAAAGCCCCTTCACCCCAACGACCACGTCAACATGAGCCAGTCGTCCAACGACACCTTCCCCACAGCAATGCACATCGCTGCAGGTCTGCTCATCAAAGATACCCTCATTCCCAAACTCAAAGTTTTTCAAAATGGCCTCATCGAAAAGTCGAATGAGTTCAAGGATATCGTCAAAATTGGGCGCACCCACCTTATGGATGCCACCCCCATCACCTTAGGCCAGGAGTTTTCGGGATATGCCTCTATGATTGCCCACGGGATTGAGGCGTTGGAGAAAACCCAAGATCATTTGAGGGAGATTGCTCTTGGAGGGACAGCTGTCGGTACGGGGATCAATTGCCCCAAAGGGTACCCCGAGCGCGTCGCTGAGATCCTCTCCGATATCACAGGACTTGATCTCATCTCAGCGCCCAACAAATTTGAAGCGCTTGCCGCCTCCGATGCCATGGTCGAGGTGAGCTCCACACTCAAACTCATCGCCTGTTCCCTTAAAAAAATTGCCAACGACATCCGGTTGATGGGATCGGGGCCCCGGTGTGGGCTTGGCGAACTCATCCTTCCCGCCAATGAACCGGGCTCATCGATCATGCCAGGCAAGGTCAACCCAACCCAGTGTGAGTCAATGACGATGGTGGCAGTTCACGTAATGGGGTGTGATCTCGCCGTGACAATTGGGGCGGCGAGTGGGCAGTTTGAGCTCAACGTCTTCTCTCCAATGGTGATTTACAATCTCATTGAAGCGATGCACCTCATCGGGGATAGTTGTGTCAATTTTACCAATAAGTGCCTCTGCGGACTCAAGGCCAACGAGGAGGGGATAGCTGATTTGGTCAATCGCTCTTTGATGCTAGTGACCGCATTAAGTCCCATCATTGGCTACGATAAGGCCTCAGAAGTGGCTAAGGTAGCCCATGCAAAAAACCTCACTTTAAAAGAGGTTGTCCTAAGCATGAAACTCATGTCGGAAAAGGAATTTGACGCAGCGGCTGACCCAAAGAAAATGGTTTAACAACTTATTTCATTAATAAAATCTTGGAAGCATTGGGTGATGGATGAATAGACATCGACTGTGATCCAGTGATAAAGTTCCCGAATGCCAAAATACTCAGTCTCGGTGCATATCAGAGCCAACCCAACATATGCGATCAATCCAACAATACCAGTGATTAAACCTATTTCAAAATATTCTGCCGTACGGAGCATGGCATATTCTGCGGCAACGGGGCTCATAACTATCCTTTTTATTGGGAAATCTTAAAGAAAGTATGAATTAAAGACAAGGGTTACTGTTTGTTTAAGTGAATGCCTACTTTCGTTAAGAGAAAGAGCAATGTGATTCTTGGATGTAATAAAAACGCCTTTGCCAGTGTCAAATATGTGACTGAGGTGATGGGGCGTTCAATGAGCAATTCTTTTGAAGAGAGGGTGTCGGCAATCCACTCAATATGGGGAGGGGCCAGAGGTTTTGGCAGCTCGTCGATTGGAAAAAATTGACTGTGGGACCCCTCTTGAGTGGGAGTGAGCGTTCCACTGACAGGGGTGCACTCAAAGACATGCGTGCGGCGGGTTAAGCGGTTAATTGGGTGGTAAAGGCCCACCTTTTTCACAATTTCCACGTTGAGACCCGTCTCTTCTTGAACCTCTCGCACCACGGCATCTTGAGGGGATTCTCCCGTATCGACCCCTCCACCGGGAGGGACGTAGACGGGGATATCGCGCCGGCGCACTAAGAGCACCCCATCCCTTTTAGGATTTAGGACTATCCCAATTGCCGCTTCCCTTGCCGCTAATTTCGTGTTAGACTTCTCATTCATGGTACGGTCTCTCATTGCCTCTTTAGCGATTTTATGCAGTTGTCAGAGTGTCTCACTTTGCGTCAAAAGGGTCCATGTGGGGCGCGATTCGCTGGCCTCAACATTTGTCGAGAGCCCCGACCCTTTACAAGAGGCTCCACCCACTGGAGAAAAACTCATCATTGAGTGGTACATTCCCAGTAAAATGCAAAGCGATGGGACCAGTTTATCCCTTCACGTAATCTTTCGCAACTACACCGAAGAGTCCTTGAGCATCCCAGTGACTGACACATGGGGCTACTATGCCTATGAACTTATCGACGATGCTTTTGATGAGAAAAAAGGGATATTGACCTACAAGGTCGAACTTGTTGACGGTCAGGGAGAGGTGATCAAGGAGTGGCAACAGAGTTTGTGGGTAACGCTAATTCAATAGAGGCCAACTCTAATAGTTCGCGCGTAGTGTCAAAGCCGATGCACGCATCTGTGATCGAGATTTCGGGACTTCTGGCATCTGTCTGTCGCCCCTCTTTTAAATGACTTTCAATCATAAGCCCAAGGATTGGGTATTCGCGCGTCAGTTTAAGAGCGGTTTGAAAGACCTCAGGTTGCTTTTGGTGATCGCGGCCGCTGTTGCCGTGAGAGCAATCAATCATGATATCTCTCTCGATCCCAATGCCTCTCATGAGAGCTTGTGAGTGTGATAGGGTCTTTTCATCGTAGTTGGAGTTTGAATCGCTCCCCCTTAAGACCAAGTGTGTGTGGCTATTGCCGCGAGACTCTATCGCATTGAGTATTCCCTCTTGATCAATCCCAAAAAAGGCATGGGGCTCACGGCTTGAGAGCATGCTGTTGACAGCCGGCTCCAAGGCCCCATCTGTGGCATTTTTAAACCCAACGGGAAAGGGGAGGTGAGAGACGAGCTGTCGGTGAATTTGAGAGCTCGCTGTGCGCGATCCAATGAATCCCCAGGAGATCACATCGTCAAAGAAGGGGGTGAGATTGGGGTCTAACAGTTCTATGGCGATGGGAAGGCGCATTTTTGTCAATGCGACAAAAAGCTTCCGTGAGAGCTCAAGCCCTGCTTCAAGATCGCTCTCGCCGGTTAACGTCGGGTCGTAAACAAACCCTTTCCACCCCGCCCGTGTTCGGGGTTTTTCTACATATGCGCGCATCACAATGAGCAAGGTATCGCTGTATAGATCGATGAGGGTTTTAAGTTTTTCCCCGTAGCTTAGAGCACTGTCAAAATGGTGAATTGAGCAGGGTCCTGTGACGATGGCTAGGCGTCTCTCCTCTCTATTGAGACGCGCACGAATAGCCCGCCTTGACGCGGCGACAAAGGCCCTGTCCTCATCGCTGAGAGGGTAGAGAGTTTTAAGGTAGCGGGGTGTGTGCATCACCCAATTGATACCATTATTTGCCGTTGATGACAACTTTTTACTGTGATACCATCCAAGCCTCATGTCATTTTCTTTCTTTAAACGTCTTCGGACCCTGCTCCTCATTTTTCTTCTTCTCTTCATGACCGTTGCTTTCACAAGGACTCGGACCTTTTGGGGGCCAGGCCACGATATTGTTGTGGGGGCTAAGTTTAGCCAAGATTCTCAAATCCTCTCAGAGATCGTATCACAAGTGATTGAGCACCGCACACCCTACCGCGTTAAGCGCCGCTTTAACTTAGAGGGGAGTGCAATGGCCTTTCACGCGATCATGAGTGGAGGTGTTGACATGTATGTTGAGTACACGGGAACAGCCCTTGCCGAGATATTAAAGAGTCCAAGTATCGTCGATCCTGAAAAGGGGTTTGAGACCATTCGGGAAGAATTTCTTTCCCGCTTCGACTTGATTGCCTGTCCACTCCTTGGGAGCTCTAACGCCTATGTCTTTGTCACCCGGGGCGATTCCCCTCTCAACACGATTGCAGATATGGCCTCGTCCCTTGAGACATTGAAGGTGGGCCTTGACCCCGAGTTTGCCAACCGGAGTGAGGCCGACAACATTGCCCATCACTACCACTTTGTCCCCTCTTTCAATCCGGTGATTATGGAGCACACCCTCCTCTACGTGAGTTTAACGCGGGGCGCGTTGGATGTGATTTCTGGGTACGAGGCCGATAGCTTTATCAGCGCCTCCAATATAAAAATTCTTTCCGACAAAAAGGGGATATTGCCCTCCTATGAGAGCTTTCCCGTTGTGAGGGCTGCTACCTTAAAACACTGCCCACAACTGCGGGGTGTTTTCTCCGACCTTTCCAAGGCCATCTCTTCCGACGATGTGAGCGCGCTATCGGCCCAACTGGAAAAAAAGGATAAAAACCTTTATGATTGCGTTTCTAAGCTCTTAAAGGAAAAAAAGATCATTGATGACTGAATTATTAAGATTCGTTGACACACTCAATAGTTGGATCTGGGGTCCCCCCCTTTTGGTCCTTCTCGTGGCAGCGGGGCTCTACCTCACCTATATCACAAAGGGGATCCAATTTAGGACCCTCGGCTACTCCCTTAAACTCGCCTTCACACGCCACGACGACAACGCCCAAGGGGATATCAGCCACTTTCAAGCCCTGATGACCGCCTTGGCTGCAACGATTGGCATTGGGAGCATCGCCGGTGTCGCGACAGCGATTGCCACGGGAGGGTATGGCGCCCTCTTTTGGATGTGGATCGCTGGCCTCATTGGCATGGCCACAAAGTATGCCGAAGGTCTCATGGCGATCAAATACCGCATCGTTGACGAAGAGGGGCAGATGTGTGGCGGACCCATGGAGTACCTAGAGAGGGGAGCCAAGGCCAAGTGGCTGGCCATCCTTTTCTCCTTTTTTGGGATGCTCGCTGCGGTGGGAACGGGAAATATGGTCCAAGCAAACAGTGTCTCTCTTGCCCTCACTGAGCTCGTACCTATCAGTCCCTACTTGATCGGACTGACGCTGATGCTTGCCACTGGTGTGGCCCTTTTTGGAGGGATTAAGAGCATCGGTAAAGTGGCTGGTGTATTAGTCCCCGTCATGGCGGGGTTTTACATTCTCTGTGGGCTGATTGTCATCTTTGCTAAAATCACATTTGTCCCTGAGGCCCTCGGTCTCATCGTGAAAAATGCCTTCACACCCCAAGCAGCTAGTGGAGGCTTTCTAGGATCGACAGTGATGCTCGCCATCCAATTTGGCATTTCACGAGGGGTCTTCTCAAGTGAAGCGGGTCTGGGGACATCGCCCATCGCCGCCGCCGCCGCTAAAACCGATACACCGGGGCGCCAAGCCCTGATCTCCATGTCGAGTGTCTTCATCACAACGGTGATTGTGTGCACGATCACCGGTCTAGCGATCGCTCTGAGTGGGATGTTAGGGCAAACGGGGGCCGACGGCGAGGTTCTCAACGGGGCGGCCTTGGCGTTAAAATCGTTTGACGCCATTATCCCTTACGGAGGGCTCTTAGTGACGATTGCAATTGTCCCCTTTGCCTACTCGACTATACTAGCCTGGGCTTACTATGGCGAAAAGTGTGTGGAGTATCTATTTGGGATCAAAGCGATCAAACCCTACCGCGTGATCTATACACTCCTTGTCTTTCCCGGAGCCTTTTTGAGTCTGAATCTGGTGTGGTCCTTAGCCAATTTGCTCAATGGCTTGATGGTCTTTCCTAACTTAATCGGACTATTTCTGCTCAGTCGGGTGATCTCGAAGGAGACAAAAACCTTCGAGCACATTTTGAAAAAAGAGAGAAGCTCCTCCTCGCCTTGAGACGCCAATTGTTGCCACGAGAAGGAGCCAAATGATTTTATTTCTTTCTTTTTAACTTTTTGTAGATATCGTTAGCGGCCTTCTCTAAGAAGCTTTTATTTTTCTCAAAGGTCTCTTGGACTTTGGCCTCTTCTTCATTATTCACATCGTCAGTCTGGTGGATAGTATTGTACCAGTATTGGTATCGTTTCTGCTTATTGGGCTCTGATTTTGGTGCTTTACACTTTAGAAGGGTTAAAATATTTTTAGTATCGTATCCCCTGTTGATAATTTCTCGCATGGCGGCATCGAGCTCTTGAAAGGAGCGCTTCATGATAAATCGGTTAATCACACGGTTTTTTGGATCTTCACATTTTTGTTTATAGAATTGAACGACCATAAATGGAGCCTTTTGAATCCCTTCATCGAGATTGTGGACTTCTCTCATATATTTATATTGATCCGCCTTGTCGTTTGACACGTCTATTTCAAGTAGCACATTCTGTGGGAGATTGATGTGTCCCACATAGGCCAGCGCGCAGAAATTAACAATGTCAAGCTCAGTGAGGTTATCCAGACCTTCAGTCCATTGATCAATGGCTCTTTGGAGGTAATCACTATCGAGCTTTAAAAAATAGATGGCATAGATAAGTTCATGGATCGCCTCTTGGTTCATCTCTTTAAAATCGACCAAAAGGAGTTGGTCAAAGATTTGCTCCTTGATGTCTTGAGTGATATTGGTCTTTGTCAGTAAGAAAATGAATCTATTTTTTGTTTCGGTTGATAGAGGGAGATCGAATATAGGAGCCAAGGTTTCAGGCCCTTCGAGCCACTCATCGTCGTCGGGGTTAAAGGTCTCATCAATAAAGAGTGTCGAAATGGCGACAATCTTATCCATCACTTCTTCGTTATTGGTAAAGTACTTGGCGAGAATTGAGAGCTCTTTGATGATGCATCTCACTTCAAAGCTACCCTGAAGCTCATTGTAGGCTTCATTAAAGTCTTCCATTGTGAGTGTTTCGTTAAAAACGTAGTCAGTTCGACCCGCCTGAGCGAGGCTGACGAGTCTTTCTGGTGCAGGGACGTTGGGCACTAAAATGGGCTTTTGTATTGTGATGGGAGCTTTATTTGGGGATTGTTCCCCGGCGGTCTCGATGGTTTCAGGGTCGCCTCCACAGCTAAAGACCCAGTTGAACAAGTCGAGAGGTAGGCGGATGATGGCAAAAACTGCATCGATAAGCATCTGAATGATGCCAGTCGACTCTTCATTCGCTGCATCTTCCACCCGTAGTACGTGTGTTGTATCTGGTGTGTGTGTAATCATGGCCGGAATCTTAACAAAACCTTGATTAACGAACAAGAATTTTTAATTTTAGGGCCTGATTGCTAACGATTCATTTTCCAAGGGATTTTCAATTTTCTTTTAGATTACAATGGGCATTTTTCCCACATACTTCGTAAAGTAGGGGGTAAAATTCCACTTGTGATATGGGAGAAAAGAAAAATTCAAGGGGAAATAAATTGTTAGCAATCAGGGCCCAAGGTTTTAATCCTTGAAAGAGTCGATTGAAGTTTTTCTTTCGCAGATTGAAGAGTTTCTCTTGTTTGTGCCACAAGCTGGGCTGGAGCGCGGCTTGTGAAGCTTTCGTTGGAGAGCTTTTGCGATAAGCTGGCGATCTGTGCCGCCAGTTTTTCCTCGTCTTTGCGGAGACGTTTGACCTCTTTCTCTCTGTGCTCTTTGGGCAAACTGATGAGAATCTCTAGACCGTCAAGGCTGGCAGAGATGGCAAAGGGGAGCTTTGGCAAAGTTTGGGAGATCGTGAGCGACTCTGTTCTAATCAAGGCGCGGACGATTGCCGCTCCCTCTTCGATCGCATGGCACTGATTGCCCCCAATGTAGATCTCGAGCTGAGTCTGGGGGGGGAGGTTCATCTCTGAGCGCATGTTGCGCAGTTTCACCACAATGTTGCGTATGGTCTCAAAATGGGACACAGCCTCAGGATCGATCCGATCGATGCCCTCTGGGTAGGGGGCAATGCAGATTGACTCGCACGAAAGGGCCTCTTGCACCCCTTTGAGAAGGGGATCGGGATTGGCAATATCGATGGGGATCTTTTTGATCTCTTGGAAGATCTCTTCCGTGATAAATGGGGCCAAGGGGTGAAGGATCAATAAAGCGTTGGTGAGAAGAGCGAGGAGGAGCTTTTGCTTGTTGACCTTGAGCGCTTCATTGCCCTCTTTACCAAAGAGGACGGGCTTGACAATCTCTAGGTAGTAGGCGCAAAGCTCATCCCAGTAAAAAGCGTAAGCGAGGTGAGCGGCCTTGTCAAATTCATACTTTTGAAGATGTTGATGCATGGCCTTGACAGTCTCACCCATCTTAGAGAGAATCCACCGATCGTCGAGAGTGAGAAGGGTGTCGTTAATGGGCTCAGTGATCGAGAGGTTTTCGAGATTCATCAAAGCAAATCGCGCCCCATTCCACACCTTATTAGCGAAATTCTTAAACTCCTCAAAGCGGCGCCTATCGAGATCAATTTGCCGGGCGTGGGTCACAGTTGAGGTGAGAGCCATCCGCATCGCGTCGGTGCCGTAGATGTCGATGATCTCGATGGGATCGATCACGTTCCCCTTTGATTTGGACATTTTTTCCCACTTGGAATGCACATCTTTGGGACACGCCTTCCCGAGATCGTAGGCAATCCGCTCCTCATTGGAGACGTAGGTGATCCCCCCATCGGGGTTATCGCGCCAGTACGACTTGCCGTAAATCAAACCGTGGATGAAGGTCTCTTTGAAGGGGACCTCGTCCATCACAATTTTTCCCATGAGGATCATCCGAGCGACCCAGAAAAAGAGGATGTCGTGGCCCGTAATGAGAGTCGCGTTTGGGTAAAACATGTCGAGATCAGGGCTTTTATCGGGCCAGCCGAGGGTGCTAAAGGGCCAGAGGCTACTGCTAAACCACGTGTCTAAGACGTCGGGATCTTGCTCCCACTTGTCGGGATTGGCCTTCACCTCATCTGGGATATCGTCACAATCTGAGCAAATGAGCTCGTCGGGATTGTCCTTATTGTACCAGATGGGGATGCGGTGTCCCCACCAAAGTTGGCGGGAGATGCACCAATCGCGCAAGTTGTCGATCCAGTGATTGTAGGTCCCGTCCCAGTTGGGGATGAGTTTGACCTCTCCCTTGGCGACGACCTCTTTGAGCATCTCCTTGAAAGGGGCCATCTTCACAAACCACTGTTTGGAAAGGTAGGGCTCGATGACAGCTTTTGAGCGGTAACTCACGCCCACGCGGTGGGCATGGGGCTCGGCTTTAACGAGGAGCCCCTCGCTTTTAAGTTTTTCAACGACAGCAGAGCGCGCCTCTTGAACACTCAGCCCTTCGAAGGAGCCACACACCTCATTGAGGTGAGCTGTCGGTGTGAGGATATTGATGAGAGGGAGATTGTGTCTAAATCCGATGGCGTGGTCGTTGGGGTCGTGCGCTGGGGTCACTTTCACCGCCCCTGTCCCAAACTCGGGTTTGACAAAGTGGTCGCCAACTAGGGGAATTGTCCGATCGGTGAGGGGGAGTTTGAGCTCTTTCCCAATGAGGTGGGCGTAGCGCCCATCGCTTGGGTGGACGGCAACGGCCGTATCGCCAAAGAGTGTTTCAGGGCGCGTCGTTGCAATCTCTATCGCCCCATCGCCATCGGCAAAGGTGTACTTGATGGTGTAGATATGATCCTCGCGCTCCTCGTACTCAACCTCGTCGTCGGCTAAAGCCGTTTGTGTCACAGGGTCCCAGTTGACAAGGTAGTCGCCGCGGTAGATAAGACCCTGATCGAAGAGTTTTTTAAAGAGAGTGCGGACCGCTTTTGAGGCCTCTTTATCCATTGTGAAGCGGTAGCGGGTGAAGTCAAGGGAGCAGCCAAGGCGGTTGATTTGCTCGAGAATGCGCGTTTCGCTCTTCTTTTTCCAATCAAAAACGTGTCCAAGGAAGGTCTTACGATCGTAGTCAACGCGCCGCTTTCCCTCAGTTTTCATCAGGTGGCGCTCGACGACAGTTTGCGTTGCGATGCCAGCGTGGTCGGTGCCGGGGACCCAGAGAACCTCAAACCCACACATCCGCTTGTAGCGGGCTAAAATGTCCTGAAGGGTGTTGACCAGGGCATGCCCCATGTGGAGAACGCCCGTGACATTGGGAGGGGGCATCACTAGGGCGTAGGGGGGCTTTTTTGACTGATTGTTGGCGACAAAAAATCGTTTGTCTGTCCAAAAGCGTTGCCACTTCTCTTCAGTCTCTTTCGGATCGTAGGCTTTGGGTAAATCTTTCATAGGGGAACTATTCTATCAAGAAGGGGGAGTCAGGTCAAGGGCCTCCTTCTCAAAGGAGAGGGCCTCCTTGTGGCGCCCGAGGCAGTGGTGGTAGAGAGCTAGGTGGCGATAAAGCATCTCTTTTTCGTAGGGGAGGGCCGCCTTAAAGACGCCCCCGCGCAAATGGTGACCAAGGAGAGCGAAAAGGGGGGGGTATCTTAGGTCGAATGGGCGGTTGAAGTGGGCCAGAGCGGCCTCTTCCCCCTTGGTTGCCGCTAAAAAACAGCCGTAGAGGGGGTAGTAAGGGCTTGTGGGATCGAGAACGTCGACTGACTCGAGCCGATTCAATAATGAGGCGGCCCCTTCAAAATTCCCTGTGAGCAAATAGGCCCAGATCGTCTGGTAGGAGGTGCTGGATGCGTCGATGAATGGAGTGAGGTGTTTGGCCGTATTGATATGGAGGTGGCGGTCAAAGAGGAGAAGGGCGATATGGGGATCGAGGTTGACAGGGGCTGAATCACTCGTCATGAGCGGCGCAAAGGACTCTTGGAGTTGAGGGTGAGTCTCAAGACACTGCTTGGCCAAAGCGATCTCATTCATTTTTAAAAGGGCTAAAATCCCTTTCTTAGCGAGCCACTCGCTCGGCGCTTTGTGAGAGACGATATCGACGATGATGAACGGTTTTTTCAGCCAAAACGCCAGCTCCAAGGCAAAAGAGATGAGCATCTCGTCATCGCCAGCCCGCGGCAAAAAGGGGAGGGGCTCTAAATTTTCCCGTAAGTTGTGGAATAAAAGGGCCGTCTCGTCACGGTTGAAAAGGTGGGGAAGGAGGCGGAGGGCGAGCAACATAAAGTGAAACGTCGCATTGCGAGACACCTGTGAGGATTCGTGCAAACGGTAGTGGATATGATCGATGAGGAGGGGGCGCAGAGCGTGTTTGGGGAAGCGCCTGAGCCCCATTTCCAAGTACTTGACCTCTTCCTCGATCTCCCCTTGCTCTTTTTCAATGAGTGATTTCCCCAAATACTCTAAGGGGGCACTCGGCGTCTTTTGCAAACTCTCAAACACCTCAAAGGCCGATTCCCAATAGTGGGTTTCGGAAGGGGCCTGTTTGGCCTCTTCGATCAGAGTCAGCCCCTGCCTAAAGAGAGCCTCTCTCCCTTCAGCGCGCCCTTTAAATGAGCGGGCAATGCGGGCGTACTCCTCCCGCGCCCGGGGGAAATCTTTGCTGGCAAAGAAAGCGTCAGGGACGGCCATACACCCCACCATCAAACTCGACGAGCCGGTGTAGACATCAAACTGGTGCGATGTGAAATCGGCATCGACTGTCAACAGACCGACGTGAGAGCCAACGAGAGGGAGTTGCGATGTGTAGTTGAGAATGGGGATGCCGTCGACAAGTAAACTCAAATGATGGTCGACCTTTTCAATCACAATTTTGTGGGACTTTGAGGGGGTGAGATGAAAGTCGGGGATAAAGGCCACTTCAGTGTTTGAGCGGTTGAGGCGTACCCCGGGGTTTGACTCCGACCCGAGCCAGATCGAGAATCCATCCTCGAGCCCCGCCCGCTCCTTTGGTTCGGGGATGGCGAGCAGGATCCCAATGCCAGATGAGCGGGGGCCAAGGGTGATGCGGGATTCAATGCGGGTATTTCCCGTGAAGGCCTCTTTTGAAATCATCAAAGCGACCCACTGCATGAGCTCGATCGAACGGGTGATCGCGATTTGTTTGGTCAAAAGGACATTCTCTTGAAACTCCCAATCTGTGGGAACTAAGGGGCTGAGCGAAGCGACCTTTTCCCAGTCGGGTTTTCCCTCGATGTAGCACTCCAAATCGGCGATCAAATCGCCCACCTTTTGGTACCGCTTGGTGGGGTCTTTTTCCAAACATTTCCGCGCAATGTCGGAGAGTTTTTGGGGAATATCGCGCGATAAAGAGCGCTGAGAGGCATCGATGAGGCGCTCTTTGGCGTGATTTTCCTTGTAATCGGCAAAGGATTTTCTCTTAAAGGGGAGCTCTAAGGTCAGGAGAAGGTAGAGCATCACCCCTAAACTGTAGATCTCCGTTTGGATGGTCGAGGGACTGTCGAGCAGACGCTCGGGCGCCACATAGTTGATGGTCCCCACCACCTTTCCCGGACGGGTGAGATCGGGACTCATCTCGGCCACCTCGACGTTGAGGGGGCTATCCTCCCCTTCGATCGGTTCGGCGAGCCCCCAGTCGATGATCAACACCTCCCCAAAATCTCCCACCAATATGTTGTCGGGTTTGAGATCGCGGTGTAAAAAACCTTTTGAATGCGAGTAGGCGACCGCTTGGCAAATTTTTAAAAAAATACGTATCAAAGAGGGGATTGACTGGCCGAGAGGGGGAGGGGGCTCACCCGTCTGATCGGCCTTTTTTGTCTGTTTCAAAATTTCTTTTAGCGACTGCCCGGCGATAAAGGGCATCGTGTAGTGGAGAATCCCCTCATGCTCGTGGATCATATAGATGGGGATGATGGCGGGGTGAGAGAGCTGGGCGGCGATCTTGGCCTCGCGCATGAACCGCTCTCGGATCACCGCGTGGTCCTTGAGATCATGGCGGATCTTCTTGAGAGCGACCTCCCGGTCGCAGAGGGGATCGAAGGCCAAAAGGACCTCACCCATCCCGCCCGAAGCGATCTTCTTCAAAATTTTGTAGTTGCCAAATTGCTCCATATCGCTATTATAGTCTATCACCTGTAACTAATCAAAAACTTCGATGAATAAAAAGAAAATTTTGACAGGGGACCGCCCTACAGGCCCCCTCCACCTTGGCCACTACATAGGATCCCTTAAAAACCGCGTCGAGCTCCAGGAGAGCGCCGACCAACTGATCATGATTGCCGATGCCCAGGCCTTAACCGACAACGCCGACAACCCCGAAAAGGTCAAACGGAACGTCTTAGAGGTCGCCTACGACTACCTCGCCATAGGGATTGACCCTAAGAAAAGCCCCATTTTCATCCAATCGCTCATCCCCGAACTCTTTGAGCTCGCCTTCTACTACCTCAACCTCGTCACCTGGAACCGCCTCAAGCACAACCCCACCGTCAAGCAAGAGATCACCCAGAAAAACTTTGGCGAGAGCGTCCCCGCCGGCTTCATGGTCTACCCCATCTCCCAAGCGGCCGATATCACCGCCTTCAAAGCCGATACAGTGCCCGTGGGTGAGGATCAAAAACCGATGATCGAACAGACCAACGAGATCGTCCGTAAGTTCAACCGCCTCTACAATTGCGAAGTCCTCGTCGAGGCCCACGGCCTCATCCCCAAACTCGCCCGCCTTCCCGGCATCGACGGCGGGGCCAAAATGAGCAAATCGATTGGCAACTGCATCTACCTCGGTGAAGAGGCCCCTTCCCTCGCTAAAAAGGTGAAAAAGATGTACACCGACCCCAACCACCTTCGCGTTGAAGATCCCGGTCAGGTCGAGGGGAACCCCGTCTTCACCTACCTCGATGCCTTCGGCACAGACACAGCCAAAATAGAGGAGCTCAAAGCCCACTACACAAAAGGGGGCCTTGGCGATGGCACCGTCAAAAAGTACCTTCTTGAAGTGCTTGAGGCCTTCATTGCCCCCATACGTAAGCGGCGCGCAGAGTATGCCTCGGATCCAGCTGAGGTGATGCGCCTACTTAAAGAGGGGACCGAGGTGGCCCGCGCGCGGGCTGCTCAGACCCTCTCAGAGGTGAGAGAGGCCATGGGCCTCACCTACTAAGGCTCAAAAGGGCTGCGCCAAACCGCCTCCTCGTCGTCGGACGTGTCGCAAACACGCCTGCTCCTCCTGTGGGGGCAATTTTCCTTTGCCCTTTTGAGCCATAGAGCGCAAATTCTTGCGCATCAATAGAAAGGGTTTTACCACAAAGCAGAGGTATTTCATGAAATTTCAAGGAAAACTTTTTAAAAGTGAAGCCCATTGGCTGGTTGAAATTCCCTCTTTGGATCTAATGGCTCAGGGAGATACCAAAATTGAGGCTCTAGTCAATCTAAATGAGATTATTTTTGAACTACTAGAGTATTATCATTTTAATTCTGGTTTAAATGACTTATCGGTAGATGTGAAGCGCAGTAATAAAGACATCATATGGCTTAGTTTCTCAAATCAGGAATTGTTTTTAGCGCTATCACAAAGAAGGTTGAAAGAAAAACACTGCTTAACAAATAAATAGTTGATGGTTGTGCGAGGAACTCGCACTCGTAGGCTCAAAAGGGCAAAGGATAGTGGTCTCCGCAGGAGCCCGCTAGGCGCAGCCATTTTGAGCCCCCTAGCCTAACGTTCGTTGCGGTACTCTTCGATCTCAATCTCAACGTTGATATCTTCATCTTTCTCAACCTCGGTCTGCGCCCGGTTGTCCAAAAACTCCCGAAAGAGAATATAGACCGCAGCGATGAGGAAAATGACGGGGAGGAGAACCTTCCAATTGATCGGAAAGCTAAATGTGACCCACACCCCCACAAAGACAAATAGCGTCGTCATCATCTCGTGAGAGCGCCCTGTGAGGTATTGGCGCAGGGCCATGGGAAGGCCGAGGACGAGCATGATGTTGGGCCACCAGCTCCCTGTGAAGGCGACGATGGCAAGGCCTATGAGAAAGAGGGCTGTCGAGAGGTTTTGCGCGCGTCGTTTACTTGTCTTCATGGCCATAATTCTTACCTTATAAGTGCCTCGAGCTCCATCTCTGGGGGCTTGAGGGGTTTGGGGGCTTCAAAAAAGATCCTCAGCCAGACCTCTAGGATCAGGAGGGTCCAAAGGGCTCGCGTCGCCTGTGGATCTGCCACATTGAGGCGGAGCACGTTTTTAAGGGCCGACGGATCTATGAGCCCATTATCGACGATCACGCCCTTTTTTAAAAGGGAGAAGAGGCGTTTGGCCTCATTTGCCTCAAAGAGGGTCGTTTGGGCAAAGAGGGGCTTTTTCCGCCTGGGTAGGCTCACTCGTTTAAAGAGGTCCCCCATCTGCTCGTTGGGCATTTTTGCCATATATTCAAGGGGCCCAGGATTGAGATAGGGGCAGACGATGTTGATGCCGTGCGCTGCGGGAATCCGGTCGTACTGGAGGAGGTATTTGTTGATGAGGCTGGTTTTTTGGTAGAGGTAGTAAAGGGAGCTGCACGAGGCTTGCATTTTTTCAAAGGGGGGGAAGCTGTGGTAGATGATCTCGGGGTCAATGGCGTGGAGGTGTCCGTGGCTCAGGCGCCGGATCATTTTTGGCGAGAGGTTGTATTGGTTGGTGAGGTACTGGGTGTGCCAAGGGTGGGTTGAGAGCATGCGCAAATAGGCAAAGCTCCGATCATGGGGGATCCAACTAAGAGGGGGGTGGGTCAAGATGGTGCGCAGGGCCTTAGCCCCACACTGTCTCAACCTAGCGCTGTGGATATGGGGGCGATGAATGTGGCGCGCAAGCCACGGTAGGGACCCGGCGCTCATCGCGATGTTGTCATACCCTTGCTCTTTCGCTTTTTGGCAGAGGCGGGTGAAGCTAAAAATTTTGGCCGAGGCGAGGGGCTCGTCGAGGTTCCAGACAATCTGCGGAAGCTCTTTAGCAATTTCGTGAAAGGGGATGGGGTCGATAGTGAGCTCATCAAAAGAAGAGATGATGTCGACACGATCGCCCGATTCAAAAGAGAGGCGCGCTGTCTTTTTTGGGTCGAGTCCTTTCCGATCGAGCGCCTCTTTTGCCAGCTTATCCAGGTGGTCTTGGTTCCAGCTTTCGTCCTTCTGCGATAGGGTGTGACTGAGGGAGAAGTAGGCGTGGTTGATGAGGTCACCCTCCTCGGTCAGGGTGAGGGTGTGCCCGGGAAGCACTTTGTACACATCGCGAAAGGGGGTTTTGTTGAGGGGAAAGTAGCCCAGCGACAGGTAGAATGAGAGGGCCTCTAAGTCGGGACGGAGGACAAAAAGTTCTGAGGCAATCAGACTCTTGAGCTCACTGGCAAAGAGAAAGTGGCCATTTGACTTAATCCAATAGAGGGGGCGCGAGCCCAAGGGATCGCGCGCGAGCTCCACCCGCTTCCCTTTAATTTTGGCGTAGGCAAAGGGGGCCATGCTCGGCTCGGGATCAAAGGGGAGTGAGGGTTTATTGAGCCCATCAAAGAGGAGCTTTTCGTCCCTTTCGGGGTCAATCTGATCCCCCAAAAGGCCAAGAGCCACCCCACCCTCCTGAAAAGTGGAGCGGGTCTCATTGCCCCTCACTCTGAGGACCGAGAGCATTCTCTCTAAAGCCTCAGAAGTCTCGCGCCCCCCGTTTGGCGATAGAATCCCGCAGAATCCAGGCATCAGTTCAGACTCACCTTAGCGGGCCCTTTAATGCGGTTTTTGTCGAGTTGCTCAAAGCTCCGCACTTTCTCTATGTGGGTATCGGGGTAGAATTTCTCCAAAATCTTCGGAGCAATCTCTCCACTCTTGGCCAGTTTCTTCGATGCGTAAAGGCAAAGGCCTACACCATCCCCCTCGCCATACCCTTCAAAAAGGACTTTATCTTTATTGATTTTGATGGTGAAGTCGTTACTGATCAAGTTCCCCTTACCAAGGGCCGTTTGCAGTGTGTGAAAGTCGAGATCTTTCACCCCACTTTCCCCTTTGATGCGCATGCCGTAAACCTTGCGGGAAGTGTCCTCGCAAAAGAGGTTAATGTCGGTCACACGGGTCATTTGCAACACCTTGGAGAGCTCGTCGCGCGCTAAGGAGAAACACCAGTGGAAGTTTTTCCGCTCTTTTTCGAGCATTGGCACTTCAACCCCCTCTGGGCCGTCTGTTTTTTTGCGGTAAACTGTGGAGTAAGAGGTCGTCTTTCCGGCGCAATTTTCATTCCATCCCGTGGCAAAGGGGTGCCCCTTATGAAGCATAACGAGATAGCGAGAGGTGTCGATAGCGCGCTCGACATTGCCGCTCAGTTGGGTCACACCCATTCCCTCGTAACCTGTGTCATCAGCTCTAACGTGCCAAAACCGCTTTTTGTTTTTCATCGCAACATAGTACGCGTTTGTCCGCGCGGCAATGGCGATAGCGTCCATCACCTCTTCGGCCATGGTGTGTTTCATCTGCGTGGTCAGGGTCGACTTGAGGTAATCCTCAACGGCCACTTCGTTAACAATAGAGATTTTATCCTCGACAAGGTAGGCATCTAAGCACCCTTTGTACTGGATCCCGTTGACGAGAATTGACGAGCGGTTGCTCTTGGGCATGATGCGGATTTGGTGGATCCGTTGGAAGTCGTTGCCCCACTTGATCCCATTGGGGAGGGGAGAGAGGTGGTAGCGCCGTCCCATCAGGCGGGTTGTGAGCAAGCGGCCATCATGGGGATTGTAGACTTTGTGGGGCCCTCTCACTTCAACTAAAGCGCCATCCACTTGGTGGGATAGTAAAACTTTGATGGTTGCAGGTTTGTCCGCTTCTAAGATCGAAAGATCACTCTCGGGAAAAAGCGAAGCAAAACCAAAAAATGGGGCGCAAACTGCGGCAAGCATCGCGATCAGTCGCATGATGGTTCTCCTTTTAGATGACTCAGCCCAAGGTCTGTCACAACGCGACCTCGCGGCGTTCGATTAATAAATCCTAACATGATTAAAAAAGGCTCGATTACCTCTTCAATCGTTGTCCCTTCCTCACCGATGGCGGCGCTAAGTGTCTTCAGTCCCACGGGGCCACCCTCGTAGTGGTCGATCATCGTCGTGAGGAGTTTCATATCCATCTCATCGAGCCCTTTCTCATCGATCGAGAGCATATTGAGGGCCTCTTTCACAAGGGGAAGAGTGATGATTCCATCCCCCTGAATCTGGGAAAAATCGCGCACCCACCTAAGTAAGTTGTTGGCAATACGGGGGGTCCCACGCGCTCTGCGGGCGATCTCTTCGGCACATGGCCCATCGATCGGGCACCCTAGCAATTGCCCCGAACGGACCAAGATATCAGAGAGCGTCTTTGTTTGGTAAAAATCGAGGCGGTACGTTGTCCCAAAACGGGAGCGCATGGGTGCGCTGATCAACCCGACGCGGGTTGTCGCCCCAATGAGGGTGAACTGGGCGAGCTTAACCTGGACTGAGCGGGCCGAAGGGCCTTGATCGAGCATTAAATCGAGAGAAAAATCTTCCATGGCGGGGTAGAGATACTCTTCAATCGAGCGGTTTAGTCGGTGGATCTCATCGATAAAGAGCACATCCCCCTCTTCTAAACTTGTGAGAATCCCGGCGAGATCGCCCGCTTTGTCCACAGAAGGGCCCGAGGTGGTGACCAGTTTTGAGCCCATCTCCTCAGCTAAGATGGCAGCAAGGGTCGTCTTTCCCAAGCCGGGGGGGCCAAAAAAGAGGGCGTGGTGGAGGGGCTCGCCCCTTAGTTTTGCCGCTTGAGTCGCAATGGTGAGACGTTCGATCACCTTTTCCTGACCCTGGAAATCTTTGAGTCTCTTTGGGCGTATGGAACACTCAAATTCCTGATCTTTTTTTGTTAAGCTTGACTCAGTGTAAGATTTCATAGTCAAAAAAACCCATTTTCGGCGAAAACTCTAGCATGAAAAGAATTCAAACGCTATACCTATTATCAATGATAAGTCCAATATAAGTGAAAAAGTATTTTTATGAGTATAAGACCTGATAAATGGATCCGTAAAATGGCCAAAGAGCAAAAGATGATCGAACCCTTTGTCGATGGCTTAGTGCGCGATCACGATGGCGAAAAGGTGATCAGCTACGGCCTATCGAGCTATGGATATGATCTGCGCGTGAGCAATAAGTTCATGATCTTCACCAATGTCAACAATTCGATCGTTGACCCAAAAAACTTCACAGAAGATACCTTTGTTCACTATGAAGGGGATGCCTGCATTGTCCCTCCCAACTCATTTGCCCTAGCGCACAGCGTCGAGTACTTCCGCATTCCCCGCTCTGTCCTCACGATGTGTATCGGGAAATCGACCTACGCCCGCTGCGGCATCATTGTCAACGTCACCCCCTTTGAGCCCGAGTGGGAAGGGCACGTCACTTTGGAGATCTCCAACACGACCCCACTCCCTGCCAAGATCTACGCCGGTGAAGGGCTCGCACAGATCCTCTTCTTAGAGTCGGCTGATTTGTGTGAAACGTCGTACAAAGATCGGGGCGGTAAGTACATGGGGCAACGGGGCATCACAACGCCTGTGGCATAATCCTTGCAATAATTTGACAAAACCTTTACGTTTCTTTGCAGAAAATGGAGGTTTTGTCATGGAAATCAATGTCTACGATTACACAGTTTGTTTTGCGCAGGCTACATGGGGAGTCGTTGAGTACCTACTTGTCTCAATTTATGAGGCGATCGCAGCTATCGCCCAAGCGATCATGGATGCCTTTTCCTCCAGTGAGCCCCCTCCGCAACAAATGCAACCTGTGATCCACCAGATTCTTGAAGAGCCGATTGTCGAAACTCTGATCAACGATGAGAGTGAGGAAGAGGAGGCCATTTCTGAGATTGAAGATGACTACACCTTCCCAAACGATTTGTGCTGGTTCAACAAGAGCATTGAAACTCTCCCCGATATCCCTCGAGAAATCGAGACCCTCGATCTTTGCAATCTGGACATTGTCTGCATTCCCGAATCGATCGATCAGCTCACTCATCTCATTCACCTCGATCTCAACGACAACATAATTGCTCAGATCCCCCCACAAATTGGGGCGCTAACTAGCCTTGAAAAATTAGAGCTGAGAAACAATAAGATAACTGCCATCCCCGATGAAATATGTCATTTGACCTCACTCAACTATCTCGATGTGAGTTTTAACCAGATACACGTCCTACCCAATGATTTGACACAACTTGTCAACTTAGAAACTCTCTTTGTGGTCAACAATTATATTGAGTCAATCAGCCCAGAATTAGAGTTCTTTGCCCGTAAAATCGACTTCCAGTTCTTTGATAACCCCTTTGCCCAAACAGAAACACATGGGTTCACAGAGCACCAGACAAGTTGGCACCGATTCTTTATCCCAACCAACCCAGAAAATCCCCACCTTCTCGATTTGTCATGGCAAGATATTTACTGCCTTGGTGCGACACTCGACAGACTTCCCAACCTCACCCAGCTCAAACTACGGGGGACGGGGATATCAAGTCTTCCTCAGGCATTAACATCTCTAAGAAGCCTCCAGTATATCGATCTAGGGGAAAATTTCTTTGAGCAAATCCCCCTTGTTTTATTACAGGTGTCATCTATTGCTTTTCTCCACTTGGATAAAAATAACATCAAGGAAGTGCCAAATACCATCGGTCAGTTGAACTCCCTTGTTCATCTCAACCTCGGCAACAACCAGATCAATAAGATCGACAAAGCACTTTGGACGCTCCCATACCTTATGAATCTTGATTTGCAAAATAACCAGATTAGCGAAGTGCCCGATGCCCTCAATCAGCTCTCTTGTTTGCAGGAGCTTTATCTTCAAAATAATGAAATTTCTCGTCTTTCAAGCAAGGTCGTCAAGTATGTCAACCGATTAAATACATACCGTTTTGATGGCAATCAGCTTAAGAATAATGCATTACGTGACGGTTTGTATAAAACTGTCGTGTAAACTATTTTGGGGAAATGGCCCCAGAAGACGATGAGTTAGACAATATTCTTGGCGATCTCTCCAGTGAGTACTTTGCCTCAATTCCGGCAAAGCTCGACGAACTAGATACTCTTGCTAAGAATCTAAAGGACAACCCTTCCAATAAAACCTTTGAGCTTTTCCGCAATGCTGTCCATAAGATTGCGGGATCGGCTGGGACCTATGGATTGAGTGTGGCAGGCGATCTTTGCCACCGCTTCGAGGAGCTTTTAAAGGTTGAGGTTGAGCGGTTCACAACATCCCCCCTTTCTGAAAAGTCTCAGGCCCAGATAGCCCTCTTTCTAAGAGAGATACGGGAGATCATGGGGAACTTCGTGCCAAAAGCTCCTGAAAAAAAGAGTGCACCGCCCCCAGCTACACCTCCATCGACGGCAGTGCCAAAGATAGAGCCTCCATCTCCTAAAACCCAAGATCAATCGCTCGATCTATTCATTTTAGAGGCGAATGAGGAGATGATTGAGCACCTTATGCGTGAGGGAGAGTTTCGTGGCCTTAAGGTTGAGGGGACATCTGATATTGTTGAGCTCTCCAAGCGCCTCTCTCAACAGCTCTTTCGCCCAAAAATTCTCATTGTGAGCTCTGATTTTTACTCCCTTAAGGAAGGGAATGGTCTGATCAATAAATACAAAGAAAAGATGGGGAAAGGGGGCCAACTTGCTCTCATCGGCGACGAGTTTTCGACCGAGGACCGCCTTAAGGCGCGCGAGCAGGGGTTTAACTTTATCATGGAAAAGCCCGTCTCCACGCGCGAGTTGCTCGACTTGATCGAGGAGTCGTTTGAGACCGACTTGGGGCGGCCATTAAAAGTGCTAGTCCTCGACGATGATGAGGATATTGGGCGGTTTATTCAGGAGGCCCTTGGTGAGCTGAGGATCGATGTGAAAACTTTAAGTGAGTCGACCGATTTTTTCAGGGCCCTCAAAGAGTTTGAGCCCGACCTCCTATTGCTTGACCTAAAAATGCCTGGGATCGATGGATTCAATATCTTGCGCGCAATTAGATCTGACTCCCATTTTCACCATCTGCCCGTTATGATTATCACTTCGCTGACGGACGATCAATCGGTCGAAGAGGCCTACTCAGAGCGGATTGAAGATTTCATTACAAAACCTCTCAATAAGGCCCTACTGCAAGCCCGCCTGCAGAGCTTTATCAGAACCCTCACAAAACTCAAAGTGAGTGAAGAGCGGGATTCATTGACGAGTCTTTACACCCGTCGCGCCTTTCTCTTTCATATGCGCAGCTTTTTCTCATCAATGGAGATCAAGAAGGGATCACACGCTCTAGCCCTTATCGGCATTGAAAACTTTGAAGCGATGAAGGACCTTCCTCACCTCCTGGCTCAGTTGCTCGTCGTTTTTGGAAACGCCTTGTCGAAAACATTTTGGCATTACAAGATTATGGGCAAAGTCGACGAGTCGATTTGCGCTGTCCTTTTAGAAGGGCGGACAAAGCAACAGGCCATGATTGAAGTGGGCCAATTTGTCGACCAATTTCGTGAAGAACCTTTTATCCAGACACATTCAGATCTCAATGTCACTCTAAAAGCTGGCATAAGTGCCTATCCGAGCGACGCGACCGATGTGAATCCTCTCATGGATGCCGCTCGCTCGGCTCTCCACATGGCGAGCTCCCAAGGGGAAAGGGTCGTGCTGACGGAGCTCAAAGCGGAAGATCAAAAGGCACTTGGTACAATTTGTATTGTCGACGATGACCCCGACGTTCATAGACTTTTGAGTTTTGCCTTTGAGAAGAAAGGCTTTGAGGTCAATTGTTTGAAATCTTTGGAAGAGGCATTTGGGTATTTTGAAGCCTGTAAGGAAAAGGGTTTGCCCGACCTAGTGGTTTTGGACCGTATCTTGCCCGATGGAGATGGGGTCGATCTACTTAGGAAAGTCAAATCAAGCTTTGGAACGCCTCCTCCCATCCTCATGTTAACGCAGCTTAGTTCTGAGGAAGATATCTTAGAGGGGCTCAAGGCGGGAGCCGATGACTATCTCATCAAGCCCTTTAGCAGTCGCATATTGATTGAGCGGATTGTAAAATTCTTAAAGAGGGAAGGATGAGAGGGACAGAGACAGCACTAAAGATTGTCATCACGATCACAATGATTGAACTCGTTTTAGTATTTGTCGCCTCTATTCTCATCATCTTTACCCGCATTTACATGGGGTATAGAAAGAAGCGGTACGATAGGATCCGCAAAGAAATCACAAGTTATTTTTTCCAATCGCTAGAGAAAAACGCCAATCCCAATGCGTTTGTCTTGCCGCGACGACTGAGAAATCTACGCGCCCTTCTCACTGTGATCGAAGATATTGACGAAACGATCAAAGAGGCCAACTGGCTCGTTCTTAAGGAAATGATCATTAAGCGCTATCTCTTTCCTAAGGCGCGTTACTCGGCCAAGTCATTGAGGTGGATGAGACGTAACTTAGCGGCGCGCACCTTTGCCCTTTTTCCCACAAAGGAGGATGAGGACTCGATTCTCTATCTGGTCTCCGATAAGGTTCCCTTGAATCGTATTTTTGCTGCTCGAGCTGCTATCGCTTTAGCAACTCCGACTTTGCTGAGACGACTATTTGATATGATGGTCCTAGAGCCCGTGAAAAACCTCTTTAATTTACGCGATATTGTCGTCAATGGATCAGAAATTGTTTATCAATGGATGCAAAAGGAACTTAAAAGAGAAACTGATATCAATATGCGATTTATTTATCTCGATATCTTCTCTGCAAAGAAAGGGTACACGATTAGACAGTTGATCGATCTCGATCTGAAGTCTGATGTGAAGTATCTCCGAGAAAAAGCCGTGCAAATCCTCATCCAGTTTCCCACAAAAGAGGACCTTCCTCTTTTAAAACCTTTCCTAAAAGATCCCAGTGAAGATATCCGGGCTCACGTTGCTAAGGCATTGGGGAATCTAGTGGGGGAGTCGGCATTTGAGGAGTTAAAGGGGGCACTGCAAGATGAGAGTTTTTGGGTGAGGATGCAAGCGGCCATCAGTTTGCGCCGCTTAGGCAAAATAGGCGTTGACTATTTAAACCAAGTGGGAGACAACCCAGATATGAGGGGCATTGTCGACTATGCCCTGACTGTGAGTGATAGGGAACTGCAAGAGTGAGCCTTGGAATACTTTAAAATTTTTCTCGTCTACGCCAGTTATGTGATCTTTGGCTACTTTCTCTTTGTCCAAAGTTTCTATATTCTCTTAATGTTCACAGCTTTTCCCTGTTTGACCCGCAGAATGCGGGAGGTGAACTCGGATAACCTCCTCTCTGTGCTCCGTTCTGAATCCTCACCGGAGTTTAGTTTCATTGTAGCCGCGTACAATATGGAACAATTAATTGTTCTTGTGATCGATAATTTGCTCGCCCTCCACTACAAAAAGAAGAAAATTGTCATTGTCAACGATGGCTCCGAAGACAATACTTTTGAGATCCTTTTAAAACGGTACAAACTGGTAAAGACTGGGCTCCCTCGTCGCCCTCAACTCAAGTGTAGCAAAATCAGGGGGTACTACCGCTCGTCGATTTATCCCAATCTCATTGTAGTCGACAAGGAAAATGGGGGAAAGGCCGACGCGATGAATGCTGGGCTCAATGTAACGACAACCCCTTACTATCTCCAGATTGATGCCGACACGGTGGTGGGTGACGATGCGATCTTGCGCATCATCCGCTCTTCGTTGACCAAACCCCATGTGATTGCCTGCGGCGGGAGTATTGGTATCGGGAACCAATGTATTTTTGAAAGGCACAAACTGAAAAAAGTGATGTTCCCGACAAACTTCTGGGCAGGAGCTCAAGTCGTCGAGTATATCCGCGCTTTCCTCTTTGGCCGTTTGGGGTGGAATAGTTACGGGGGCAATCTCTGCCTCTCTGGAGCTTTTGGGTTTTACGATCGCGATATTGCGGTGAGTGTAGGGGGGTATGACTTGGCGGTGGCAGAGGATTTAGATATGACGATTCGGATTCACCGCGCTCTCAGAGAAAAGGGGAAGCCCTACAAGATCACCTTTCTTCCCGATGCGATGGCCTTCACTGAGGTCCCCTCTGATTTGGTCTCACTTCTAAGACAACGGGAGAGGTGGCAGCGGGGGGTAAACATCGTTGTATGGAGAAACCGAAACATTCTTTTTAACTCAAAATATGGGTTTTTGGGGCTTATGAGTTTTCCAATCTTGGCTCTAACGGAGGCGATTAGCCCTCTTATTGAAGCGCCGGGATACATCATTTTTGCCATCGCCGCTGGACTGGGAATTGTCGATTGGACGTATGTTTTTTGGTACCTGGCACTCGCCCTTTTATTCCCCATGGTCCTCTCATCAATTTGCATTATGATGGAGATCTTGAGCGTACAGGTTTACAACCCCAAAACGGCCTACCTTAAAATGCTCGGGTATGTCGTGATCGAGAGTTTGGGTGTGCGACAGATGCTTGTCTTTGTCAGATTTTATTCATTTTTCCTGTTTATTTTTGGTATTGAGTCTTGGACTAATGTCAAAAGAAAAGGTATTCAATCAGAATAGTATTTAATTTATATTTTATGTTATTGGGAAAATAAAGAAGGAGTTTTTTTTGAGGATTTTAATCACAAACACAGGACCTTGGGGGACGGGGAGTTTCACTGTCGCAAAAGCGGTGGCCGAAGAGCTGTTGGCCCTCGGTCATGAGGTCAAAATCTTCTTTCCCGATGCGGGTTTGGTCACCACGCAGTACGACTATTACTACTCCCACCCCGACCTCTATCATATCTGGCAATTCCCCATAAAAGATGCAAAAAATGAGATCGATTTTTTCCCCTTGATGATCCCCGATCCTCACCCGAGAAATCCCAAAAGAAATACCTTCTCAAGCCTCACTGAAGATGAGCTCAACCTCTATATTAGCGACTTTGAAATTGAGGTGAAAAAACTCATCAACGAGTTCAAACCCGACATTGTCGAGTGCCAACACATCTGGGTGATGGATCATGTGATTGAAAAGATGAACTTGCCCTACATATGCACCGCACACTACAGCGATCAGATGGGTTTCCGTTTTGATCCTCGGATGCGCCCCTACGCCATCAAATCGGCCCACGACGCCCCCTTTATATTTGCCATCTCCCACTTTGTCAAAGAGGATGTGATCTCCCTTTACAATGTCCCAAGAGAAAAAGTGGTTGTCGTCAACAACGGGTACGACAAATCGACCTTTGAGCGCAATGGCGTCGATAGGGCCCAAACCCTCAAAGAGCTTAATCTCGATATTCCCGACGATGCCTTCATCATCAGTTTTGCCGGCAAAGTCTCACGCACCAAAGGGGTCGATATTCTCCTTAAAGCGAACAAACTCCTAGGGACCGATTCTAATGTTCACTTTATCATCTGTGGCGCGGGGAGCCCTTGCGATGTGTTGTCAGAAGGGGACAAAGAGCACGTTCTCTTTGATCGGGTCCACTTCATTGGGCATCAACCCCCCGCTGAGCTCGCTAAAATTCACAATATCTCCAAGATTAGCACCATGCCCTCGCGCACCGAAGGGTTTGGGATCGCGTGCTTAGAGGCGATGGGGTGTGGCTTGCCCTTGATCTTCACCCGTTCGGGGGGGTTAGAGGAGTTTGCCGTCGGGGAGATGATCGAGATGGAGAACCCCAAGCAGCTCGCCGATGCCGTGATCAAGTTTAAAAATATGGGCGATGAGGAGTTTGAAGCCTTAGCTGATAAAGCCTATCGCATTGCCAACCGCTTTAGTTGGCGCGCAATCGCTGAGCAGAGGCTAAAATACTACAATATCGTATTGGGTCAGGAAGATGCACTCAAAGCTGCCGTCGAATGACATTGTGAGATTCCCCAACTGGCTCACCCTACTGATCCTTTTTTTCTCGACTCTTGCCCTTCTTGCTACCTTAATGCAGTGGTTTGATCTCCCTCTGCCTATCAACCCAAAGTCCCACCCCCTCACCACCTTTTTGGCCAACTGGCTCCAGTCGACAGCAGCCCTCTTCATTTTTGTGGGGTGTCTCTTTTATTTGATCGTGATGCGCGATGAAGGTGCCGCTTACTTAGGGCTGATTTTTTTGGGGAGTGGTCTCTACGACTTCATCCACTTTTTTGCCCTCACCACAAGTGTGGGGTTTCCCACCTTTTGGTTTGTGAGCCGATTGATCTTGGGGCTGGGGCTCATTGTCGCGATGCTGTTTGGTCTAAAAAAGGGGGAAGTGGGGGTCAAGTCTTACCGTGTGATCGCCCTCTATTTTCTCTTTTTTCTCGCGCTGATCTATGGGGCTTACGCAATGATCAAGGTGGATTTAGCCCCCTTTGAAGCCCTCCTGCAGTACACCTCGCTGGGACTCTTTCTTTTAGCTCTTCCAATCGCTTATCAATTTTACACGCGGCATCGCTCCAATTTTGCCTTTGCCATCTTTTTATCTCTCATCCCCAATGCGATCACACAGCTCGATGCGATGTGCACAGCAAATAGCCATCTTTTCAATAGTTGCGCCCTTTTCCATATCATTGAAATACTGTCTTTTGTGATCCCGGCCATTGGTCTGATGCTGGATAATGCGAATTTCTACTTCATCATTCAAAAAGCGATGGAGATGCGCGCCAATTTCATCTCCAGGGTCTCTCACGAGCTTAAGACGCCTGTCAGTAATATCATTGGGTACACCGAGTGCTTGATCGCAGGGACCGAGGGGCCTCTTAGTGATCACCAAAAAGATGTGGTGGAAAAAATACAGGGACTTTCAAGCAAACTCTCTCAACTCATCGGGGATCTTGTCGATATCCAGAAGATTGATAAAGGGCAAGTTTCCATAGAAAAAACGAGCTTTAACCTCTCTAAGACATGCCGCGAGTGTGCCGAGAATTTTGCGCAAAAAATGGAGGAGAAGGGGCTCGAGTTCAACTGGAGTATCGATCCCGATATCACGATTAATGGGGACCCCTTGCGCATCTATGAAGTTGTGAGCAATCTCTTAAGCAACGCCTTAAAATACACCGATGCAGGGCGTGTCCAATTCACTCTCAGAAAGAAGGGGAAAACTGCAGAAATCTGCCTATCAGATACGGGAGTGGGCATAGCGAAAGAGGACCTCCCTCAACTCTTTTACCCATTCACCCGGTGGGGGGATCGGGAGGGGATGGGACTGGGCCTCTCGATTTGTAAAAAACTCATCGACGCTCACAAAGGGACCATATCTGTTGAGAGCACAAAAGGGAAAGGGACAACATTTAAGGTGGAATTATGATCCTCATTGTCGAAGATGATCGCGATACACAAGCGATATTAGAGAAATTGCTCACCCATTATAACTACCCCTTTCATATCACTTCCTCATCGAAAGAGGCCTTGGCCTATTGCCAAGAAAATACCCCAAAGCTCCTCTTGGTCGATATCTCACTTCCCGATATGAATGGGTTTGAACTGACCAAGGAGCTCCGCAAGATCGATAAGATGAAAAAATGCCCCATTGTCGTCATGTCTGTCAATGTGGCCGAGCTCTTTAAAGAAAAGGGGATTGAATCGGGAGCGACCGACTATCTCGAAAAGCCCCTCACCCCTTCAACACTTAAGAGTCTCGCTGAGAAATATATTCCTTAAAGAAAGCGATCGTCTTCTCAAGACCCTCGGCAAGTGTCCACTGCATGGACCACCCAAGGCCCTTTAATTTGTCCACATCGGGGACGCGAAACCTAGGCTCATCCTCCGGGGGGGGCGCTGAGATAATTTGACTCTTTGAGCCTGTTAACTGAATGATCAGCTTAGCGAGCGCTTCAATGGGGACAGCATCGGGACACCCCACATTGTAGGGCTCTGCCATCTCTCCCTTTTCAAGAATCGCTTTAAAACCCTCCAAAAGATCGTCAATGAAGATAAAGGCGCGCCGGGTCTCCCCATCTCTGTGGATGGGAAGGGGCTCATTATTGAGGGCGAGTTTGATGAATTTAGGGACCACTCGGATATCTTTTTCAGAGTAGTTGGGGCCATAGCAATTAAAGATGCGGGCGATTTTGACCTGTGTTCCATACTTGCGGTAGAACATCGCCCCAATGGTCTCTGTCATCCGTTTTCCCTCTTGGTAAGGGGCGCGGACAGAGGTTGTCAGCACATGACCTGGATAACTCTCCTTTTGAGGGTGCTCCTGAGGGTCGCCGTAGACCTCTGAGCTGCTGGCAAGAAGGATGGGGCACTTGTGATCTGTCGCTATGCGGAGAATATTCATTGTCCCCAGAGTCAACGAGGTGATCATTTCTTCGGGAATCAGACTCAAGTTCTCCACTCCAGTAGGACAGGCGAGGTGGTAGATTATTTTTAGGGTCTCATCTTTGAGAGTTTCCGTAAGTTCGGCCTCTTCGATGCGCATGGAGATCAGGGTGAAGTTAGGGTGGGCAAAGACAGAGTGCATATTTGATTCAGATCCAGTGATGAAGCTATCGACACCGATCACTTTCTCTCCCTTTTCTAACAGCTTTTGAGTCAGAGTGAGCCCAATACCTCCCGCACACCCTGTGATTAATGTGCTCATATGTGGATCACACTCTCCCCTTTAAGGATGCCTCGGGGATCGACAATTGGGGTCTTTGACTGAAGGAGTCTCTCGTAGTCGATGTCGTCGTGGTAAGTGACTAAGATGATCCCATCGACACCCTTCGGGTCTAAGGGAGACGAATTTGTATCGTGAAAAGAGGGGATATAAGGGTCGTGATAGATCACCTCACACCCTTTGTCAGTGAGTTTGTCCCAGATTATGCCCGCGACACTCTCTCTAGTATCGTCAGAGCCCGGCTTGATCGCCACCCCAACAATGAGAAAGCGCTTCCCACACTCTAAAGCCTTTTCAACCACATGGTCGATGTGCTTTTCGTGAAACTTAAACGAGTCCTTAACGAGCGTGAGCTCAACCCCTTTCTTTTGGGCATCCTCTAGGAGGTAGTAGGGGTCAACGGGGATGCAGTGTCCACTGATCCCAGCGCTGGGGTAGTGGGCGAGAAAGCCAAAAGGCTTGGTCGCCGCCGCATCGACCACCTCGTTGAGATTGATATCCCGCTTTGTGCAGTACTCGGCAATCTCATTGATGAGGTTGATGTTGACTAAGCGGAACGTGTTCTCCAAGATCTTGGTCATCTCGGCCGTCTCAAGTGTGCTGACCGGCACGAGAGTTTGGACAAAGGAGCCCAAAAATGCGCTCAAAAGTTTTTGAGAGGGCTCATCGATCCCTGCGACCACCTTAGGGATTGTGCCGATTGTGTAGTCGGGGTTGCCAAAATCGATCCGGTGAGGGGAGTAGCCGACAAAAAAATCCCTCTCTGCACTCAATCCGCTCTTCTCGAGCTCGGGGAGGACCACCTCTCGCGTGGTCCCAGGAGCGACCGTGCTCTCTAAAGTGAAGAGTTGCCCGGGGCGGACAATATCGATGAGGCTCTTTGCCGCCTCGATGACGGGATGGAGGTCGGGGTTGTGGTCTTTATCGATCGGCGTGGGGACGCAGATGGAAATGAAATCACACTCGTGGAGATCCCCAATCTCGTAGGTTCCCCTAAGGTTGGGCTGACCGAGCTCGTTGAGATTGTCCACTTTTTCCTTTGATAGATCAAAACCAATGGTTTCAAACCCATTTTTTGCGGCAGCGAGGCCTAAAGTGTAGCCAACATAGCCCGAACCGACGAGTCCCAATTTACATTTTTTTGTACTAATCTTGTCTGATAATTCAGAGAATAGTTTATCTTTCATACCCTTTAATTATATAATTTAATAAATTAGTTCAACTGTCAAAAAACTGTGGCGCACTCGCATGAAAATATTTTAGTATGGAAAGTATCATGCGCGCTCTTTTTCGAATTCTCATCCCATTGATGTGTGGGCTCCTACAGGCCCAAGAAATCGCTGTGACCTTTGAAGAGGCCTTCACAAATAACCCGTGCGATCCCCAGACGGTGAGGGGGCTTCACCAGATGGCGCGCCAATTTGCCTCGCGCCGCGAGGACTTTGACAAGGCGAAAAAACTCTATCGAGAGTTGATTGAGTGTCAGCCCAATAATGTACAGTTTCTCTACGAATACGCCCAGGTTCTCTTTTGGACAAAGCAGTTTGACTTAGCGATCGACGCTTTAGAAAGGGCCCTTTCGGTCAATCCCAGCGACATCAACGTGCAAAAACTGTTGGCAGAGATCTACATCAAATCGGGGCAGATGGACCGAGCGCAGGGCTTTATCGATGGATTGATTTCGAGAGATCCCTGCGGGAGCTATTCGATCGAATTGGCCTTTGATGAGGCCAAAGCCTTGCTCAAGCGGGGAAAAAACCTTAACAAGGCCCAAGCGCTCATGGAGCAAGTGGTCAAGTGTGAGCCCGAAAATTTAGAGTATAAGATCACCCTCGTCGAGCTGCGCTACCGCACAGGAGGGATCAAAGAAGCAGAGGCGCTCATCTATGAGATCTTGGCCAAGGACCCAGAGAATGTCGACGCCCTGCTTCTCTTGGGGCGAGTCTACCGCCATCAATTCCGATTTGAGGAAGCAGCTGAGGCTTACCTCAGCGTTTTAGACTTGAGCCCCTGTGACGCCCTCGCCTTAACACCCCTTGAGAGGATTGGCCCTCAACTCCTCAGACGGGGGAATGGGGAGTTGGGCCATCGGGTCTACAAAGCCTTGATTAAATGCTTCCCCATCAGGACGAGCTTTTTAGAGGGATTGGCAGAGAGCTATGCCCTCATTGAAGATTACGAAGGCCTTGACCTAACCGTGGAGGGGCTGGCCATCCAACTCGAGCACTTTGACGAACCCCTCATTAGAGAGGGGTACAAGGCTATGTGGAGTGGCGATTTGTCGCGGGCCGAGCGTCTTTTCAAGGAGCGTTTGAAGGAAGAGCCTTGCGAAGAGTCTGCGGTTGAAGCGCTGGGCGAGCTCGCAGGACGGTATGAGCGGGCAGCCGCTACACGGAGCCAAGCTCTCCCCCTCTTTCTCGAACTCCTCAAGTGCCAGCCCGACAACGATAAGTTTCTCTACAGAGTAGGGACGCTTTATATGGATCGGGAGCAGTATGCCCTTTCCGAGATGTACTTAAAGCGGGCAGTGGCAGCCAATCCACTGAACTTTCAAGCCGAACTCAAACTCTCTTTCCTCTACACCAATCTCAAGCGGTATGACGAGGCAGAGCTCATCCATAAAAAGTACCCCCTCGAGGCCATGCCCGCAGAGAACAGGGCGCGTCGATTATACGACGAGGGGCGCTACCGCGAAGCGGAGGCAAAGTACCGCTATATCCTCAAAGAGTATGGGTGGAGGGAGACCCCCGTTAGAATGGTGGGGCGCTCTTTGAGAGAGCAGCGCCGTTTTACAGAGGCCAAAGAGCAGTTTCAGACCTTCCTCGCCCTCTACCCCGAAGATCGAGGGGCTCTCAATGAACTCTGGTACATTAAGTACTGGACCAACCCCATGTTAGAGGTCTATGCCACTTACACCGACGCAAAAGAGGACGATCCAGATGTCGGCGAGCCCGTTGTCAAAGATTACTATTTCACCAATTCCTACACGGCCTATCTCCCCATAAAAGATAGGTTTCGTCTCAACCTCAGAGGCTCCTTTGGCCGGCGCAAAGAGAATGACATCTTCCCACCACTTTCGACCAACTTCGATGTGAAAATCACCGAATTTTTGGCCAAAGGGGAGGTGCTTATTGGGGATTTTTGGGAGCTCAACCTCTTCGGGAATGTCAAAATAGGAGATGGGGCACAGACCGATGTGAACTTCCCCTTTGATAATCACGTCTACGTCGACCCCGGGGCATCACTCACCTACCTCAAAGGGAGCAATCGCCTGAGCTTTATTGGTTACTACGACTCCTTTGTCATCCGCAACCAAGAGCGGATCAAAAGTCAATTCCAACGGATGAAGCATGGCCAGATCGTCTACGTGCGCAACATCGGCCATAGGCTGAGTCCAAAATTGGTGCTCGACGGGGAGATCACCTGGTATGACGATCGCTTCAACAACCGGCAGCGCCGCCTCTCTTACGCCTTTTTCTTCAACATGCCTTACCTCGAAAACAACGTGACAATCTACCACCGCTTCGACTACAAAACCTTTGACAAACTCACCCCCGACTACTGGTCTTATACCCAGCAAAATAACTATGTCATCGGCGTCGATATTCACAAAACGTGGAACTACACCACCTACTTTGGGATTAACTACGAGCACTGGTTCCAATTCACCAAAGATCAGTTCCGACCGATTGGAACCTTTGTCTTTGCCGCCCCCAACCAGATGCTCAATTGGAACCGCTTGACCGCCCTTGTTTGGCGCCGCTTTAACGACCTGTTTTTGCTCGAGTTTCAAGGGCACTATCTCTACATCGATCTCCCATATCGCGATTGGAACGTGAGAGGGCGATTCATCTATCAGTTTTAGCTATCACAAATATTTAAATTATGTCATACTGCATAACTATGAAAAAGAAGATATCCTTTTTTTCCCTTGTTCTATTAGTTATTGCGGCGATTGACAGCATCCGCAACCTGCCCGCTGCAGCCCTCTTTGGCCCATCGCTGATCTTCTTTTTCACCCTAGCTGCCGTTTTATTTCTCATCCCCACAGCGCTAGTTGCGGCCGAACTGGCCGGGACATTTCCCGAAAAGGGGGGCGTCTACCACTGGGTGCAGATGGCTTTTGGTGATAAATTGGGGATGCTCGCTATTTGGCTCCAGTGGATCAACACCATGGTCTGGTACCCCACCATTCTCTCTTTCATCGCGGGGACTTTGGCCTACCTCGTCAATCCTGACCTCGCCCAAAGCGAGGGCTACATTGCGACGGTCGTTATCTCCGTCTTTTGGATTTTGACCATCGTCAACCTCTTTGGACTCAACTTTTCGGCCAAGGTGAACAGCCTTTGCGCCCTCATTGGCACCGTCTTTCCCATGATCATCCTCATTGGTCTTGGCCTCATCTGGGCTTTCACAGGGCAGCCCCTCCAGATTGAATTGACCCGCGAGACCATCGTTCCCAATTTGATGAACTCCCGCAACTGGATCTCCCTTGTCGCCATCATGGCCTCCTTCCTTGGGATGGAGCTCTCCGGCGTCCATGTGAGTGACATCCGCGACCCTCAGAGAAACTTCCCCAAGGCCATTTTCCTAGCGGCCTTTTTCATCCTCACGACCATGGTCCTTGGCTCAATAGCCATCGCCTTTGTCCTCCCCGACAATGAGATCAGCTTAGTGGCCGGTGTGATGCAGGTCTTCACTAACTTTTTTGCCACCTTCCACATGGAGTGGTGCATCCCCATCCTCACCATCCTCATCGTTGTCGGCAGTGTGGGGGGGATCATCAACTGGCTCATCTCACCCGCTAAGGGACTGCTCCACGCCTCAGAATTTGGGTTCATGCCCACTTTCTTCACAAAGAAAAATCGCTACGGCACCCCCGCACGCATCTTGATCGCCCAGGCCATCTTGGTGACCATCTTCTGCTCGGTCTTCCTTCTCGTCCCATCTGTCAACACCTTCTACTGGTTTCTGATGGCCCTTTCTACCGCCCTCTACATGCTCATGTATGTGCTCATGTTTGGCGCGGCCCTTTGCCTCCACCACCGCTATAAGGAGCGCCCCAAAACCTTCAAAATTCCCTTCAATAATGTGGGGATGTATGTCACCTGTTTCCTTGGTCTTGTGGGGTGTGGTTTGACCCTTTTTGTCGGATTTTTCCCGCCCGATGAGATTGAGGTGACAAGTATAAGCACATATTCCACAATGATTGCCTTTGGCCTCATCAGCATGACCGCGCCGGTACTACTATTTTATCGTTACCGCAATGCAAGGCGCTCATAAGGGCTTTGGTAAATCACCTCCTCGTCTCCTAGCGTGTAAAAACACGCGTCGTCGCCTGCGGGGGCAATTTCCCTGTGCCCTTAAGAGCGCCATGTTCAATCTTGCTATATTCTAGTGAGTGCAAGTTCTTGCGCGGATTTATCCCTTTTGGCATACTCCAAATTTATGCTCTCACTCAAAATTTTGGTTCTGTAATTATATAAATGAATAATGTATTAATAAAATTATAGGGTGTTGGAATTAATAAATAATGACATCGAGAATTAATAATAACTGTAATAAAAGGGGTTCAAATCGAGGGATAGTCTTATTCCTTGTAAGGAACTTTTGGTACCTCGTTATTATTGCCGCTTCCTTGATGCTCTATCACAAAAAGATAGAGGCTAAGGAGCAGATTCTCAAAGTGTTAACCGAAAAGAAAGAGACCCTCCTTGAAGAAAAACTCCACTCTCTTTCGCTCCAAGAGGATCTCCTCTTGCGCATCAGCTCACGAAACGATCCCGCCTATCTCGAGCTCGCGTTGATGAGGGGACTCGGCGTTGTGCCCGAAGGTCAGGTTAAGGTCCACTTCGAAAAATGAGATGTTAATCACCCTTTTAATCCTCCTCATCCTCCTCTCTGCCACACTTTCAGGATCTGAAACCGCCCTTTTTTCTTTGAGCACCATGAAGGTGCGCCACTTTAAGCGCTCGGAGAATCTCCGCCAGCGCCGGGTGGCCAAACTCCTCTCAACCCCACTCGATTTGCTCGTGACGATCTTGATGCTCAATGTGGTGATGAACATCCTTGTGCAAAACGTCGTCAGTTCGATCTTTGGCAACTACTCGGGATTTCTCACAACTGTTGGGATTCCCCTTGCCCTCACCCTCATTTTCGGCGAGGTGATCCCCAAATCGATTGCGTTGAGCAACAATAGCCTCATTAGCCAAGCTATCGCTCCCTCGATCTCGTTTTGTATGAATCTCTTTGGCCCCATTCGCATGGGACTCAAAAAGCTCACCAAGTTCATCTCCTACTTCTTCTTTTTCTTTCTGCGGCGGGAAAAAGAGATCAGCATCCCCGAGCTGATGCACGCTCTGAAAGCGTCAAAAGATTTTGGGGTGTTAGGGCGCGATGAGGCTAAACTCATTCGGGGGTATCTCGACTTAGAAGAGGACATCGTCAAAGAGCACATCCGCCCCCGTCAGGAAATTGTCTATTTTGACACGAGCCGTCCCATTGAGAAGCTTGCCGATCTCTTTGTCAAAGAGGAGGTGAGTCGTCTCCCCATTTGTGAGGGGGACTTAGAGGAGATCATTGGCATTTTAGATGCCAAAGACCTGCTCATGCTCGATCCCAATCACCTCACCCTCGATGGGGTGAAGGCCCACGTGAAATCCCCCTTCTTTGTTCCGGAAGGGGTTCAAGCAAAGAGCCTGCTCCGCCAGATGTATGACGAGGGGGAGACATTAGCGATGGTTGTCGATGAGTATGGGGCGATATCGGGTCTTATCACCCGCGAGGACTTGGTCGAAGTGGTGATTGGAGAGATTGCCGATCGGCGCGATCTCAAGGCCCTTTACACCCGAGCGACAGACGATGTGATCATTGCCAGTGGGAAGATGGAAATTTCCGAGTTTGAGGAGATTTTTGAGACCGAACTGATCAGTCCGAACAATATGGTCACCTTGGGGGGGTGGCTCACTGAGCAGATGGGGGATATCCCTCAGAGCGGTGATAAATGGGAGACGGAAACCTTCCTTTTCCACATCCTCGCCTCGACAAAAACGCGGGTGCGCCGCATCTACATCCGGAGAAAAAAGGTGAAAGCCAAATGAGTGCCCCCTTCTATTTCTTAGGCTTCACCCTCCTCGCTCTCCTCATCCAGGGCTTTTTCTCAATGCTTGAGATGGCGTGCGTCTCTTTCAACCGCGTCCGCCTGCAATACTACGTGAGCAAAGGGTCCAAGCGGGCCAAGTGGCTCTCTAAGCTCCTCCACAATCCGACAATTTTATTCGGGACGACCCTCATTGGGGTCAACACCGCCATGCAGTTTGGCTCTGAGCTCTCCCGCCGCTTTTACTTGGCTCTTAACCTCAATCCCGACTATGCCCCGATCACACAGATCGTGATTGTCCTGATCTTTGCCGAGCTCGTCCCAATGTTTGCCGCCCGCCGCTTTTCCGAGCACGTCACGTGGCTCGGGATCCCAATCATCTACTTTTTCAGTCTCATCCTCCGCCCTGTCATCTTTTTCCTCGGACTCATCTGCCGCTGTGTCAACTTTATCCTCCGCCTCCCCGCGCAGAAAGTCTCTGTGATCACCCGCGACGAGCTCCAAAAAGCCTTTGAAGCGCGCGAAGAGAAAGGGCAGTGGGGCGAGTCTGAAGATCTCGACATGATCACAACGAGCATCTTTAGCCTCAAAGGGCAGACGGCCAAAGATCTCATGGAGCCTCTGAATGACCATCTCCGCGTCAATATCTCTGAGACCGTCTCCACCATTAAAAAGCAGATTAAAAAGCAGACTGCCGCGACGATTCTCGTCTACGAACACAATCCCATCAGCATCGTCGGGGTCATGTACGTGCGCGATCTATTGCGCCACAAACCGAACGAATCGATTGAGCGCTCCATCAAAAATCCCTGGTTCATCTTGGGCTCAACCCCCGTGATGGAGATCATCAAACAGTTCCGGGTCAACTCCCAGTACCTCGCGATTGTTCTCAATGAAAAGGGGCTTCCCTGCGGCATCCTCACCCTAGAGGCGATCGTCGATGAGATCTTTTCCAACGCCAATCTAGAGTCCAAACCGAAGACACAAATTCAGGTCGACCGGACCTACCTCGGTAGCACGCTCATCGCTAAGATCAACGATGAGCTCAATCTCAACCTCGTGGGCGATCCAGGGACAACGCTCGAAGATTTGATGGAAAAACTCTTGGGGCACAAGGGGGCTGAGAGCGAGCATATCCGCCTTGACCATATCGAGTTATTGGTTGAAGAGGCCCCCCTTATCGGGGAGATGACAATCCGTATTCGGACAGTTCTCTGACGCACGCGGCAATGCGCCGAATCCCCTCGTCGATCTCATCTATCGTTGTCGTCTGGCCAAAAGAAAACCGCACACTTGAGAGAACGCGCTCTCGTGGCAATCCCATAGCGAGAAGAACGCGGGAAGGCTCTAAGGCCCTTGCCGAGCAGGCTGAGCCGTGAGAGGCGGCAACCCCCGCCTGGTCGAGGTGAATGAGGAGCTCTTCGGCAGAGATCCCCTCAAAGGCGATATTCGATGTATTGGGAAGGCGCGGGCCCGATCCGTTGACGTGAACTCCGTCAAGCGCCTCTTTAAGCCCCGCTTCAAAGCGATCGCGCAGAGGGGTTAGATCGACAAAATCATCCTCGAGGGCGGCGGCCATCGCTACGATGCCCATGAGATTTTCTGTCCCAGCGCGGAGTCCAAACTCTTGATGCCCACCCCCATTTAAAGAGCGCAGTTTCGTCCCTTTTCTTAAAAAGAGGCACCCGACACCCTTCGGCCCCCCCATCTTGTGGGCAGAGAACGTCATCGCCGTGACTCCAGGTGGCACCTTAAGGGGGACTTTTCTGAGCATCTGCGTGGCATCGATCACAAGATCAGCCCCGACCCTTTGGCACTCTAGAGCGGCTTGCTCAATATCACACATGACCCCCGTCTCGCCGTTGGCCCCGGAGAGCATCACCAGATCGCCCTGCTCAAGCCCCTCTATAATAGGAGCGCCCCTTACGTCCACCTTAAGAAAATGGGCCCGCTCCTTCACACACTCATACAAGCTGCTGTGCTCTAAGGGAGAGGTGACGATCCGCCGCCCCATGCCGAGTCCACTGATCAATAGATGGAGAGCCTCGGTGCACCCCGAGGTGAAGACAATCTCCTCTGGCTTAACCGATAGGTAGCGAGCGATCGTCTCCCGCGCATCGAAAAGGCGCTTGCGGGCTGCCCGCCCCATTGCATGGAGGCTCGAGGGATTGGCACTGAACGTTTCAGTAAAATCTTTAATTGCCTGACGCGCTCTTGGAGAGAGGGGCGTTGTGGCGTTGTGATCGAAGTAAAGATAAGGGGTCTTCATGATAAATATCAGTAATTACGACAGTAATATTATCATTTCCCCCCATTTCTTTGGCGCAGTTAATCAAGTTTTTTGCAATTTCTTGCAAAGGGAATTTTTGAGACAAAAAGTGGTGAATGAGATCAAAGCTTAGGTGGGTGGTTAACCCGTCGGAGCACATGAGGAAGCGATCGCCCATCTCAAGCGAAAGGACTTGCACGTCGGGGCGGACCCCTTTGGAGGGGCCAATGGCGCGAGTGAGCACCTCGCGCGCTTTTTTGGAGCTCTCTAAGCGGCTATGATCAGCGGTGAGCTGCTCGAGCTCTCCCCGCCTTAATCGATAAATCCGGCTATCGCCCACGTGGG